>Ga0213872_10001456_pt1 | contig 15384 bp, 13 predicted proteins | sample VelepicomBERX_R2_FD_160071 | JGI IMG/M metagenome (GOLD analysis project Ga0213872, IMG submission 160071) | Rhizosphere microbial communities from Vellozia epidendroides in rupestrian grasslands, the National Park of Serra do Cipo, Brazil - RX_R2 | ecosystem: Host-associated > Plants > Roots >...
TGGCGAACTCGGAGTCGGTCAGCTTGACCCGGTTGAGGGCTTCGAACCTCTCTTGGAAATTTTTTTCCAGCGCAGCGCGATCGCGGATGTCGTCACGAAACTCGTACTTCAGGTTCTGAAGCTTGCCAATGAAGCCGTATTCGATGTGCTCTTCTTTGACGACGGGGCTCGGTGCTCCGGGGGGCAGATCGTAGATGGACTTGGATGGTGGCATAGGGAACGATCGTGCGTTGGCTATGGACCAGAGGGCAATGCAAATGGCGGATTGCCATGGATTGTGACCGTTGGCCTATGCAATACAACGTCCTGAATGCATCGATCGTGGGCGAGTGGGCTGGCACTGAGCAACGAGCCTGTGCAGACCGCCACAGCGGTACCAGTCAGACCAAGATGAAGGCCCCGTGGCCCAACAGCCAGCCAGTGTCCACTGCCGTGCTCGACCTGCGGGCCACCCGGCGCGATCCGGCTGGCTGGATGGCGCTGGCCGCGACCGTGGACTTGGGTCGTTCGTCCGGGCCGGCATCCATCCGACGCCGAGGCCAAAGAGGTCGTTGCTCAGCGCGCTTGTGTTGACCTTTGGAGTGTAAACAGACGAAAAGCCAATACGCATCAATAGCTTACGAAGAGGGTTGCGGAGAGGTTGACAACATCTCGGCATTGGGGCTTGGGCTCTTTCCTCGCCTCTTTCCTTTTTTCACGGCTGTGGTCAGCGTTCCTCCCACGTAGGGAACGATGCCAGAGGGGACTTGTGAGGCCGCCTTGCTGACATGCGTGTGCTGATCATCGAAGAAGATCTGCGCGCCGAAGGCTTTGAGCACTTGGTCTTTGTCCACTCCACCGAGGAAGAACGCTTCGTCTGCCTGCACGCCCCAGTCGCGGAGTGTGTGGATGACTCGTCCATGCGCTGGACTGTTGCGAGCCGTGACGATGGCGATACGGACAGGGCAGTCTTGCCTTGTGAATTGCTTCTGGATGTCCGATAGGCCAAGCAGGAGCTTGGCAAAAGGCCCTTCGGTCATGGATTTCTTGCGGTGCTTCTTTTCGTACCTCAAGAAGGCAGTTAAGCCTTTGGTTTTGAAGATGTGCTCTGAATCAGGTGAGAACAGAACCGCGTCACCGTCGAAGGCAATTCGGATCTGTTGTTCAGTCGCCGCCATGCTCTCCGGCGGGTCATACAGCTGGGCCGCAGCGATTCCCGCGTCCACCGCCTCTTGGGCATCGCTCAGATCCCGGGACAAAAAGAGATCGACTTCAAACGCCTTGAGATAGTCGACCAGGCTTGCTCGTCCGCCCGTGAAAGCGGCACGTGTGATGTCCAGTTTGTGGGCCTCAATGGCATTGAATGCCCTCAGTCCCGTATCCGGGGAGTTACGCGAAATGACAACGACCTCCACCAACCGTCGGCTCGTGATTCGTTGATTTAGCTCCAGCAATGCCTTGATCAGAGGAAAGGCCGTACCAGGCTTCAAAGGTTGATCTTCGTGGGCGCGTTGGTATTTGGCGTATGCGTCCGTCCCTTCGGATTCGTAGATCGCGTTTTCGAGCTCCAGATCGAAGAGCGCGCGCGAAGAAATCGCAATCACCAGCTTGTCTGATAGTGAGTAAGCCATGCCGTTTCAATCTTCACATCAAGTGAATGCATGCCCTTTTTTGTGAAGGCCATACCATTCAGCCAATTTGGCATTCAGGAGTTCGAAGCAAATCACTGACATCCAACCCCATCGCATTCGCCAACGCTTCCATGTTGTCCACGGCGATGTTGCGCTCCCCGCGCTCCACAGACCCCACGTAGGTGCGATGCAGCCCAGCCAGCTCAGCCAGGGCTTCCTGGCTGATGCCTCTGGCCAGCCGCTCGGTTTTGAGCAGCCTGGCGAAGCGCATGCGCGCTGTTTCCGTGGACTTGCGGGCTATTGACATTGCCCGCGAGAATCCAATTTGGATGACTATAGGTCTACAGACTATAAGTATCACTTGACCTAGAATCATGCCCTTGGGGCGTTCGCTGACGCGCTGCCGGGAGGGCCCAGTAGCACCCGCCCCGAAGGGAGTGCCATGCTGGATCGACTCGCAAGCCCACCCGGGCTCGCGCCCATTGCGTTTGGGGTGAAGGCGCCTTTACGTGTTGCGACTCTGCCGCAAGGGCGGGGTGACCTCTGGTCAGCGCAGGTCATGGCGGTGCGCCAAGAGGTGTTCAGCAAAGTGTTCGCAAACGTGCTGTTCGTGGAGTCGAGAGACACCGCCTACGTCTTCGGCATTGAAACCCCAGATGCTCGCCCAGGTGGGCTGCCCGCAGATCTGGCCGACCAGCAGCAACGGTTCATTCTGTTTTTGCGCGAGCAGACCCATGAAGACATTCGGGCCTTGGGCGTGCTGGCCAAGGTGTTCCGAGGGCATGAGTACGGATACGAGGTCGCCGCGACGGCCGCCTACGTGGTTGCTCGTGACGTATGCCTGAACCTCGGTGTGGGCTACCAAACAGAGTCAGGCGTCTACGAGTTGGTTGGCATTCACAAGGACGACGAACTGGTGGCTCAGGCCCGCTTAGCAGCGCTTACTGACGAGCCGAAACACCCATGAGCGCTGGACTTTCGCCCGCGAAATGGGCTCGGTATTCCTCTATCGGTCGGTGCTGGGCAGGCCCCGCAGTTCAATCAGCGGATGTAAAACCAAAGCATGGCGATGACTGACCCCTCTGCGATGAATCACCAGCTTCTGACAGCCCTCCAAAAGGTGCGGGCGACATCAGCACGGTACGACTCAGCCAGTGGTCATGTCGTGGTCCTGCTGAACACTGGCATGGAGCTGTCCTTCGACCCCCATCTCGCTGCGGGCTTGGAACATGCGCAACCAGTCGACCTCTTGCAGATTGAGGGTTCACCATCAGGAGCAGGCCTCCATTTCCCTGTATTGGACGCCGATCTCTATGTGCCGTCTCTTCTGGCGGGCATCTTGCAGCCCGAGCAGCTTGATGGCGGGACAGGGTATGAAGCCAAGAAGTGTTTCGGCCAGCCAGAGGCAGAAGACCTCTATACCTACGCCGTTCACTGGTCGACCGAGGACCAAGAGTTCGTGGCCACCTGTACCGCGTTTCCTTCGCTGTCGTGGTTGGCCCCAACGCCAGACTTGGCGCTGCTTGGTGTCCGAAATCTGGTGCGATCAGCCCTTGCAGACCTGGCGGCAGAAGGGCAGCAGCCACCCGCTCACGGCGGCTGAGCCTCCCCTCGGCTGACCGTAGGAAATTCCCTTCCGAAACTGATTCCGCCCCGAGCTGCAAATTAAGATCAACAGGTTTGGCAAACACCCTTGCCACCTTGCAGTCAACAACAAATCCAGCTCACGGGACACATGCTCGACGACATCAAGAAAACCCTCTGGGCCACCGCCGACAAGCTGCGCGCCAACATGGACGCCGCCGAGTACAAGCACCTGGTGCTCGGCCTCATCTTCATCAAGTACATCTCGGACACCTTTACCGCCCGCACCGCCGAGCTGGCCGCGCGCCTGCGCGACCCCGACGACGAATACTTCTATGGCGATGCCAGCGACGAAGACATAGCCGCCGAGCTGGCAGACCGCGACTACTACACCTCGGCCAACGTGTTCTGGGTGCCCGAAGCCGCCCGCTGGGAAGCCATCCGCGCCGCAGCCAAGCATCCCACCATCGGCAAGTTCATTGACGACGCCCTGGGCCTGATCGAAGCCGAGAACCCCAAGCTCAAGGGCATCCTCGACAAGCGCTATGCCCGCGCCCAATTGCCCGACGGCAAGCTGGGCGAACTGGTCGACCTGATCTCGACCATCGGCTTCGGCGAGAACGCCAGCACCGCCCGCGACGTGCTGGGCCAGGTGTACGAATACTTTCTGGGCATGTTCGCCAGCGCCGAAGGCAAGCGGGGTGGGCAGTTCTACACGCCCGCCAGCATCGTCAAGACCCTGGTGGCCGTGCTGGCCCCGCACCAAGGCAAGGTTTATGACCCGTGCTGCGGCTCGGGCGGCATGTTCATGCAAAGCGAGAAGTTCATCGAAGCCCATGGCGGCAAGATCGGCGACGTGTCCATCTACGGGCAGGAGGCCAACCCCACCACCTGGCGCCTGGCGGCCATGAACCTGGCCATTCGTGGCATCGATTTCAACCTGGGCCGCGAGCCTGCCGACACCTTCACCCGCAACCAGCACGCCGACCTCCGGGCCGACTACATCCTGGCCAACCCCCCGTTCAACATCAGCGACTGGTGGCACGGCAGCCTGGAAGGCGATGCCCGTTGGCAATACGGCGATCCACCGCAAGGCAACGCCAACTACGCCTGGCTGCAGCACATGCTGCACCACCTCAAACCCACAGGCCGCGCCGGCATCGTGCTGGCCAATGGCTCGATGAGTTCCAGCCAGAACAACGAAGGCGTGATCCGTGCCGCGATGGTGGACGCCGACGTGGTGGAGGTGATGGTGGCCCTGCCGGGGCAGTTGTTCTTCAACACCCAGATCCCGGCCTGCCTGTGGTTCCTGGCCAAGAGCAAAAAGCGCCAAGGGCAGGTGCTGTTCATCGACGCCCGCAAGCTCGGGAAGATGATTTCACGCGTGCAGGCCGAGCTGTACGATACGTCGATTGCCCGCATTGCCGAGACCGTGGCCGCCTGGCGCGGAGAGGTAGAGACCGGTGCCAGCATCACCACCTATGAAGACGTGCCGGGCTTTTGCCGCAGCGTGCCCCTGGCTGAGATTGCACAGCATGGCCATGTGTTGACCCCGGGCCGCTATGTGGGCGCTGAAGAGGTGGAAGACGACGACGAGGCCTTTGCCGAGAAGATGCAAAAGCTCACCGAGCAGCTGGGCGAGCAGATGGCCAAGGGCGCGGAGCTGGATGCGCTGATTCGGCAGAAGCTGGGGGGGCTGGGGTATGAGTTCTGAGTGGCCGACGGTTGCGATTGAGGATGTCTGTGACCTCATCGTTGACTGCGTGAACAAGACAGCTCCGGTAGTCGATCAAAAGACTCCATTCAGGATGATTCGGACGACCAATGTGCGTAATGGTCGAATCGATCTCAGTGAATGCCGATATGTCGAGGAAGACACCTACGAAAAGTGGACTCGCCGAGCCAAATTGCAGCCAGGCGATGTCATCTTGACGCGGGAGGCGCCAATCGGTGAGGTTGGTATGGTCAAGGAAGCCGAGGGCGTGTTTCTCGGACAGAGGTTGATGCAGTACCGTGCCAACCCGAAGCTTCTCGACTCCCGCTTTCTGCTGTACACCTTCTTGTCACCAGCTTTGCAGCACCAATTCGGGAGCCATGAGGGGTCTGGCTCGGTCGTGAGCCACATCCGGGTAGGAGACTGCTTCAAGTTCAAACTTAGCTTGCCTCCCATCGGTACTCAACGAGAGATTGCCTCGACTCTGGGGGCACTCGACGACCGCATCACGCTCCTGCGCGAAACCAACGCCACCCTCGAAGCCATCGCTCAGGCGCTGTTCAAGTCGTGGTTCGTCGATTTCGACCCCGTGCGCGCCAAGATGGCAGGCCGCGCCCCCGAAGGCATGGACGAGGCCACGGTCGCGCTGTTCCCTGATGCGTTGGAAGAGACGGAGTTGGGGTTGGTGCCGAAGGGGTGGCTTGCCGCCAAGTTGGGTGCCACGATTGAGCAGTTTGGCGGCGTCATTCAAACTGGTCCGTTCGGCAGCCAGCTACATGCATCTGACTATGTTGAGCGAGGCACGCCTGTGGCGATGCCCAAAGATCTAGACCAGCGGCGCATTTCTGAGGCTTCTGTCGCCCGGGTGGCCGATGAGCATGTCCAGCGTCTTGCCAAGCATCAGCTGAAAGCGGGCGACATTCTCTTCAGTCGGCGCGGTGATGTGGAGCGTCATGCATTGATCACGCCCGTTGAACAAGGCTGGTTGTGTGGGACAGGTTGCCTGCTGGTTCGGCCTGGAGCCACGTGGCGGTGGCCGACCTTCCTGTCCATGCATCTCGATACGCCTGCTGCCAAAGCATGGTTGGTTCAGCATGCGGTGGGAGCAACCATGCCCAACCTGAACACGGGCATCTTGTCTTCAGTACCGATGCTGCTTCCATCCATTGAACTAATGGATAGATTCGAAGGCGTCGTTGCCGAGTTCGAGAAGAAGCGCAGCGAGAACTTCGCGATGATGGGAACTCTGGCAGCGATGCGCGATGAGTTGCTCCCCCGCCTCATCTCTGGCCAACTCCGCCTGCGCGAAGCCCAAGCCCAAGCCCAACTGGAACCGCATCTGCCATGAGCCTGTCCATCGCCGAACGAGAAAAGCTGTGGGACGACTTCCTTGCAGCCTGGCCAGCCGAGCGGCTCGCAACCATGACCTTGGATGACTACACGAAGGCCCAGAGCAAGGACTGCTTCACCTACTGGCTGGAAGAACGCACCGAAGCCTTGGGCTCCATCTGGGGTGGCTCAGCCTTCAAGTTCGGCATCTACGCCCGAAAGAACCTGGCTGACAAGGCTGGCGACGCCTACACCCACTATGGCAAGTCGCACGCATGGTCATCGAAGTATGGCGCCACCGAGGCGGAGGCCTTTGAGAACGTCCGCAAGGCAGTCATGCATGTCGCCAGAGCGGCCAGCATGGGTGACCTGCAAGGGGTTGAAGACGCAGACCTTGGGCCAGTCTTCAAGTGGAAGATCGCCTTCTTGTACCAGGACCGCAATGCTCAACCGTTTCTGGGCGTACTGAACGCGCGCGATCTGTGTGCCTCACTGGGGCGGTTTGTCAGCAACAAGGAAACCATGCCTGCGCTGCAGGCCGAAGCGCGCCAGCGTTTCAACCAAACCAATGTGCTGGAGGCGAGCGATGCCAGTTGGGCGGCCAGAACCGATTGGTTGAAGCTACATACGCTGGCCGAGCAAATGCTCACCGAGATCACCGCTGACTCGGATCGCTTCGAGTTTCGGCACAAGACCCAGAAAATGGTTGGCGCGTGGCTGAAGGAGGGCAACCTTCCTTTCGCGTTCAGCCGTGATGACAAGACGGTTGGTCTTTTTGCCCCGGCGGGCGCATGGGTGTCGGGCTGCCCGCAGTTGATCAGGCGCGAATACAAGGCGCATGAGACCCGCAGCTCCAACCTCGGTTCATGCTGTCCTGAGGCTGACCAAGGCCACGAGGCCGTGTCTTTGAAGCTCAGCAGCATGCAAGACTTTGAGCGCTTCATCGCTGCCTACAGTGGCCAGGTGGAGGGCGAGTTGGATGCCGGGGTCGCTACAGAGCCAACAGATAAGGACATGCACGTGAGCAAGCTGCCTCGCAACCAGATTTTGTTTGGGCCTCCTGGCACGGGCAAGACGTACGCCCTGATTGAAGAGGCCCTGCGCATCCTTGATCCAGCGATTTTCGAGAGCGCCGCGTCGCTAACTCCCAATGAGAAGCGGGCGAAGCTCAAGCCCGGTTTGATCAGCTCAAGGGTGATGATCGCCTCGCCTTCGTGACCTTCCACCAGAGCTTCAGTTATGAAGACTTCGTGGAAGGCATCCGTGCGGTGCCGCCAGAAGCGGGAAAGTCCACCCAGCCTGGCATCCAGTACAAGGTCGAAGATGGCGTGTTCTTGACCTTGTGTGAAAACGCCAGGCGCAACCGATCGCTTGATGAGCAGGCACAGATCCGGCAAGACGCCGTGGTGTGGAAGATGTCCATCGGTGAGTCCAACGGCGAGATGGACACCCGGCAGCACTGCTTTGACCATGACGAGGCACGAATTGGCTGGCCCCACACGGGCGATCTGTCGGCGCCTGGAGTGAACCTGGCTGATCCCGTTCATAACCTGGGCTCCAAAGAGCAAGCGTCGCTGGAGAACTTCAGCCGCAACATGGAGCCCGGCGATGTGGTCGTGTGCCTGGCCACCAAGCGCACCATCTCTGCTGTGGGCGTGGTGACGGGCCCTTATGAATACACACCCCAGGTGCCAATCAAGGTGCGCCCTGACTACGTCCACCGCCTGCCGGTGAAGTGGTTGTGGCGGGGCCTTGACTTCGATATCGTCAATCTGAACGGCGGCAAACAGTTGACCTTGCAGACGGTCTATGAACTCAGTCGCATCCGCTGGCCCGACTTGTACGACGCACTGACCAAGGCGGGATTGAAGCCCAAGGTCGATGTGGCCAAGGCTGTGCAGGCGCCGCAGCCGCACGTGCTCATCATCGACGAGATCAACCGAGGGAACGTGTCGCGCATCTTTGGTGAGCTCATCACGCTCATCGAAGACTCCAAGCGTGATGGTCAACCGGAATCCCTGTCGACCACCTTGCCCTATTCGCGCCGGCCGTTCAGCGTACCGGACAACGTTTACCTGCTTGGCACGATGAACACGGCTGATCGTTCGTTGGCAAGTATGGATGTCGCCTTGAGGCGCCGCTTCAGTTTCAAACCCATGGGGCCTCAACCTGAGCTGCTTGCTGGTGTGCGAGTGGAAGGCCAGATCCCTGTCCACGCGTTGTTGTCGAAGATCAACCTGCGCATCGAAGCCTTGTTGGGGCCTGATTACCTGCTTGGTCATGCGTGGTTCATGCCGCTGAAGGAAGACAAGACCCTGGAGCGCTTGTCAGATATTTTCCGCAGGCAGGTGCTGCCTCAGTTGCAGGAGTACTTCTTTGACGACTGGGAGCGCATCCGTTGGGTGCTCAATGACCATCGCAAGGTTGGTCGGAGCGAGTACTGCTTCATTCGCTCTCGTGGTGTGGATGCCAGTGACCTGTTCGGGCCAGATGTGCAGGTGTCGCCGCGGCCCCTGTGGGAGGTGAATGACGAAGCTTTCAAGCACGTGGGCACCTACCTGGCCACGATCGACATGAAAGCGCTGGAGCCGGAAGCATGAACCTGGTGACCGTCTGCGAGTACGCCTCGCTGACGACACATCCAGTGAAGGAATCTTCGCTGGCCTTGGCTCAGGTGACCCCATCGGCATTTGACCACCTGTGTGCATTGAGCGAACAGTTCAGGCGTGGAGGGGCCAGCCTGGTTCAGGTCGACGGCCGAACGCGCCTTCGCCTGGATAGCTTCGTGGGCGTCATCCAGACCCCATGCGGCACCACGGTTGAGATCCTGCCCAAACACACTGAAGGCACAGGGGAGCGAGATAAGCAGGCCAGCAGGGCGTTGCTGCGCAGGCTCATCCAGTCCATGTTCGACATGAAGGCTCGCGAGGTCGGTGTTGCCTCGCTGGAGACCTTCGATGCGCCGCTGACAGAATGGGTGATCGCCCGTTTCCTGGCTGAACTGGACCACATCGTTCAGCGTGGACTCCGGTTCAGTTACCAGCGGGTGGAAGAGGAGCAGCCCTTCTTGCGGGGACAGCTCAACGTTATGGCTCAGTTGCGTCAGCCACCAGGACGCGAACACCGCTTTCAGATTCGCCACGACGTGTTCACACCCGACAGGGCCGAGAACCGCTTATTGCGATCCACGCTGAACTTGGTTTGCAAGCAAACCACCTCTGCGGACAACTGGAGGCTGGCGCATGAGCTGAGCGCACGCTTGGCAGATTTGCCTGACAGCCGGGACATCCAGGCGGATTTCAAGGCGTGGGGAACGGACAGGTTGATGGCTCACTACCAGAGTGTGCGCCCTTGGTGCGAGATCATCCTGATGAAGACGATGCCGATGGCCCTGCAGGGGCAAACCAAGGGGCTGAGCTTGGTGTTTCCCATGGAGCGGCTGTTTGAGCAGCACGTGGCTGCCTGCATGCGTCGGACGCTGGATGCCCGTTGCACGATCCGTACACCTGCTGCCAGCGAGTTTCTATGCCACTACGAGGGTGACCAGATGTTTCGGCTGGAGCCTGATATCTTCATCGAACTGGGCAGTGGCGCGTGGCTGCTGGATGCCAAGTGGAAGTTGCTGGATGAGGCCAATCGGCAGCACAAGTTTGGCTTGTCGCAGGCTGACTTCTATCAGCTGTATACCTACGGTCAGAAGTACTTGGCTGGCCGGGGCGATATGGCCTTGATCTACCCGCGGAGTACCAGGTTCACCCGAGCGATGCCGCCATTTCACTTCTCGCCTGAGCTTCGGCTGCATGTGTTGCCGTTTGATCTCGATTCAGACGTGCTGATGGGTGAGGCCACACTGGCCTTGCCCCGACGCGGTCGCCTGGCCGCCTGACGGATGCGCTGAGCCTCGAACGCCTTCCAAGTGAGGGGAATTCTCGCTGGGCGACATGGAAGGTCGAGGAGTACACTTCGCCGGATATGACCGCGTCACACCAACTTCTCGGAACGGGGCTTTACCCCCTCCACAGGGCTGCTCGCCTTGTGGGAGAAGACGCGCGCACGGTTCGTCGGTGGTTGAAGGGCTACTCGTGGAAGCATTCTGATGGCCGACGAGCGTCTGAGCCTCTGTGGGCCCTTCAATACGCTGAAGACGCAGATTTGGCTGACGAGCAAGTGCTCGGCTTCCGGGATTTGCTGGAGTTGCGCACCGTGGCTCGGTTTGTACAGTGTGGTGTTCCCCTACGTGTGGTGAGGGAAACGATCCAGATCGCCCGTCAAGACCTGGGTGACTATCCCCTGCATTCCCGTCGGTTCGTGACCGATGGACGCAAGATCTTCCTTGAGGCCGTAGAGCGTGCTGGTGACGACACCAAGATCCTCGATATCCGGGATCGTCAGTTTGCGTTCGAGTCGGTGATTCGACCGAGCCTGATCGAAGGCATCGAGTACGGGGCGAGCGCCCAAGCTCTGAGGTGGTATCCGGAGCCCAAGCGCAAGTTGATCGTCCTTGACCCTGCGCTCCAATTTGGCGAGCCGATCATCGCCGAAGCGGGCGTGCCTACCGACACACTCGCCGCCGCTTTCAAGGCAGAGCAAGGCGACGCGCAACGGGTTGCGCGTCTTTATAAGGTCACACCGCAAGCAGTCAGGGCGGCCGAGGCGTTCGAGCAAAAACTGGCTGCGTGAACTTCCTGTTCGATAACAACCTTCCACCAGGACTGGCTCACGCCATCCGAGAGTTGTGCACCGGTGAACCTGGTGTTAACAAGGTCTGTCACCTGACCGATCTTTTTGCGCCAAGCACACCTGATTTGGAGTGGATCTCTGGCTTGGGCAAAGGCTGGTATGTCATCAGCCTCGACAAGTTCACCAAGAGCCGTGGCGCTGAGCGAGAGGCACTTCGCAGGGCAGGGCATACGGTGTATGTGCTGGACTCCCAGTGGTCATCGCATAGTTTCTGGGCCAAGTCAGCTCAATTGGTCTTGTGGTGGCCTCAGGTCTTGGAGCACGCACGTTTGATCGAGGGCGGCATTCACCGCATTCCTTGGCGCCACACGTCGGGCAAGAAGTTCCTGAGTCTTTGACGCGGTAACGCCGCCGTGACATCGCTTGCGCGTCAACCAAAGATCGAGATGACCTTGCGGCGATACTTGATGCCACGACGAATAACGCTTGGCACCACATGGGCTCCCCAGGGATCGATACCACCTCGCTTCTGACGATTCTTGGCGTCATTGCAGCTGTCCTCGTTGTTTACAAGTCGTGAGAAGTAGCTTGTAGCCTTGAGAACGCCCCAGTCCCGAGAACCACGTCAACAAGAAAAAAGCCCCAAGTGACAAGCACTTAGGGCCTCTTGTTTACCATCTAGGCAAAGGTAAATCCTAGAACGGGATGTCGTCGTCCATGTCGTCAAAACCCGACGACGGACGGCTGGCGGGCGCCGGCGCCGGAGCGGGCCGGGCGGCCGGGGCCCGGGGGGCCGGACTGGCGGCGGGCGCGGCGCGGCGCGGCGCGGGCGACGGCTCGTAGCCGCCCTCGTCGCCACCCGACGGACCGCCCATGCCCTGGCGGCTGCCCAGCATCTGCATCTGGTCGGCGCGGATCTCGGTGCTGTATTTCTCGACGCCGCTCTGGTCGGTCCACTTGCGCGTGCGCAGCGAGCCTTCGACATAGACCTGCGAGCCCTTGCGCAGGTATTGGCCGGCGATTTCGGCCAGGCGGCCGTTGAAGACCACGCGATGCCACTCGGTGGCTTCCTTCATTTCGCCCGACTGCTTGTCCTTCCAGCGGTCGGTGGTGGCGATGGTGACATTGGCCACCTGGTCGCCGCTGGGAAAGGTGCGGATCTCGGGGTCGCGCCCCAGGTTGCCGACGATGATGACTTTGTTGACTGATGCCATGGCTCAATTCTCCGATTCAGGGCGAGATTATGGAGTCAGCAGCGGCCGGTTCGCCTGCGGCCCCCCGGCCCGGCGTGCTCATCGGCCAGGCCACCGCCAGCCAGGCGGCCATGGCGAGGCTGCCCACCAGGAACAGGCCATGCGGCCCCACCGAGCGCGTCAGCACGCCGCCGACCGCGCCACCGGTGAACAGCCCCAGCGATTGCAAGGTGTTGTAGACCCCGAGCGCGGTGCCGCGCAGATGGGCCGGCGCGATGCGCGAGGCCAGGCTGGGCTGGCTGGCCTCGAGCACATTGAAGCCGCAGAAAAAGGCGAACAGCAGCAGGCCCAGGGTCCACAGGCCGGGCTCGCGGTCGCACACCCACCACAGACCGACCTGGACCAGCCCGACCAGGGCGATCGCCGCCAGGAACACCGGCTTGAGGTGGCCGCGGCGCTCCAGCGGGAACAGCGTGCCGCCCATGAGGAAGAACGAGGCCAGCACCGCCGGCAGGTAGACCTGCCAGTGCAGCGCCTTGTCGAGCCCGGCCTGCACCAGCAGGGCCGGCACCGCCATCCACATCGACAGCTGGACCGCATGCAGCACGAAGACCCCGAAATCCAGCCGCCGCAGCGGGCTGAAACGCAGCACCTCCATCAGGCTGCCCTGGCGCTTCTGGGCCGGCAGCGGCGGCGCATGCGGCACCAGCCAGACGACGGTGGCCACGCCCAGCAGGGCCAGCACGCCGATCAGGGCCAGCAGGCCCGACAGGCCCAGGTGCGCCGTCAGCACCGGCGCCAGCACCAGGGAGACGGCGAACATCAGGCCGATGCTGGCACCGATCAAGGCCATGGCCTTGGTGCGCACCTCGTCGCGGGTCTGGTCGGCCAGCAAGGCGGTGACCGCCGCCGAGATGGCCCCGGCGCCCTGCAGCGAGCGCCCGAGGATCAGCCCGTGCAGGCTGCCGGCCGCCGCCGCCACGAAGCTCCCCAGGGCGAACAGCAGCAGGCCGGCGATGATCACCGGCTTGCGCCCGAAGCGGTCCGAGGCCATGCCGAAGGGGATCTGCAGCACGCCCTGGGTCAGCCCATAGGCCCCCATGGCCAGGCCGACCAGGGCAGGGTCGTCGCCGCCCGGGTATTTGCGGGCCTCGAGGGCGAACACCGGAAGCACCAGGAACAGGCCGAGCATGCGCAGGGCAAAGATAAACGCCAACGACTGGGTGGAGCGGCGCTCCAGGGGCGTCATAGCGGAAGAGGCGGTCATGGGAGGTGGGGAAGGGGCGCGGGGCGCCCGTGGGCACAAAAGCGCTATTGTCGGCGATGCGACCCGACCCCGGCCAGCCGACTTCGGCGTCCATGTCTATCATGGAGGGTTTTCCCAACCGCCCACCGTCTTGAACCCCTCCGCCCCCGACAGCACCCTGGCCGACGGCCGCTACCTGGCCAGCCTGATGCAGCAGCAGCGCATCAGCGTGCGCGGGGCCCGGACGCACAACCTCAAGAACATCGACCTCGACATCCCGCGCAACCAGCTGGTGGTGATCACCGGCCTGTCGGGCTCGGGCAAGAGCAGCCTGGCCTTCGACACCCTGTATGCCGAAGGCCAGCGCCGCTATGTGGAGAGCCTGTCGGCCTATGCGCGCCAGTTCCTGCAACTGATGGACAAGCCCGATGTCGATGTCATCGAGGGGCTGTCGCCGGCCATCTCCATCGAACAGAAGGCCACCTCGCACAACCCGCGCTCCACGGTCGGCACCGTCACCGAGATCCACGACTACCTGCGCCTGCTGTTCGCGCGCGCCGGCACACCGCACTGCCCCACCCACGGCCTGCCGCTGCAGGCCCAGACGGTCAGCCAGATGGTCGACGCGGTGCTGGCCCTGCCCGAAGACAGCCGCGTGATGCTGCTGGCGCCGGTGGCGCGCGAGCGCAAGGGCGAGTTCAGCGACCTGTTCACCCAGATGCAGGCCCAGGGCTATGTGCGCTTCCGCGTCGACGGCAGCACCGTCGAATTCGACCAGTTGCCGGCACTCAAGAAGAACGAGAAGCACGACATCGACGTGGTGATCGACCGGCTGAAGGTGCGCCGCGACATGCAGCAGCGCCTGGCGGAGAGCTTCGAGGCCGCGCTGCGCCTGGCCGACGGCCGGGCGGTGGTGCTCGAACTCGACCCCGGCCCCGACGGCGCAGCGCCGGCCGAACACCTGTTCAACGCCCGCTTCGCCTGCCCGGTGTGCAGCTATTCGCTCAGCGAGCTCGAGCCACGCCTGTTCTCCTTCAACTCGCCGGTGGGCGCCTGCCCCTCCTGCGACGGCCTGGGCGTGACCGATGTCTTCGACGCCCACCGCGTGGTGGCCTTCCCCTCGCTGAGCCTGGCCAGCGGCGCCATCAAGGGCTGGGACCGGCGCAACGGCCATTACTTCGCGCTGCTCGAGAGCCTGGCCCGGCACTACGGCTTCGACATCGAGAGTCCCTTCGAATCGCTGCCCGAGGCCACGCGCCAGGCCATCCTGTACGGCTCGGGCAGCGAAGAGATCCGCTTCCAGTACGGCCTGGACGGCGCCGAGGGCCGCAAGGTGGCCAAGAAGCATGCCTTCGAAGGCATCATCCCCAACCTGCAGCGGCGCTACCGCGAGACCGACTCGCCGGTGGTGCGCGAGGAACTGGCGCGCCTGCGCAGCACCCTGCCCTGCCCCGACTGCGGCGGTGCCCGGCTGCGCACCGAGGCCCGCCATGTGCGCCTGGGTAGCGGCCCCGACGCCCTGACCCTTCACCAGATCAGCCACCTCACGCTGCGCGAATCGCACGGCTATTTCCTGCAGCTCAGGCTGCAGGGCGCCAAGGCCGAGATCGCCGACAAGGTGGTGCGCGAGATCGGCTCGCGCCTGAAATTCCTCAACGACGTGGGCCTGAGCTACCTCAGCCTGGACCGCAGCGCCGAGACCCTGTCGGGCGGCGAGTCGCAACGCATCCGCCTGGCCAGCCAGATCGGCTCGGGCCTGACCGGCGTGATGTACGTGCTCGACGAGCCCAGCATCGGCCTGCACCAGCGCGACAACGACCGCCTGATCGCCACCCTGCAGCACCTGCGCGACCTCGGCAACAGCGTGCTGGTGGTCGAGCATGACGAGGACATGATGCGGGCCGCCAACCACGTCATCGACATGGGGCCGGGCGCCGGCGTGCATGGCGGCCGGGTGATGGCCCAGGGCAGCTACGAGCAGGTGCGCGACAACCCGGCCTCGCTGACCGGCCAGTACCTCAAGGGCAC
>Ga0213872_10001457_pt1 | contig 15382 bp, 14 predicted proteins | sample VelepicomBERX_R2_FD_160071 | JGI IMG/M metagenome (GOLD analysis project Ga0213872, IMG submission 160071) | Rhizosphere microbial communities from Vellozia epidendroides in rupestrian grasslands, the National Park of Serra do Cipo, Brazil - RX_R2 | ecosystem: Host-associated > Plants > Roots >...
GATCTGCGGCAGCAGGATGTGCCGGCTGTAGCGCAATAGCGCGTTATCGTCCAATTCCATGGTCTGCCATTCTCATGACAACGCCGCTGCCTGTCGGTCAGCGGCGTGAAGGGGACTAGGGCTGCATCACTCTTCGGCGGCGCGGCGCGAAAACTTGATGCCCAGTTGTTTCAGCTTGCGATACAAGTGCGTGCGCTCCAGACCGACCTTTTGCGCCACGCGGCTCATATTGCCGTTTTCCAACGAGATGTGGTACTCGAAATAGCGGCGTTCCAATTGCTCGCGCAGCTCGCGCAAAGGCAAATTGAAATCGAAGCCGGTCTCCTCGATCGGTTTCTCGTGGCGGAACTGCGCCAACACTTTATTGACCGCCGGGGCATCGATGTCGTCGGACTCGGCGGTCAGCGCCAAGCTCTTGATGATGCTGCGCAATTGCTCCAGATTGCCGGGCCAATCGTATTGGCGCAGCGCGTTGAGCGCAGCGGTGGTCAGCTTGCGCGCCGGCACCTGCTTGGACTCGACGAGTTCGGTCAGAATCTGCTCGGCAATGAAGATGATGTCTTCGGCATGTTCGCGCAAAGGCGGAATCGGCACGATCACGCTCGACAACGCGGTGAGCAGGCGGTTATCGCACTCCGGATCGACCAGCAGCTCCTGCAGCGGGCGGCTGCACGAACAGATCAGCCGGACGTTGAAACGGTCGAGTTTCGACAGCAGGAACAGCAAGCCTTGCTGCACCCGGCGGTTGTATTGCCCGATCTCCGGCAGGAACAGCACGCCGTTGTTCGCCTTTTGCAGCAGTTCGAGCGGCGCGTCAGCCAGTTGCTCGGGCTTGGCGGGGGTCACCCATGGGGTGTTGCCCTGATGAAAGAAGCGCGCCACCAGCTCGAAACCGGAACCTGACTCGCCGGTCATCAGCACCGGCGAGCGCACTTTGGCGACGCGCTCCAACTGGCGCTTGAGCTCTTGCACTGGCTCGCTCTTGCCCAGCTTGTCGAGGTTGAGCGAGGTATTGGCTTGCATGTCGCCGTATTTGAGCGCGCGCTGCACCGTGCTCAACAGCTTTTGCAGGGCGATCGGTTTTTCCAGAAAATCGAAGGCGCCGATGCGGGTGGCCTCGACCGCGGTGTCGATGCTGGCATGGCCGGACATCATCACCACCGGCATGTTCAGATGCCCGGACTTGGCCCATTCCTTCAGCAGCGTAACGCCATCGCAATCGGGCATCCAGATGTCCAACAACACGAGCGCCGGACGCGTCTGGTTTCGAAGCTGTCTGGCGACCTCGGCGTTTTCCGCCAATGCCACCGTATAACCCTCGTCTTGAAGGATCTCGGACAGCAGTTCGCGGATACCGATTTCATCGTCCACAATCAAAATGTCGCTGCTACGCACGCTTAGGCCTCCAGCATTGGCAAGATGAGAAGAATACGTGCGCCTCGATGTTCAGCATTGCCGAGAATGATCTGTCCTTGATGCTCTTCCACGATCTTCTTCACCACGGCAAGTCCCAGACCGGTGCCCTTGGACTTGTTCGTCACATAAGGTTCGAATGCCCGGGGAAGAATATCGGTGGCGAAACCCATACCGTTATCTTCCACACAAACATGCACGTTTCTTCCTTCTAGTCGGCTGCTAATTTGAATCATCGGGTTTTCGGCGTCAAGAACTGCGTCTTGGGCGTTTTGCAATAAATTATGCAAAACCTGCCGTAATAACGCCGCGTCCCCCATGATCATCAGCGGGCCGTCGGAAAGGTCAATCTTAACAGCAGGATTGGATTCGTAAAGCGTCATGACCTCACGAATCACCTCATTTACATCAAGCTTTTGTAATTTGGTTCGGGGTGAACGGGCATAATCGCGGAATGCGTCGACCATTCCCTTGAGCGCCGTGACCTGATTGACGATGGTATCCGTCGCGCGATGCAGAATTTCCGCATCCCCCGGGGATAGCTTATCGGCCAGCTTCATCGCCAGCCGTTCCGCCGATAATTGAATCGGCGTCAGCGGATTGCGGATTTCATGCGCCAGCCGTTTGGCCACCTCGCCCCAGGCGGCGTCACGCTGCGCCCGCGCCAAATCGGTGATGTCGTCGAACACCAGCACATAACCGGCATTGCTCAATTCGGAGAGGCGTGCGCCGCGAATCAGCAGCGCGCGCTCGCCCAGCGCCGTGGGGTAATCGAGCTGCAGCTGCCAATCGCGCCGGGAGGTGTCGCCGGCCTGTGTCGCCACGGTATCCACCAACGTCAGCAAACTGGGAATCTGGCTGGGCCAAGCGGTAAAGGGGAGCTTGCTCAACGCGTCGAAATCGACGTTCAGGATGTGTTCGGCGCTGATGTTGAACGCGCGCAGCCGCCAGGCGGCGTCAAACGCGATCACCCCGGCCGACAAGTTGGCCAGAATACTCTCCAGATAGACCTTGCTGGCCTCCAGCTGCCGATGGTTTTCGTCCGCCAGCTGGCGCGCCTCGTCCAGTTGCCGGGTCATGCGGTTGAACATCGAGGTCAACATGCCCAGCTCGTCGCGGCGATAAACCGGGTGGCGCCGGGAAAAGTCGCCCTGCGCCACCGCGCGCGTGGCGGCGGCGAGTTCCAACAGCGGCGCGGAGAAGCGCTCCGACAAGAACAGCGCGAAAGCCAACGCGAGGGTCACCGCCAGCAGAAACGCCAGCGCCAGCGTCAGCATGTAAAAGGTTTTCAGCCCGTGCCGGTTGAACAGCAGGCCTCGATAATCGGAGCGGGCGCTCTCGATCAGGTCGGCATCGCGCGCGATGCTTTCCGGCGCGCTTTGCTGCACCATCAACACGCGCACGCTATCGTCAGGCATGCGGTATCCGAGCAGCACCTTCAGCAACAGTCCGCTTTGGTTCTCGTTCTCGACACTGTCCGCCGACTGCATCGGGCCGAGCGAGCGAAGCGCATCGCGCGTCGGAGGAGACGGCAAACGGACCCCCGGCTCGCCGGAATAGGCCAACAGCCGCCCGTCGCGGTCGTACACCGCGATTTGGCGCAACGCGAGCTCCGCGCGCATGATGTCGAGCTTGCCCGGCAACGCGCCATCGGGCAGTCCCTGGATATTCTCCTCAACCACCCGGCCCTTGCGGCTGACATCCTGCAGCACGAAGCCGAGCGCATTGCGCCCCAGCGAAAGACCCCGGTCTAGCGCGGATTCGACCCGCACGTCGAACCAGCTTTCGATGCTGCCGGTGAGAAACTGCGCGGAAATGGTGAAGATCAGCACGCCAGGCACCAGCGCCACCAGCGCAAACATGCCCACAAGCTTCTGGGTCAGTTTGGCGCCGAACATCCGGCTTTTAACCCGTGCGCGCAAACGCAGCAGCTGCCGGCCCACCACCCCCACCAACGCCGCCAACAGCAGGGTATTCAGGCCGAAGACCCACCAATAATAGGCTTCCAGACGGCTGGTGCTGCCGGTGGCGAACGCCAGCAAATACAGCAGAATCGCCGCGATCGATGCAACGGAGATCACGGCGTAAGGCATTAATTGCGCCCCTTCATATCCAGGCCGACCCAATTGGAAGCGAGGGTCCAATCGGCGGAGCCCAGCGCGTTCAACTGAAACGGCTTGGGCAGCTCGCTGATGTCGAGCACCAGCCGCACGCGGCCGGCGACTTGGTCGGGCGACTCGCCCGACAGCGTTCCGGGATTGAGCACCCGCCAGCTCTGGATGGCGCCGACGGCGCGCATGGCATCGTTGAGGTTGCTGTAATAGCTGGAGAAAGAGCCGATCGCCACGCGATAGCGGTCAGTCAACGGCTGATAGGACAATTTGAAGGTCATGCTGGCATGCGGAGAGAACCACTGGCTGATGTCCAGATAATAGGCGGTGGTGCGCGGGCGCGTCAGCTCGAACTCGAGACGAAAGGTCAACGGGACGCCCTGTGTGAGCGCCTCGCCCAGACCGGCAGGCAGTTTGACGCCAAAACGCGTGCTGATGGCGAGCTGCCCGTCGACGAGCTCGGCCTCGGCGCGACGGGCACTGACGTTGTCGGCCCAGGCAAGCTGGGTCAGACAAAGCAGCAGGCACACGAGCCAGCTAACGTTTCTCAAGCAGCGCGTAATAAAAGCCGTCATGGCATTCGTTAGGCAGCAGTTGTTCCTGGCCCAGGCAACACGCATCCGCGCGGCGCTGCAAGAAAGCCGACAATTGCTGCGAATTTTCTTCTGGATAAATCGAGCACGTAGCGTAAAGCATTTTACCGCCCGATGCGAGTAAAGACCAAAGCGCATCCAGCATGTGCGACTGCTGGCGCGCCAAGGTGGCGAAATCGTCCGGCCGCCGCAGCCAGCGGATGTCCGGGTGACGGCGCACCACACCGGAGGCGCTGCACGGCACGTCGGCCAGAATACGGTCGAATGGCCGCCCGTCCCACCACCCCTGCGGCAAGGCGGCGTCGCCGACACCGAGCCGGGCGGTCAGGCCCAGACGGGTGAGATTGTCCCCTACCCGCGCCAATCGCGCCGCGTCGATGTCGAGCGCGGTCAAATCCAGATCGGCCAGCTCCAGCATGTGGCACGTCTTGCCGCCCGGTGCCGCGCAGGCGTCCAACACGCGCTGACCGTCGGCCAAATCCAGCCAAAGCGCGGCTTTCTGCGCGCCCCAATCCTGCACCGAGACGACCCCTTCCGCGAAACCCGGCAGCTGGCGTACCGGCATCGGCTGCAGGAGACGCACCGCGTTTTCGTCAAGCGCTTGTGCCGCGATACCCGCATCCTGCAGTTGCGCCAGATATGTCGTCATGTCGGCGCGGCGTCGATTGAGCCGCAACGTCATCGGCGGATGGCCATTGTCGGCATCGACAATCGCCTGCCATTCGCTGGGGTAATGCCGGCGCAGCGCCGCGAGCCACCACCCGGGATGATTGTGATGGGCCTCTTCCTGCGCCGCCACCGCCTGCATCAGTGTTTCGCGTTGGCGTAGCGCGTTGCGCAGCACGCCATTGACGAGCCCCTTGAACCGGCCGCGTGCCTGCGTGCCGGCAAGGCGCACGGCCTCGTTGACCACCGCATACTGCGCCGCTCGGCTGTAATAGAGCTGATAGAGCGCCACCACCAGCAGATGTTCAAGAAACGGCAGCGGAATCGTATTGGGCACCAGTTGGCGCAACACCAGGCGCAGCTCGGCCCAATGGCGCATCACGCCGAACGTGATATCTTGGATGGCGCCGCGCTCTTGCGGCGTCAGATCCGGCGCGGCGCGCCAGCATGCGGCCAGCGCCTCGGTCAGATTCGTGCCGGCGGCAACCTGTTCGACCGCCTGTGCGGCCAATTCCTGAATGCGGTGCATAACCCTTCTCAAATAGTCGGGCCACAGCCGGTAAAACCTTGCTGTGGCCCGATCTCGGCCCCAAGGGGCCAACGGTTTCGCTGGGCGCGCCCGGCGCCGAACCGCTAACGTATGCCGCGCGCCATCTCGGTCAGGCGGGCGATGCGCTCTTCGGTGCGCGGATGCGTGCGAAACAAGTCGCTTACCCCGCCGCCGCCGGAAAGCGGGTTGATGATCATCATCTGAGCGGTGGCGGGGTGCGCTTCTGCCGTGGCAAACGGCAGGCCCTGCGCATAATACTCTATTTTGCGTAGCGCCGACGCCAGTGCGAGCGGGTCGCCGGAAATCTCGGCGCCGCCTCGGTCGGCATCGAACTCGCGCGAGCGTGAAATCGCCATTTGGATCAAGCTTGCCGCCAACGGCGCCAGCAAGGCGATCAGGATGCCGGCGAGCGGATTGACCGGACGGCCATTCTCGTCGCGCCCGCCGAAGAACAGCGCGAAGTTGGCCAGCGCGGCAATGGCGCCGGCGACGGTGGCGCTGATGGTCGAGATCAGGATGTCGCGGTGGCGCACGTGCGCCAGCTCATGCGCCATCACGCCGCGCAGCTCGCGTCGATCGAGCATGCGGATGATGCCGGTGGTGGCCGCCACGGCGGCATGCTCGGGGTTGCGGCCGGTGGCGAAGGCATTGGGCTGGTCCTCATGGATCACGTACACCCGCGGCATCGGCAATCCGGCCCGGCCCGCCAACTCCGCCACGAGGCCGTAGAACTCCGGCGCCGTGCGTTGATCGACCTCCTGAGCGTTGTACATACGCAACACCATTTTATCGGCGTTCCAATAGGCGAACAGATTCATGGCGCCACCGAACAGCAACGCCAGCAACATGCCGCTCTTGCCGCCGATCATGCCGCCGATCAGTCCAAAGAGCGCGATGATCGCCGCCATCAATACCGTGGTTTTCAACCAGTTGTTCATTGCCTATCGTTCCTCCGTAAAAAGTCCTACGTTGGAGTGCCTTATCCCAAGCGGGTTCCCGTCAACGCGGGATGACCGGCGAGGAATTCGCGCGCCGTCAGGCGGCGCGCGCCCGGCGCCTGCAGCTCGCTGACGCGCACCAGCCCCGCGCCGCAGCCGATCAGCACGCCATCCGCGTCGGCGTGCACGATCCGCCCCGGTTCGGCGTCCCCCGGCATCGCCTCGGCCATCCACAGCTTGAGCGGCTCGCCATCCATCGAGGTATGGGCGCCCGGCGCCGGATTAAAGGCGCGGATCATGCGCGCAACCGCCTCGGCCGGGTGCGTCCAATCGACCAATGCTTCCTGCTTGCTGATCTTGTGGGCATAGCTGACGCCTTCGGCCGGTTGCGGCACCGGCGTCAGCGCGTCGAGCCGCGCGAGCGCGTCGACGATGGCCTCGGCGCCCAGCCGGGTCAACCGGGCGAACAACGTGCCGCTCGTCTCCAGCGGGTCGATGTCGAGCGGATGCGACGACAGCATGGCGCCGGTATCCAATCCGGCATCCATCTGCATGATGGTGATGCCGCTTTGCTTGTCGCCGGCCTGGATGGCGCGCTGTACCGGCGCCGCGCCGCGCCAGGCGGGCAAGAGCGAGCCGTGGATGTTCAAGCAGCCGCGCGGCGGGATATCCAGCACCGCTTGCGGCAGAAGCAGGCCATACGCCGCCACCACCATCACCTCGGCGCCGATGGCGCTGAGCAGCGCCTGCGCTTCGGGGGTTTTCAGCGTCGGCGGCTGTTCGACGCGCAAGCCGTGCGCGAGCGCGACGGTCTTGACCGCGCTGGGTTTGAGTTTCATGCCCCGGCCGGCCGGACGGTCCGGCTGCGTCAGCACCAAGGGAATCTCGTGGCCGGCGGCGAGCAACGCCTCCAGCGCGCAAGCGGCGAAATCCGGCGTACCGGCAAAGATCAGTTTCATGGGCAAGTCCTGCGGCGGGAGGTTACAGCGTGCGCTTTTCCAGCTTTTTCATTTTGGTGCGGATACGGTTTTGCTTCAGCGTCGACAGATATTCGACGAACACCTTGCCGTTGAGATGGTCGATCTCGTGCTGCAGGCAGATGGCGAGCAACCCGTCGGCTTCGGCTTCGAACACCTTGCCGTCGCGATCGAGCGCGCGCACCTTGACGCGTTCGGCGCGACGAACGGTTTCATAGATGCCGGGCACCGACAGGCATCCCTCTTCGTATTCGGTTTCACCCTGCTTTTCGATGATTTCCGGATTGACGTAGGCCGTGGCGCCGTCGCGTTCCTCGGATACGTCGATCACCACCAGCCGGCGATGCACGTTGACCTGCGTCGCGGCCAGGCCAACACCCTTGGAGGCGTACATGGTCTCAACCATGTCGTCGATCAGCCGACGCACCTCGTCGTCCACCGCCTCGATCGGCTTGGCCACCTTGTGCAGGCGTTCGTCCGGGTAGTGCAGGATATTCAATAGCGCCATGGGGCAATCCATCTCCATTACGTTGCTTCGCCGCCGCCCGGCAGGGCGGACACAGGCGAATTCGATCATCATCGACTTGCATTATATCCCGACATTCGCCACTCGCAGCGAGGCAGCCATGACCGAGCCCCATTCTTTCCCGCCGGAACAAGACCGGATCGACTGGTTGCTGGCGGCGCTGACCCCCGGACTGGGCTCGGCCGGCATGCTGGCGCTGCTGCACACGTTCGGCAGCCTTGGCGCCGCGCGCCGGGCGGAGCTATCGGCATTGCGCCGTATCATCCGCCCCGCTGCGGCCGCAGCGCTGCGGCAAGCGACCGCTTGGCCGGCGGTGGAACAAGCGCTGGCCTGGGCAAGGGGGGACGAGGCCTTTTTACTCACCCTATGCGATGCCGACTATCCGCTCGCGCTCGCGCAAACGGCGTCGCCCCCGCCGCTGCTGTTCGGCCTCGGACGGCGCCGCCTGCTTGACCGCCCGATGCTGGCCATCGTCGGCAGCCGCAGCGCCGGGCCCCAGGCCTGCGCGACCGCGCACGACTTTGCCGCGGCACTCGCCCGCCACGGTTATACCATCGTCAGCGGACTGGCCAGCGGCATCGACGGTGCCGCGCATCGCGGCGCCCTTGACCATGCGGCGGCCAGCAGCGTGGCGGTCATCGGCACCGGCATCGACCGCGTCTACCCCGCCAGCCACCGGGAACTCGCCCGCCAGCTCGCGCGCGAAGGCCTGATTCTGTCGGAGTTTCCACTCGGAGCAAGGCCGCTGGCAGCCCATTTCCCACGACGCAACCGCATCATCGCCGGACTGTCCGCCGCCTGCCTGGTCGTCGAGGCCAGCATCGCCTCCGGTTCGCTGATTACCGCCCGCCTCGCCGCGGACGCGGGGCGCGACGTCATGGCGATTCCCGGCTCCATCCACCATGCCCGGGCACGCGGTTGCCATCGCCTGATCAAGGATGGCGCGGCATTGATCGAGACGGTCGACGATGTGCTCGACGTCGTCGGCCGTCTGCCCGACGCCACAGCGGCGGACACAGCGCCGACAGCCGCGGCAGGCCATCCGTTGCTTGATGCCATGGGGTCTGACGCCGTTTGCCTGGACGAACTGGTATCAAGAGTTGGGTTGACTGTGGCGGAGCTTTACGCGATCCTCTTGCAGCTTGAGTTGGAAGGCCGCATCGCATCCCTGCCCGGTGGTCGTTTCCAACGTATCGATCCGCCGCCGGATCGAGCCGCCTCTTTAGAGTGAAGTTGCATCATGTTTGACGTTCTCGCCTATCTCTTTGAACAGTATCGCGATCCGGAAGCGTTCGACGACCGCAAGCTGCTGACCCATCAGTTGGAAGCGGCCGGTTTCGACAACGAGGAAATTCAGGACGCGCTCGACTGGATCGACAGCCTCTGCGGCTTTTCCGACGGGGCGTTCGCGGGGGCGGACAATGCAAGCGGCATGCGCATCTACAGCGACCTTGAGCAAAAACGGCTGTCCGCAGAGGTGCGCGGCCTGCTACAGTTCTTGGAGGATCATGGCGCGCTGGGGGGCGCGCAGCGGGAAATGGTCATCGACCGCCTGCTCGCGCTGACCGACGACGAGATCACGGTGCCTTCGGCAAAGCTCGTCGCGCTGATGGTATTGTGGGTACAGAAGGCGGAATTGCCGATCCTGCTGGGGGAAGAACTCCTGGATGCGGTGCATGGCGAACCAACCATGCAATGACTTGTCAAGCGGGCTCAGCCGGCATACCATCGCCGGCTTTCCGGGGCTTGCCCGCAAAAATGGCATCCAAGAGCGCAACACGGCGCTCTTGTTTTGTTTTTAATCATCGTATATTGAGCATTCAGAGCTGCCTAAGCCACCGGACCATGCGGCCGGCCAACTAAAGAATACGAACATGCCTTCGAGCCTTTTGATCGTCGAATCGCCATCCAAGGCGAAAACTTTGAAGAAATATCTGGGCCAGGACTTCGAGGTGCTGGCCTCTTACGGCCACGTTCGGGATCTGGTGCCCAAGAATGGCGCCGTCGACCCCGCCAAGAACTTCGCCATGAAGTATCAGCTGATCCCGAAAAACGCCAAACACGTCGACGCGATCGTCAAGGCCGTGGCGGAAGCCGACAACATTTATCTGGCAACTGACCCGGACCGCGAAGGCGAAGCCATTTCCTGGCATCTGGTGCAAATTCTCGACAGCAAAAAACTGCTCAAGGGCAAGACGGCGCAGCGCGTGGTCTTCCACGAAATCACCCGCAACGCGGTGCTGGAAGCCATCGAGCATCCGCGCGAGGTGTCGCAGTCGCTGGTCGACGCCCAACAGACGCGCCGCGCGCTCGATTATCTGGTCGGCTTCAACCTGTCGCCGCTATTGTGGAAGAAAATCCGCCGCGGCCTCTCCGCAGGTCGCGTGCAAAGCCCGGCGCTGCGCCTGATCTGCGAGCGCGAGAATGAAATCCGCGCGTTCGTCGCGCAAGAGTATTGGAGCCTGCATCTCGACAGTCACAAGGGCCGGCAGAAATTCAGCGCCCGCCTGATCGAATGCGACGGCAAGAAGCTCGATCAATTCGACATCGCCAATGACGCCACCCATCAGGACGTCTTGGCGCGGCTCGCCAACCACCCGGCCATCGTCGGCAACATCGAGAAGAAAAAGAAAACGCGCAATCCCGCCGCGCCGTTCACCACGTCGACGCTGCAACAGGAGGGCGTGCGCAAGCTCGGCATGACCACCGACCGTACGATGCGCACCGCGCAGCAACTGTACGAAGGGGTCGACATCGGCCAGGGCACGGTCGGTCTGATCACCTATATGCGTACCGACGCCGTGGTGCTCGCCAATGAGGCCGTGGCCGAAATCCGCGAATACATCGGCGCCAACTTCGACGCCGATTTCCTGCCCAAGCAGCCGGTCACCTACAAGAACAAATCGAAAAACGCGCAAGAAGCGCACGAGGCGATCCGCCCCACCTCGATCCTGCGCACGCCGGAGTCGGTCAAGCCGTTTTTGACCGCCGACCAGTTCAAGCTGTACGACCTGGTCTGGAAGCGCACGCTGGCATGCCAGATGGCCCCGGCCAAATTCGACACCACCAGCGTCGACATCGGCGTCGGTCCCGGCACCTTCCGCGCCACGGGCCAGGTACAGGTATTTGCCGGCTTCCTCGCCGTCTACGAAGAGGACGTCGACGATGCCGAGGACGAGGACAACGCCAAATTGCCGCTACTGGAAACCGGTGAAGACCTACCGATCGACAAACTGTACGGCGAACAGCACTTCACCCAGCCGCCGCCGCGGTTTTCCGAAGCGAGTCTGGTCAAGGCGCTGGAAGAGTTCGGCATCGGCCGGCCGTCGACCTACGCCAGCATCATTTTCACGCTCAAGGACCGCGAGTACGTCACGCTGGACAAGAAGCGCTTCATGCCGACCGACACCGGCGAAATCGTCAATAAATTTCTGACCGAGCACTTCGCCCAGTACGTCGACTATAACTTTACCGCCAAGCTGGAAGACCAGCTCGACGAGATCGCCGGCGGCCAGCGCGCCTGGATTCCGGTGATGGAACACTTCTGGCACGGCTTTTCCAAGCAGATCGCCGAGAAGGAAACCATCTCGCGCGCCGAGGTCACCACTGAAAGCCTGGACGAGGCCTGCCCCAAGTGCGGCAAGCCGCTGATGATCCGCTTCGGCAAGCGCGGCCGCTTTATCGGCTGTTCCGGCTATCCGGAATGCGACTACACGCGCAACATGAACGAAACCGCCGAACAAGCGGCCGAGCCGGAAGAGCCGGAAATTCTCGAAGGCCGCCTCTGCCCGGACGATGGCGGCCAGCTGGTGATCAAGAAGGGGCCGTACGGCAAATTCATCGGCTGTGCCAACTACCCGAAGTGCAAGCACATCGAGCCGTTGGAAAAGCCGCGCGACACCGGCGTGACCTGCCCGGAATGCAAGACCGGCACGCTGATCGAACGCAAGAGCCGCTACGGTAAGCTGTTTTACAGCTGCAACACCTACCCCAAGTGCAAATACGCGACCTGGAACCCGCCGGTGGCGGAACCCTGCCCGCAATGCGGCTGGCCGATTCTGACCATCAAGACCACCAAGCGCCGTGGCACGGAGAAGGTTTGTCCGCAGAAGGAATGCGGCTACAGCGAGGTGATCACGCCGCCGGAAGAGAAGTAAAAACAAGGGAGTGGGGAGTCGGGAGTGGGGAGTCGGAAAACCCATCTCATCGACTCCCTACTCCCTACTCCCTACTCCCTACCCAAACAGCACCACGCCCCACACCACCGCCAAGTTGATCAAACCCAACAGCTGCGCGGCGCTGCCCATGTCCTTGGCGCGCTTGGCCAGCGGATGGCGCTCGAGCGAAGTGTGATCCACGGCCGCCTCGATGGCCGAATTCAATAGCTCGATGATCAGCGTCGCCAGCGAGCTGGCGATCAACAGCGCGCGCGCCAAAGGCGCGGCATGGACGAAGAACGCCAGCGGAATCAGCACCGCCGAGAGCAGCACCAACTGGCGGAAAGCATCCTCGTGCCGGAAGGCGGCGCGAAGCCCGTCGAAGGAATAGCCCAATGCATTGATGAGCCGGGCAATCCCGGTCTTGCCCTTGAACGGGCTCTCGCGCAGCGGGGCGCCGTCTTTCATGTCCATGCCTCAGGCCTGTGACAAAGCGCGCTCGAGCGCGTCGATATACAAGCCCGCCACGTTCAGGCCGCTTTGATCCATGATCTCGCGGAAGCAGGTGGGACTCGTGATATTGATTTCCGTCAGGTAATCGCCGATCACGTCGAGTCCGGCCAGCAAAATCCCGCGACGCTTCAACTCCGGCCCCACCGTCTCGGCGATTTCGCGGTCGCGCGCGCTCAGCTCGCGTACCTCGCCACGGCCGCCGGCAGCCAGGTTGCCGCGGTTTTCCCCCGCTTTGGGAATGCGCGCCAAGCAATAGTCGACCGGCTTACCGTCGATCACCAGCACCCGTTTGTCGCCGTGGCGGATTTCCGGGATGTAGCGTTGAATCATCACCGTGCGGGCGCCCCGCTCGGTGATGGTTTCCAGAATCACGTTCACATTGGCGTCATCCGGCCGCAACCGGAAGATGCTGTCCCCGCCCATGCTGTCCAGCGGCTTGACGATGGCGTCGAAGTGCTGATTGACGAAAGCATGCAAGCGGCCGATGTCGCTCGTGACCATGGTCGGCGCGATCAGGTCGGGGAAATTCAGGATCGCCAGCTTCTCGTTGAAGTCGCGCAGCGCCTGACCGCCGGTAAAGACCTTGCAGCCTTGCTGTTCGGCCAGCGTAAAGAGCTGCGACGTGTACAGATACTCCAGATCGAACGGCGGATCCTTACGCATGACCACCGCGTTGAAACCGGTGAGCGGCTGGCGGTAGCAATCGCCCAACCGGTACCAAGGGTCCTGCTCGCCGGTCAGCGTCAGGTTGGTGGCGTCGACCATCACGCGCCCGCCCTCCATCGCCAGACTCTTTGCCTCAGCCACCGACAGCGCGTGTCCGCGCCGCGCCGCCTCCTGCATCATGGCGAACGTCGTGTCCTTGTAGATCTTGAACGTGTCCAGCGGGTCGGCAATAAACAGGACTCTCATCGTGCTTCCTTTATGCGTTGTCCGGGTCGGTGGCTTCCAGTTCGCGCGCGCCGGCCAGCAAGGCTAGACGGGCGATGACACCATACGAATAGAACCGGTTTTGCGGGCAGTCGGGCATCCCCTGGCGATCGGGCAGGCACGCGGTTTCGAACGAGAGCGGCACGAAATGCATACCCGGCGCGTTGAGGTTCTCGTCGATGCCGCGGCCGGTGTGCACGCGATAGAAACCGCCGATCACATAACGGTCCATCATGTAGACCACCGGCTCGGCCACCGCCTCTTCGACCGTCTCGAAAGTATAGACACCTTCCTGCACGATCACCTCGGAGACTTCCAAGCCTTCCTTGACCACCGACATCTTGTTGCGCGCCTTGCGGTTGAGCCCGATGACCTCCTCCGGCGACTTGACGCTCATCACGCCCATGCCGTACGTGCCGGCGTCCGCCTTGACGATGACGAACGGCGCATGTTCGATGCCCTGCTCGCGATACTTGACGCGGATGCGTGCGAGCAAATCCGACACCGTGTCGGCGAGCACCTGCTCGCCTTGGCGCGACTGGAAGTCGAGCCCACCCGCATGCGCGAACAGCGGGTTGATCAGCCACGGGTCGATCGAAATCAGTTGGGCAAACTCGCTTGCCACCGCGTCATAGGCTTGGAAATGATGCGATTTGCGTCGCACCGCCCAGCCGGCGTGCAGCGGGGGCATCAAATTCTGTTCGATGTTCTGCAGCATTGCCGGAAGACCGCCGGACAAATCGTTGTTCAGCAACACCATGCAGGGGTTGAAGCCGTCGGCGAGCACCAGGCGATTGCCGCGCCGTTGTACCGGTTCGAGCCGTACCGGCACGCCGTTGGCCGCAACGAATTCGGTCGGCTCGGTGATCTCGGGATTGAGCGAGCCGAGACGCACCTTGAGGCCGGCCAACTCGAAGATGCGCACCAGCGACGCCACGTTTTGCAAATAATAGGTATTGCGGGTGTGATTCTCGGGAATCAGCAGAATGCTCTTGGCTTCCGGGCAGACCTTGTCCACCGCGCTCATCGCCGCTTGCACCGCCAGCGGCGTCATATCGGTATTCAGATTGTTGAAACCGCCGGGGAACATATTCATATCGACCGGCGCCAGCTTGAAGCCGCTGTTGCGCAGATCGACCGAACCGTAAAACGGCGTGGCATGCGCGCACCATTGGCTGCGGAACCAATGCTCGATCTGCGGCTGAGCTTCCAAGATGCGGCGTTCGAGTTCGAGCAGCGGGCCGTTTTGCACGTTCGACAGATGCGGTATGGGCATGAAGCCCTCCTCAGAGAAGAATAAAGACCAACCTGTGTTGTTGGGGTTGACCTCGGGATATTCAACCCTGGCAACATGACAAACAATCATTGCAGCACTCGCATGACGCATTTAGGGCCGCTATGATTGAACGCATTCTTCAAACAAATGTCATTTTAACACCTTGCCAGCCCCACGGGCCGGTCCGTGTGCCACCCCTTACGTGTCAGAGAATGCCATGCCGCAAACCCTTCATTCCCTTCGCCTCACCGCCAGCGCGCTGCTCTTTGTGTCCTGCATGACGCAGGCCGGGCCGCTCGACAACACGGCGTTCACCGATCTGAATGGCCATGCGGTCAAGCTGGCCGATTTGCGCGGCAAGACGGTGCTGGTCAATTTCTGGGGCACCTGGTGCGGTCCCTGCCGCAAGGAGATGCCGATGCTGGACGCCTTACGGCAGAAGTGGAAAAACCGCGGGGTCGAAGTGATCGGGATCGCGCTAGACGACAAAAAAGCCGTCATTCCCTTCATCCAACAGCAAAAAATTCACTACCCAATCTGGCTTGGCGACGAAAATACCACAGATTTACTGCCAACCCTGGGCGATCCAGGTATAAACGTGCCCTTCACGCTGCTAATCGACAAAAATGGCGCAATTTCTCAACACTGGATTGGCGCCGTTGAGCAAAAATCACTCGAAAAGACCATTTCCAGCTTGCCGCGCTGAGCGGTATTGATCAAATTTTCGGTTTT
>Ga0213872_10001458_pt1 | contig 15380 bp, 14 predicted proteins | sample VelepicomBERX_R2_FD_160071 | JGI IMG/M metagenome (GOLD analysis project Ga0213872, IMG submission 160071) | Rhizosphere microbial communities from Vellozia epidendroides in rupestrian grasslands, the National Park of Serra do Cipo, Brazil - RX_R2 | ecosystem: Host-associated > Plants > Roots >...
GATTGCGCCGGGATCTGCAGCCGCACGATGCCGGGAACATAGCCGGCCGCGCCAGGCATGCCGCCTTCGGGATGCTTGTAATTCTTGTCCGGCATGTCGGTCGAGAAAAAGCCGAACACCAGCTGCAATTTCTCGGCGCGGCTCATCTCGCGCACCAGCGCATCGGCGCGGGCATCGGGATCGGGCGAGGCGGCGAGGGCGGAAGCGGACAGGAGAAGAGCGGAGGACAGAAGAAGAGCGTGCTTGGCGGACATGGACGGTTTCCGTTGGTATGACAGCGCTATCGCCCTCATACGGTAGGGGAAAATCAGAAAACGTCCAGAGGCTGTCTTGCGAATAAGGCCTTCTCATGGCGGAGACGGCGGGGATAGGCTGTCACCCGCTTTTTTTAATGGGGATCAGCGTGACATATATCCTGGGTGGCATCGCGTGCGTAATCTTGGCCATCGTCAGCCTCAGTCTGCCGAGGCTGTATTTGTGCTATAAGTACAATATCGAATTTAAATTCGAGTATATCTTCAGCACAAATCTATCGAAGCTGCCGGAGTCGGATAAGGCAATCTGTAGAATCTTGTATCTACTGATTCCATCCCTGGTTCTTCTTGTGAAAATTATTTCGGCCCTCTAAAAAGGGGAGGCGCCGTCGGCCTCCCCCTTAGAGTCTCACATCGTCTCGGCGAACAGCTCGCGCCCGATCAGCATGCGGCGGATCTCCGAGGTGCCGGCGCCGATCTCGTAGAGCTTGGCGTCGCGGAGCAGGCGGCCGGTCGGGAATTCGTTGATATAGCCGTTGCCGCCCAGCGCCTGGATCGCTTCTAGGGCCATCCAGGTTGCCTTTTCGGCGGCGTAGAGGATGGCGCCGGCGGAATCCTTGCGGGTCACCTGGCCGCGGTCGCAGGCCTTGGCCACCGCATAGACATAGGCGCGACAGGCCGACAAGGTGCTGTACATGTCGGCGACCTTGCCCTGCATCAGCTGGAACTCGCCGATCGATTGGCCGAACTGCTTCCTGTCATGGATGTAGGGCAGCACCACGTCGAGGCAGGCCTGCATGATGCCCAAGGGGCCGGCGGCCAGCACGGCGCGCTCGAAATCGAGACCGCTCATCAGCACATTGACGCCGCGCCCGACCGAGTTCAGCACGTTCTCTTCCGGCACTTCGCAATCCTGGAACACCAGCTCGCAGGTGTTGGAGCCGCGCATGCCGAGCTTGTCGAGCTTCTGCGCGGTCGAGAAACCCTTATAGCCCTTCTCGATGATGAAGGCGGTGATGCCCTTGGAACCCGCGGCCATGTCGGTTTTCGCATAGACCACCAGCACGTCGGCGTCGGGGCCGTTGGTGATCCACATCTTGTTGCCGTTGAGGACGTAGCGGTCGCCCTTTTTGTCGGCGCGCAGCTTCATCGAGACAACGTCGGAGCCGGAGCCCGGCTCGGACATCGCCAGCGCGCCGACATGGTCGCCGCTGATCAGCTTGGGCAGGTATTTCTTCTTCTGCGCTTCGCTGCCGTTCAGCTTGATCTGGTTGACGCAGAGATTGGAATGCGCGCCGTAGGACAGGCCGACCGAAGCCGAGGCGCGGCTGATCTCTTCCATGGCGACGACATGTTCGAGATAGCCCAGGCCCGCACCGCCGAATTCCTCGGGAACGGTGATGCCGAGCACGCCGAGATCGCCGAACTTCTTCCACAGATCGTTCGGGAACAAATTGTCGCGGTCGATGTCGGCGGCGCGCGGGGCGATTTCGTCGGAGGCGAAGCGACGGACCACGTCGCGGATGGAATCGGCGGTCTCGCCGAGGTCGAAATTCAAGGTCGGATAAGTGTCGCCCATGATGGGCTGTCTCCCTTAGGTAATTTTATTACCCAGTATCTTAGGAGACAGCCCGTCTGTCACGGTCAATTCGGCGGGCCCGAGCTTTCGCTGCGGGCCCCCTTTTACATCAGCCGATCTCGAAGCGGATGCCCTGAGCCAGGGGCAGCTTCGTCCCGTAATTGATGGTGTTGGTGGCGCGGCGCATATAGGCCTTCCACGAATCCGAGCCCGATTCGCGGCCGCCGCCGGTTTCCTTTTCACCACCGAAGGCGCCGCCGATTTCGGCGCCCGAGGGGCCGATATTGACGTTGGCGATGCCGCAATCGGACCCCGCCGGCGACAGGAAGCGCTCGGCCTCGCGCAGATTCATGGTGAACAGGCTGGAGGCCAGGCCCTGCGACACGGCGTTGTTGAGCTCGATGGCTTCTTCGATCTCGCGATAGCCGATGACGTAGAGGATCGGGGCGAAGGTCTCTTCCTTGACGATCTCGGTCTGGCTCGGCATTTCCACGATAGCCGGCGAGACGTAATAAGCGTCGGGGAACTTGTCGGCCAGCACGCGCTCGCCGCCATGCACCTTGCCGCCTTGCTTCTTGGCCGCTTCCAGCGCGGTCTGCATGGCGTCATAGCTGCGCTTGTCGATCAGCGGGCCGACCAGCGTGCCTTTTTCCAGCGGATTGCCGACCGGAACCGTCTTGTAGGCGGCCTTCAGGCGCTCGACCAGGGTCGCCTTCACATCCTCATGGACGATGAGGCGGCGCAAGCTCGTGCAGCGCTGGCCGGCGGTGCCGACCGCCGAGAAGACGATGCCGCGCACGGTCAAATCGAGATCGGCCGACGGCGTGACGATGGCGGCGTTGTTGCCGCCCAGCTCCAGCAGCGAGCGGCCCATGCGGGCGGCGACGACGGGAGCCAGGGCGCGGCCCATGGCGCAGCTGCCGGTGGCGCTGATCAGGGTCAGGCGGCGGTCGGCGGCGATCTGCTCGCCGGATTCGCGCTTGCCGATCACCACCGAATTCAGGCCGGCCGGAGCATCGCCGAAGCGCTTCGCCGCCTTCTCGAACAGGCCTTGGCAGGCCAGCGCGGTGAAGGGGGTCTTTTCCGACGGCTTCCACACCACCGGATCGCCGCACACCAGGGCCAGGGCGGCATTCCACGCCCACACCGCGACCGGGAAGTTGAAGGCGGTGATGACGCCGATGGCGCTCAAAGGATGCCAGGTTTCCATCATGCGATGGTCCGGGCGCTCGGTGGCGATGGTCAGGCCGTAGAGCTGACGCGACAGACCGACCGCGAAGTCGCAGATGTCGATCATTTCCTGCACTTCGCCGCGGCCCTCTTCGAGGATCTTGCCGCATTCCAGCGAGACCAGCTTGGCCAGCGGCTCCTTATGGGCGCGCAGTTCCTCGCCCAAGATTCGGATCAGCTCGCCGCGGCGGGGCGCCGGAACCACGCGCCAGGCGCGGAAGGCCTTGTCCGCGGCAGCGATCTTCGCTTCGATCGCAGCCGAGGTTTCGGTCTTGAGATGGGCCAGAAGCTTGCCGTCCACCGGTGAGTGGACGGCGATGTCGCCGCCCGCCTGGGACGGGTCGGCGAGACCCAGTTCGGAAAACAGAGATTTGATATCGGTCATATTAAGCGGCCGCCTGCATGGATTGGGGCTGGAAGATACGGCCGAAACGATTCTCGAGGAAGTCGGTAAGCTTGCAATCTTCCTGGCGGATGAAGCCCGACTTCGGCAGCTTGCCGGCGACGAACAGATCGACCATGGCGCAGACGCCGGCCGAGGTGGTCGCCTGGATCGCTGAGCGGCGCTCATTGCCATAGACCTTGATCGAGAAGGTCTGCTGGCGCAGGCGCCCGTCCTTTTCGCCGATGGCGTTGACCATCAGCAGCACCACGTCCTGGTCGGTCTCGGGGATGGCGCGCTCGAAGATGCGGCGCAGGGTGCCGCGGTCTTCGCGCAGGCCCAGATCCTTCAGCAGCATCTGGATGATGGCGCGGTGGCCCGGATAGCGGATGGTCTTGTAGTCGAGATTGTCGACCTTGCCTTCCAGCGTCTCCGACAGGGTGCCGAGGCCGCCCGAGGTGTTGAAGGCCTCATAATCGGTGCCGTCCAGCGAGAAGGCTTCGAGGCCTTCCAGCGGCAGCAGGTCGACCATCTTGCCGTCGCGCACCGCTTCGCACGGATTGCAGTACTCGTTGATCAGGCCGTCGGTCGACCAGGTCAGGTTATACTTCAGGGCGTTGGTCGGATAGAGCGGCAGCGCGCCGACGCGCATATGGACGCCGACCGCCTTGTCGAAGCCCTGGGCCAGGTGATGGCCGATGATGCCGATGGCGCCCGGGGCCAGGCCGCACTGCGGCGCGAACACCGTCTTGGCGCCCTTGGCCATTTCGGCAATCGCCTTGGTGGTGGCGACGTCCTCGGTCAGGTCGAAATAATTGACGCCGCATTCCTTGGCGGCTTCGGCGATGGCGGTGTTCAGATAGAACGGACAGGCGCTGATGACGACGTCCTGGCCCTTGAGCGCGGCGCGCAGGGCGGCGGGATCGGTGACGTCGACCGGCTGGAAGGTGACCGATGTGGTCTGGTTGAGCTTCAGGCGGCTGGCGTCGCGGTCGGCCAGGGTCACCTGATAGGCGCCGGTCGAGGCGAGGTCGACGGCGATGGCGGTGCCGATGTGGCCGGCGCCGAGAATGATGGCTTTGGTCATGTAGTCCTCCCAGAGAAATCTTTGTCCGATGGTGAGGTCTTTTGCCTGTCGGAATAAACCGGTAATATGCGCGTATCGATCGCGATACCTATCGTAATGACATGAAATTTGAGCACGTTGCATGAGCCGCCGAATCGACGATGAAAAGGACGCCGAATTGCTGGCATTGCTGCGCACCGACGCCCGATTGCCGGCCACCACTCTGGCGCAAAGACTGGGTGTGTCGCGCAGCGCGGTGCAGCAGCGATTGGCCCGCCTGGAGCGCGACGGCATCATCGTCGGCTACACCGCGGTGCTGGGGGAAAAGGCAGCGCCGCTCGGCATGCTGCAGGCTCATGTGCTGATCGAAGTCGGCGCCCGCGACCTGCCGCGCCTGGTGTCCAGCCTGAAGAGCCGGCATGAGGTGCGGCGCTGCTATACCGCCAGCGGGCAATTCGATCTGCTGGTGATGATCGAGGCGGCCTCGACCCAGCAATTGGATCTGGTGCTCGACTGGATCGGCGAAATTCCGGGCGTGCGCCGCACCGTCACCTCGCTGCTGCTCTCGACCAAGTTCGAAAGGTAGAAAGCATGTCGGATAAACCCGTCGCCGAACGCCTGCAGGTGAAGAAGGACCGGCGCCTCGCCTTGGCCGATTCGCCGATCGCCGTCGAGGCGCCCTCGGCCCCATTGTCCGAGGCCGAGGTGGTGGTGCAGTTCGTCAGGAACCGTGCCGATTACGAGTCGAAGGTCCCGGCCGTGCTGAAGGCCATCCGTGCCGACGCCATCCTGTGGATTGCCTATCCCAAGCTGACCTCGAAACTGGCCGGCGATTTGAACCGCGACGTGATCCATCGCGAATCGCCAGCCCTGGGCATCGACTGCGTCAGCCAGATCGCCATCGACGATGATTGGTCGGCGATGCGGATGAAGCGGATCCCGTCCTGAGGTCGCTTGCGAGGTCGATACTCTTATCGCGAAAAAACCACCCCGTGCGGCAATCCGCTTCCATGCCAGTCATGAGGCCAATCACGGTCGGCAAAATCGAAGCCAGGATTGCCCGCGCTGTCCTTGAAGGTCTGATCGATGCTGAGTATTCCGCTGGTCTCGTCGAACTTGACCATGAACAGGCGTTGCTCCTCATAGCCGGTCACGACCAGTCGATGAGTCTTAATATCCCACCCGGTCCAATGCGGCTCTATTTTGTCGCTGAGCTTGATCCGCGACACTTCGACCGGCTTCGCTCCATTCGCGATATCAAGCGCGATCAACCCATGGATTCTGGGGACGCTTTGAATCAAATAATGCCCGACGATTGTCGGCACGCCACACCAATTACCGGGAAATGTGTAGACAAGCGTTGATTTTGGGCTGGGCGTATCGATCCCGGTGATGCGTTCGAGGCCACACGCCAAGGTCTGGATATAGACTGCCCCGTCAGGCCCGAGGCGAGGCTCCTCCGGGGAGATTTGCCCATAGTGATTGCTGCCGCCATCAAGTTGCGCGGTCTTCAGCAGCTTCAGATCGGAAAGACGAAAAATTTGATAGGTCGTTCCGCTGAATTGATCCGGGCGATGCATGGATGAATTGGTTACCAGGACGCGGTCTATTTTCGGCATTACGACAAGGCTATAGGGCATCAGCAGCGCGTCGGGAAACGCCTTGTCAGCGTTGCTGGCGGAGCGGATCACATGCCCTTGGTCGTCAATTTCCACCAGGCCGCCGGAGGTGCCTTTCTCGCTGGACGCCATGTGAAGATGGTCGTGCTGAAAGCTTGCCAGGACATGGCCATTCGGAAGCCGCAAGAAGGAATGGGGATGCATATATCCCGCCAGGTCCGAAAAGGATGTGGCGACGGACGGATGTTTCGGGTCCCGCACGTCAAATATGAAAGTACGTCCGATATCATGGTCGTTGGCGAACAGCATGCCGCTTTCCGGCATGACATATTCGGTATGGTGGATGCGCACGGTTTGCTGATCGGTTGGCAGCGTCGTCACCAACTCCCCATAGCTGGCGGACGCCGGATCAGCATCGATGACGGCCAGAAAATCATTGCCTTGTTTGGCCAGATCGCCGGTCCAAGCAAAGATATAATGGCCGCTCGACGGTTCCGCGCGGGAGGCGACGGGGCCTCCAATGCACAGCGATGCGGCCAAAAGACCGATTGCGATATACCTCGTTCTCATTTTGCTCCCCCCAAGCGAATGATCCCGACTCGCGGCCAGATTAACCAGGCGGTTTCCGCGATGAAAGGATTTTCAACTAGAAAGGGATGTGGCCGGCGACCGAACCCGGCCGCCGGATCAGGGCGCTCGGGGTAACTCTATCCCCGCGTTTTCGCCGCGTAATCGGCGACGCGCTTGCCGAACAGCTTGGCGGTTTCGAGGTCGCCCTTGCGCGGCGCTTCCTCGGGCGAGGCGTCGGACGGCGAGATCGAGAGAAGGCCGGTCAGGCCGGCGGTCCAATTGACGTCGTCGGGGCCGTGCTCTTTCTTGTTGGCGGGTGGGAGGCCGGTGCCGATCCAGATCTGGCCGTGCTGCATCGCCAGGGTGACGAAGTAGGTGATGGTGTTGAACTTGTCGCCGTTGGTCGAGGCGGAGTTCGTGAAGCCGGCGCCGATCTTGTCCTTCCAGGCCGAAACGAACCAGCGCTTGGAGCTTTCGTCAGCGAACTTTTTGAACTGCCAGGCCGGGCCGCCCATATAGGTCGGGCTGCCATAGATGATCGCGTCGGCGGCGTCGAGAGTTTCCCAGCCATTGGCCGGCAGATTGCCTTCCTTGTCGATCTCGATCAGGGTCGAGGCCGCGCCGGCGCCGGCGTGGACCGCCTCGGCCAGCTTCTTGGTGTGTCCGTAGCCGCTGAAGAAAATGATCGCGATTTTTGCCATCTAGGATGCTCCATTGCTCCAGTTTGGTCGTCAGGGGAGTATGGCTGCCGAAAGGGCGTTTGCAAGACAGGCACTTTTTGGTAACCAGAATTTCATCCGGATAAAGGAGCGAAACGATGAGCGAACTCGGTTTGGCGCTGGCGCAGAAGCTGGTGGAAAAGGCCCTTGAAACCGCGGCCGCCAGGTTCAAGAAGCCGATCTGCATCTCGATCGTCGATCCTGCCGGGTTCCTGCTGGCCTTCGCCCGCCAGGACGGCGCTCCGTTGCGCTCGATCCAGATCTCGGAAGGCAAGGCCTATACGGCGGCGCGCATGGGCGTCACGACGCAAGCGTTCTTCGAGCGCTGCAAGCGCGACGAGATCGTGCCGATCGATTTCTGCGATCCCAAGTTGACCAAGCTGGCCGGCGGCGCGCCACTGAAGAACTCGGCCGGCAAGATGATCGGCGCGGCCGGAGTGTCGGGCCTGACCTCGGCCGAGGATCAGGAAGTGGTCGATCTGCTGGCGGTCGAGGTTTCTAAGCTCTAAGCCAGATTGGCATCAATCCAGGCATGGCACAGCGCCATGCCGTCCTCGACCTTGAAGGAATCGGGGTTGAGGCAGAATTCCAGCCACAGCCCGTCATGCATGGCGGACAGGCCGCGGGCGAGCAGGGTGGTGTCGACCCTCTTGCCCTCGGCCGCGGCGACGTCGCGCAGGAAAAGCTCATAGACGTTGCAGAAGCGGTCATTGGTGCGCTTTTGCACGATCCGCATCTCGGGCGAATGCAGGATCATTCCCCAGAACACCACCCAGACCCGCAATAGCGACGGATCCATGATCTCGGGCGCGAAGCAGGCCTCGATCAGCTTGGCCAGCCGTTCGCGCGGCGAGCCCTCGGCTTGCCCGGCCGCCTTGGCCATGCGGCCGGCGATGTCGGTGGCCAGGGTCTCATAGGCGTCGGCGACCAGCATGTCGATGCTGGGAAAATAATGGTTGATCAGGCCGACCGACACGCCGGCTTCGGTGGCGATGCGGCGCACCGACAACCCCTCGTGGCCTTCGCGGGCCAGGCAGCGTAAGGCGGCGTCGATTAGGGCTTCGCGGCGGACCTCAGGGTCGACGCGGCGAAATTTACGAGGTTTATCTGTCATTTGGCGGCCATTATGGGGACCGCGCGGCCCCTGTCAATCGCCGGCGCTTGACCCCTTCGCCGACTGCATTGTACGATCGTCCAATAACGTCGGGGAGGCGCGCGATGCTTGAATTGGCGCAAGGTGCGGTGCGGATGGACGAGTCCTTCAGTCTGCCGGGCTGGATTTATCGCGATCCCGACTTTTTCGAGGCCGAGAAGAAGGCGGTGTTCCGCACCGCCTGGCAGATCGTCTGCCACCTCAACGACATCCCCCAGCCGGGCGACTATCACACCTTCCCGCTGCTGGACGAGAACATCGTCGTGCTGCGCGGCGACGATGGCGAGGTGCGCGCTTTCCATAATCACTGTCGTCACCGCGCCGCCCGGCTGCTGGACGGCAATTCCGGCAATTGCGGCCGCAAAGTGACCTGCCCCTATCACGCTTGGACCTATTCGACCAAAGGCGATCTGGTCGGCGTGCCGCACCGCCAATCCTTCGACGGGTTCGACGCCAAGGATTATCCGCTGCACCGCGTCGAGCATGAGGTTTTCGCCGGTTTCATCTTCATCCGCCTGGCTGCGGGCGGTCCCTCGGTGGCCGAGATGATGAAGCCTTACGCCGCCGAGATCGCCCAGTACCGCTTCGAGGACTTGCAGCCGATCGGGCGCGTGACGATGCGTCCGCGCGACGTGAACTGGAAGAACGTCGCCGACAATTACTCCGACAGCCTGCATATCGCCGTGGCCCATCCGGGTCTCACCCGGCTGTTCGGCCATGGCTATGGCATCGAGGCCGAGGAATGGGTCGACAAGATGTGGGGCCAATTGGTCGACAAATCCTCGCCCAATCCTTCCGAGCGCTTCTACCAGACCTATCTGCCCGACGTCGCCCATCTGCCGGCCGAGCGCAAGCGGCTGTGGACCTATTTCAAGCTGTGGCCCAACAACGCTTTCGACATCTATCCCGATCAGGTCGACTTCATGCAGTTCCTGCCGCTGTCGCCGACCCGCACCATGATCCGCGAGATCGCCTATGCGCTGCCCGATGAGCGGCGCGAGATGAAGGCGGTGCGTTATGCCAATTGGCGCATCAACCGCAAGGTCAATATCGAGGACAAGACGCTGATCGAGCGGGTCCAGGCCGGCATGGGCTCGGCGGCTTATCGCACCGGCCCGCTCGGCGCCAACGAGGTCTGTCTCAAGAGTTTCGCGCGCCGGATGCGCGATCTGATACCGGAAAGCCGGCTGTTCGATGCGCCGGCACCGGGGTGGGGGAGGAAATAATATGCGTGATGTGGTGATCGTCGGCGGCGGCCATAACGGGTTGGTGTGCGCCGCCTATCTGGCCATGGGGGGATTGAAGGTCACGGTGCTGGAGCGGCGCGGGGTCGTCGGCGGCGCCGCGGTGACCGAGGAGTTCCATCCCGGGTTCAGAAATTCCGTGGCGTCCTACACCGTCTCGCTGCTCAATCCCAAGGTGATCGCCGATCTGCGCCTGGCCGAGTATGGGCTGAAGGTGGTCGAGCGCGAGCTGGCCAATTTCATTCCGTTGCCGGACGGGCGCTATCTCAAGACCGGCGGCGGTGTCACCAAGCAGGAAGTGGCGAAATTCTCGGCCAAGGACGCCGAGATGCTCGATGTCTATGACGAACGCACCCAAGCCGTAGCTGACGTGCTGCGCGAGCTGGTCCTGCGCACGCCGCCCAACGTGCTGCGCGGTGGCGGCTGGATGGCGGCGCTGCCCGAATTGTTCAAGGCGGGCGGGCTGGCCAAGCGGATCAGCGGTCTCGGCCTCGATCTCGAGCGCGAATTGCTCGACCTGTTCGCCATGTCGGCGGGCGATTATCTCGACCGCACCTTCGAGAGCGACCCGATCAAGGCCGCCTTCGGCTGGGACAGCATCGTCGGCAATTTCGCCAGCCCTTATGCGCCGGGCTCGGCCTATGTGCTGCTGCACCATGTGTTCGGCGAAGTGAACGGCAAGAAGGGCGCCTGGGGCCATGCCATCGGCGGCATGGGCGCGATCACCCAGGCGATGGCCAAGTCGGCCATGGCGCTGGGCGTCGAGATCCGCACCGATTGCCCGGTCAAGGAAGTGCTGGTGGAGAGGGGCTTCGCGACCGGCGTGGTTACCGAATCCGGCGAGAAGATCATGGCCAGCGCGGTGGTGTCGAACCTCAATCCGCGCCTGCTGTTTACCAAGCTGGTCGACCCGTCGGTGCAGCCGGCCGATTTCCACCGCCGCATCTCGGCCTGGCGTTGCGGGTCGGGCACCTTCCGCATGAATGTGGCCTTGTCGGAACTGCCCAGCTTCACCGCCCTGCCGGGCAAGGAGCGCGCGCCGCACCACACCTCGGGCATCCTGATCGCGCCCAGCCTGAAATATATGGAAGACGCCTATATCGACGCCCGCCGCGACGGCTGGTCGAAGGAGCCGGTGGTCGAGCTGTGCATTTCCTCGACCATGGACGATACGCTGGCGCCCAAGGGCATGCATGTCGCCTCGATGTTCTGCCAGCATGTGGCGCCGCAATTGCCGGATGGCAGTTCGTGGGACGATCACCGCGAAAAGGTAGCCCAGCTGATGATCGACACGGTCGACAAATATGCGCCGAACTTCAAGCAGTCGGTGCTGGGCATGCAGATCAACAGCCCGCTCGACCTCGAACGCACCTTCGGCCTGGTCGGCGGCGACATCTTCCATGGCCAGCTCGACCTCAACCAGCTGTTTTCGGCCCGTCCGATGCTGGGTCACGCCGATCATCGCGCGCCGGTGCCCGGCCTTTATATGTGCGGGTCGGGAACCCATCCCGGCGGCGGTGTTACCGGAGCTCCCGGCCACAATGCCGCGGCCGAGATCCTGGCCGACTTCAAGCGGCGGAAACTGAAGCGGGCGAGCTGATGGAAGGTGGGTTGAAGGGATGGTCGGGGCGCATGAACAGCGACACGATCATCCCCGCCGCCAGCAGGGCGATCGAGCCGTAGAACGGATAGTTCCAATCGCCGGTCTCGTCGATGATGTAGCCGAAGATCGGCGGCGAAATAACGGCGGCCAGGGCGGAACCGACATTCATCAATCCGCTGGCGGTGCCGCAATAGCCCGGGGCGATGTCGCCCGGCATCGCCCAGAAGGCGCCGATGGTGATCTCCAGGAAGAAGAACCCCGAGGCCAGGCACAGCGCGATGGTGGCGAGGTTGGGCGTCACCATCATGCAAACCAGGCTCAGCATGGCGCCGAGGAAGCCGACCCAGATCACGCCGACCCGGGCGAGCCGCACGCTGCCCGTGCGGCGCAGCACGTAATCGCTGACCCAGCCGCCGAAGGAATCGCCGATGACGCCGGCGAAGAACACCGCCGCGGCATAGCCGCCCGATTGCTTGAGGCCGAGACCGAAACCATGCAGGAAATAGCCGGGCAGCCAGCTCAGCAGCAGCCACAGCGTCCAGCCATAGCAGAAATAGGTCAGGGTGACGGGCAACAGGCGGATCAGCAGCGCCAGCCAGGGAATCTCCTTCTGAACCGGCTTCGCGGCGGGCGGCGGCAGGGCGGCCAGCATTTCGGGCGTCGCGGCGGGATGGGTGCGCGGATCGTCGCGATAGAGGCTGAACCACACCGCGGCCCAGATCAGGCTGAACAATCCATCGATGATGAAGGCGCCGCGCCAGCTGACCCAGCCGATCAAAGCGGCGATCAAAGGCGGCGTCGCGGCATTGCCCAGGCGGGCGGAGGCGTGTGTGATGCCCTGGGCGAAGCCGCGCTTGAGATTGGGCCGCCACACCTGGATGGCGCGCGACGCGGTGGCGAAGCTGGCGCCTTCGCCGATGCCGACCAGCAGGCGGCAGGCGAACAGGGAGTAAAGCCCGGTGGCGAAGCCGGTCAGGATGGTCGCCGCCGCCCAGATCACCGCGCAGGCCAGCAGGGTGCGGCGCGGGCCGAAGCGGTCGGCGATGGCGCCGCCGAAGAACTGGATGACCAGATAGGGGATGGCGAAGGCCGAGAAGACCAGGCCGAAATCGGTGTTGGTGAGCGCGAAATCCGACTTGATGACGTTGCCGGCAGTGCTGATGTTCACCCGGTCGATATAGGTGATGAAATACATCAGGCAGAGGACGATCAGAATCCGCGTCGGCACCCCGATTCTTCTTGTCATTCCGCTTCCCCCATTCCCCGCTTATGCCGCCCGGCTGTTTCCCGCCAGGTAATCCATCGCCGCCTGCACGCCGCCGCGTTTATGCGGCACCTCCGCCACGGCGAGGCCCATCTCGATTCCGGCCAGGGTGCCCATCAGGCTCAGATCGTTGAAATCGCCGAGATGCCCGATGCGGAACACCTTGCCGGCCAGTTTGCCCAGCCCCGTGCCCAGCGACATGTCGAAGCGCTCGAGGATGGTGGCGCGCACCTGATCGGCATTGATCCCGTCGGGCATCAGCACCGCGGTCAGCACCGGCGAATATTCCGCCGGCTCCTGGCACAGCACTTCCAGACCCCAGGCGTGGACGGCGCGGCGTGTCGCCTCGGCATGGCGGTTATGGCGCGCGAAGACGTTGTCGAGCCCTTCCTCGTTCAACAGCGCGATCGCCTCTTTCAGGCCGAACAGCATGTTGGTGGCGGGCGAATAGGGGAAGAAGCCGGTGCCGTTGCTTTTCAGCATCTCGTCCCAATCCCAATAGGAGCGGCGCATCCCCCCGTCCTGGCTGGCGCCCAAGGCCTTGTCGCTGACGGCGTTGAAGCCGAGGCCGGGAGGCAGCATCAGGCCCTTTTGAGAGCAGCTGACGGTGACGTCGACGCCCCAGGCGTCGTGGTGATATTCGACCGAGCCGAGCGACGAAATGGTGTCGACCATCAGCAGCGCCGGATGCTGCGCCTTGTCGAGCGCTTCGCGGATCAGCGGGATGCGGGTGGTGACGCCGGTCGAGGTCTCGTTATGGACCACCATCACCGCCTTGATCGATTGCGAGCGGTCCTCGGCCAGGATGGCTTCGAGTTGGGCGGCATCGGCGCCGCGACGCCAGTCGCCGGGGATGAATTCGACCTCGAGCCCCAGCTTGTCGGCCATTCTTTTCCACAAAGCGGCGAACTGGCCGGTCTCGAACATCACCACCCGGTCGCCCGGCTCCAGGGTGTTGACGATGGCGGCCTCCCAGGCGCCGGTGCCGGAGGAGGGGAACACCATGACCGGGTTGGCCGTGCCGAAGATCGGCCTCAGCGAGGTCAGCAGGTCGCCCGCCAATTTTGCGAATTCGGGGCCGCGATGGTCGATGATCGGGCGGTCCATGGCGCGCAGGACGCGGTCGGGAATGTTGCTGGGGCCGGGAATCTGCAGAAAATGGCGGCCGGCGCGACGAGACATGGCGAGGATTCCATCCCTGTTTCGATCGCATCAACGATAAGACCGCCCCGCGTATCGGCGCAAATGCCATTTCTCAAGCGAAGTTGCTTTTGGCGCCAGGGTCTTGCTGGCCGTCCGTTAAGTTGGAATGACATAATGGGCAGTCGATGACTTCCTGACAAATCCGGGTTAATCTTAATTAATTCGACGAGCGGCTGAAGGGGGCGACCGTCAAATTGGCTCTTGAAAAATGCATTTTCCGCGCGCGGAATCGTGACAAGGTGCGGTGCCGCCGGCTGTGGCGCTGCGATGTCCGGGAATGGAGTTCGGTCCAATGAGACCATCCCTGACGGTAAAGATCCTCTTCCCCTCCCTGACCATCGCGGTTCTCGTCGCCGTCGTCATTTTCGGCTTCCTGGAAAGCGAGCTGGATGACCAGGCTCGCCGCGAGTTCACCGCGCGTACCGATCATTTCGCTTCGGCCCAGGCCGCCGCGCTGACCGACGCGGTGTGGAGCTTCGACCAGAACTCGATCGACCGCCTGTTCGGCGTCTGCGCCGGCTATCCGGATCTGGTCAGCGCCCGGCTGATCACCGCCGACGGCGAAGTGCTGCAGCATTACGAGCGCCCGCCGGTTCCCGGCGCCAAATCGACCTCGCCCAACCAATACACCGTGTCCAAGGAGCTGGTCCGCCAGGAAGGCGGCGAAAAGCTGAAACTGGGCAGCCTGGAAGTCATGGTCGACGAGACCCAGCTTCTGCAGAGCGCGACCACTCGGCGCCGCTCGGACGCCGCCATTCTGGTGGCGCTGGCGATCCTGCTGGCCATTTCGATGGCGACCACCGTGCATTGGCAGGTCGGCCGTCCGCTGACCCAGCTGCGCGAAAGCCTGACCCGCAATACCCAGGAACGCGAGAAAAAGCCGCTGCAATGGCGCTCGCGCGACGAAATCGGCGAAGTGGTGGCCGCCTATAACGTGCTGCTGGCGCGCCAGGCCGAAGCCGAAGAGAGTTTGCGCAGCTATCAGCAATCGCTCGAACAGATGGTGGAAAACGCCACCGCCGAGTTGAAGCTCTCGCAGAAGCGCTTCAAGGATTTCGCCGAATCCTCGTCCGACTGGATGTGGGAAACCGACCAAGGCAACCGTTTCATCCGCTTCATCGGCGCCAATGCGGTGTGCGACAAGCTGCGCGCCGAGGCGATCGGCTCCGGCCTGACCGATCTGTCGAAGGGCGTTTCCAGCAAGACCGAAAGCACGGCCTATCTTACCGGCCTCGAACGCCGCGATCCGATCCGCGAATTCACCTATACCGCCCGCTTCCAGGATGGCAGCTGGGCCGAGATCTGCGTCAACGGTCTGCCGATCTATGACGATGACGGCAGCTTCATCGGCTATCGCGGCACCGCCCGCGATCTGACCGAGCGCGTCGAGGCCGAGCGCCGCATCAAGACCGCCCAGTCGCGCCTCCTGGGCGCCATCTCGGCCATCGCCGACGGCATCATCCTGCTCGACGACAAGCGCCGCATCGTGGTGTG
>Ga0213872_10001459_pt1 | contig 15378 bp, 9 predicted proteins | sample VelepicomBERX_R2_FD_160071 | JGI IMG/M metagenome (GOLD analysis project Ga0213872, IMG submission 160071) | Rhizosphere microbial communities from Vellozia epidendroides in rupestrian grasslands, the National Park of Serra do Cipo, Brazil - RX_R2 | ecosystem: Host-associated > Plants > Roots >...
AAATCGACCTTGGTCGACCGGCTGATCCAGAAATGCGGCGGCATCGAGGAGCGCGAGATGCGCGATCAGATCCTCGATTCGATGGATATCGAGCGCGAGCGCGGCATCACCATCAAGGCGCAGACGGTGCGCCTGAAATACAAGGCCAAGGATGGCGAAACCTATCAGCTGAACCTGATGGACACGCCCGGCCATGTCGACTTCGCCTATGAGGTCAGCCGGTCGCTTGCCGCCTGCGAAGGCTCGCTTCTGGTGGTGGACGCCAGTCAGGGTGTCGAAGCCCAGACCCTGGCCAATGTCTATCAGGCGATCGAGAACAATCACGAGATCGTCCCGGTCTTGAACAAGATCGATCTGCCGGCCGCCGAGCCGGATCGGGTCAAGCAGCAGATCGAAGATGTGATCGGTCTCGACGCCTCGGACGCGGTGATGATTTCGGCCAAGACCGGCATCGGCATCGAAGACGTGCTGGAAGCCCTGGTCACCCGCCTGCCGCCGCCCGTGGGCGACGAGGATAAGCCGCTGCAGGCGCTGTTGGTCGACAGCTGGTATGACAGCTATCTCGGCGTGGTCAATCTGGTGCGGGTCAAGCATGGCGTCATGAAGAAAGGCCAGAAGATCCGCATGATGGCGACCGGCGGCTCCTATCAGGTCGAGCAGGTCGGCTATTTCACGCCGAAGATGGTGCAGGTCGACGCGCTCTATCCGGGCGAGATGGGCTTTTTGCAGGCCGCCATCAAGGCGGTGGCGGATTGCCAGGTGGGCGACACCATCACCGACGACAAGAAGCCGGCATCCGAACCGCTGCCGGGTTTCAAGCCGAACGTGCCGGTGGTGTTCTGCGGATTGTTCCCGGTGGACGCCAATGATTTCGAGCAGCTGCGCGAAAGCCTGGCCAAATTGCGTCTCAACGACGCCAGTTTCGAATATGAGGCCGAAACCTCGGCGGCGCTCGGCTTCGGCTTTCGCTGCGGCTTCCTGGGCCTGCTGCATCTCGAGATCATCCAGGAGCGCTTGGAGCGCGAATTCAATCTGGACCTCATCACCACCGCGCCGTCGGTGGTCTATCGCATCCATCAGACCGATGGCTCGATGATGGAGATGCATAATCCGGTCGACATGCCGGAAACCACCAAGATCGACCGCATCGAGGAGCCTTGGATCAAGGCCACCATCTTGGTGCCGGACGATTATCTGGGCCCGGTGCTCGGGCTCTGCACCGAGCGGCGCGGATCGCAGATCGACCTGACCTATGCCGGCAACCGCGCCATGCTGGTCTATCGTCTGCCCTTGAATGAGATCGTCTTCGATTTCTATGACCGGCTGAAGTCGATCAGCCGCGGCTATGCCAGCTTCGACTATGAAATGGACGGTTATTTGGAGAGCGATCTGGTCAAGGTCTCGATCCTGGTCAATGCCGAGCCGGTCGATGCGCTGGCCTTCATCGCCCATCGCAGCGTGGCGGAAAGCCGTGGCCGCAATATTTGCGCCCGTCTCAAGGAATTGATTCCAAGACAAATGTTCCAGATCGCCATCCAGGCGGCGATCGGCGGCCGCATCATCGCCCGCGAGAGCCTGAGCGCGCTGAGGAAAGACGTGCTGGCCAAATGCTATGGCGGCGACATCAGCCGCAAGCGCAAGCTTTTGGACAAGCAGAAGGAAGGCAAGAAGCGGATGCGCCAGTTCGGCAAGGTGGAGATTCCACAGTCCGCGTTCCTGGCAGCTCTAAAGATGGGTGACGACTAGTATTCGTTGTATTCGTCATCCCCGTCCCCGCGAAGGCGGGGACGGGGATGACGGCGGGGATGACGGGAATTAATCGATATAGCGGCGCGACCGGCCAGCCCGGCGCCGCCGATGCCGGCAGCTCCACAGCAACAGCAAACCGAGCGGCGCGATCACCGTCCATGCCGGCCACGTCATCAGCAGCGAGGCGAAGGACGGAGTGGCGGGTTCCCAGGCGCGGCCGGCCAAAAGCAGCCACACATCGCGCGTGACGATGCCGATATGTTCACCGGGTCCAAGCGCCAGCACGGCGTCGCCCGATGCCATCAGCAGCGAGATCCCCAAAAACAACCAACCGGTGAGACGGCCAACCAGCATGCAACCCTCGGTCACAACCTAGATGTTTGTATTTACTTAGAAGACTATAAAGAACCAAATAATTATGACATATGCAAGGACTTTCACTGATACGCTTGACAAGTTTTTTCCAGGCGCTCTAAGGGTTTGCTCGCCTTAAAGCGTCACAATGAAGTCATAATCGTGCCTTCGGGGTTGCATTCCCGAACTCCCTCATATAACTTGCGCGCCTCGCGCCGGATCTAAGGATTTGTGCCGAGTCTGGAGGGGTGGCCGAGCGGTCGAAGGCGCACGCCTGGAAAGTGTGTATACGTCAAAAGCGTATCGTGGGTTCGAATCCCACCCCCTCCGCCATCACCCAAAAAACAGCCCCTGGCGGGGCTTTTTTTGTGTTCTGGCTACGGGGGTGGGATTCGAACCCAGGTAAAAGCCCGCAATATCTTCCTTACGAACATTTTACGCACACTCAACTTGTTGCTTAACGGTCTGCGCGCCTAGATTCCGCTGCATCGCGTTTCAACAAGATTACACCGCTACAATCATGCATCGCATTACTCTGTCCGTTATTGCCGTCGCCGCTTCCTTTGTTCTGGCGGCTTGTTCTCACGCCGAAACTCCGTGCGCCTCTTCTGTCTCTGTTCCCGATCCGAGCAAGCCGTCGCAGCAAGTGGTCCGCACCGCCAGCGGCGTGCAGATCTCCGGCGCCGAAGCCACCGCGATCCGCAACAAGATCCGCACCTGCAATTTGACTCCGGCCAAGTAGCCGATACAAAAGAGCCAGAGTTTCCGTTACCGTCTCCATTGCCGCATCTCATGGAGACTCCCCTTGCGAAGACTCTGGCTCTTGCCGCTGCTTCTGGTCCTCTGCGCCGCATCGGCTCCCGGCCTGCAATTCGAGGATTACGCCACCGCCTTCGACCAGTTCGCCTCCAGCACCGAGGGGCAGCCCGAAGCCGAGCGCGTCCACCGCTTCCTTGAAGAGTTCGACTATCTGGCGCCCGGCCTTTATGCCGATCCCGATCGGGCGCATCTGGAACGGCGGGTCGCCCGCGCCCTCGCCGATTTCCCCAAGATCCGCGAACCTTATCGCCAGACCGTCGCTCGTTTTCCCGCTGCGCTGGACACCGCCAATACGCAGTTCCGCCATTACTTTCCCGATTTCGTCCCGCCGATGCCGATCTATCTGGCGCATGAGCTCGGCATTCGCGACGGCGGCAGCGACCATGTCGGCGGCAAGAAGGTCATGCTGTTCGGCGCCGACGTCATCGCCCAGATCCATAATGACGATTCGCTGCTGCCCTTCATCGAGCATGAGCTTTTTCATCTCGAGCATGCGCGGCATTTCCAGGATTGCGATCAGTTCTGGTGTCCGCTGTGGCAGGAGGGGCTGGCCACCTATGTCGCCTCGGTGATGACGCCGAACGTCACCGACCATCAGCTGATCCTCGATGCGCCGCAGCCGATCCGCGCCGCGGTGGACGCCGGTTGGAGCGAAGCGCTTTGCCTGGTGGCGGCCTCGTTCGACGCCGCCGAGGAAGCGCCGATCAAACAGGCCTTCATGGTCGGCGATCACCCGTCCGGCCTGCCGTCGCGCTACGGTTATTATGTCGGTCTGCGCTTAGCCGAAGCCGCCGCGCGTTCGGCGGATGTGAACCAGCTGGACCATCTCGACACCAATGCCGCCCGCAGGGTGGTCCGAGCGGCCCTGATCGAGCTGTTGAACACCGCTCACGCCTCTTGCGCGCCGCCGCCGGCGGATGCCGCCATCACTTATGTGGCGCCGCGTCCGGCTTGATCCGGCCAAGATAGGCTTCAAGCGCCGAAAAGGTGCCGGCGAACGCCATCTGCAACCCGGCATGGCCGAGATAGAAGACGTGGCGTTCCTCCAAGGTCGCGTGGATCGGATAGGAGCGGCTTTGCACCTCGGTGCCGCCTTCCACCTCGACGAAGCGTTGATCGGTCAGCATCTCCAGCGGCCATAGCGGGTTCATCGGATTGCGCGCCGGCGTGCCGTTCTCGTCGGTGAAAGACACCGCATAGACCAGGCGGTGCGGCGGCTCGACCAGGCGATAGATGAACTTGCCCCAATGCACATGGCCGAAGGGTGATTGCATGCCATAGAGCATCGAGCCGCCGGGTCGCAGATCGATCGATTTGATGAGCAGCTTCATGCCGGCCGGACCCCACCATTGTTCCAGATGCCGGCGCTCGGTCCACACCTGCCACATCAGCGTGAGCGGCGCCGTGAAGCGGCGGGTCAGGCTGAACACTTCGCTTTCGGCGTCGGGTTTTTCCAGCTCGATGTTCATAGCAACCCCTTGATATAGGCCACCACATCGGCGGCATCATTGGCGTCGTGCAGTCCGTCGAACGGCATCCTTGTTCCTTTGACGGTGGCCTGCGGGTCGGAGGCGAAGGCCTGAAGATTGGTCTCGTCCCACACCAGGGAGCTTCGCTTCATCGCCGGCGAATAGCGAAAATCCTCGACGCTGCCGGCTTTGCGTCCGATCACGCCGATCAAAGGCGGCGCCGCTTCGCCGCCTTGCCCATGATCGCCATGACAGGCGGCGCATTGATGGAAGACCTGCTGGCCATGCTGCAGGTCGGCGGCGAGCAGCGGCGCCGGCAGCGTCAGGAGCGCGAGAATGCGGACCATGGCGAACCTCATGCCGGCAACAGAGCGTTGGGGTGGGGAAGATAATGCTTGGTGATCGCCTCGGCCGCCCAATAGGTGAGCGCAGCCACCGCCGCGGTCGGGTTATAGCCGGCATTCTGCGGGAACACCGAGGCGCCCAGCACGAACAGATTATGCGCGTCCCAGCATTGCAGATGGCGATTGACCACCGAACTCTTCGGGTCGAGCCCCATCGGCGTGCCGCCGGTATTGTGGCTCGATTGATAGGGAACGACGTCGTAATTGCCTTTGCGGGCATTGGCGGCGACCGGGCTCGATCCCATGGCCTTGGCGATGCCGGCGGCCTTCTCGGTGATGAAGGCCGACATCTTGCGGTCATTGTCGGTGAAGTCGTAGGTCATGCGCAAAAGCGGCCGTCCCAGCATGTCGCGATAAGTGGGATCGAGATCGAGATAATTGCCGCGGCTGGAATAATTGGACCCTTGGCAGGTGATATTGGCGGCGCTGCGGTACCATTTCGCCGTCGCCTTTTTCCAGGCCGCGCCCCAGGAGGGGGTTCCCGGCGGCACCGGGCGGGTGAGGATCGGCCGGCCGCCCAGAGTGTTCAGCGTGATGTAGCCGCCGCCGACGAAGCCCAACCCCGAATGATCGAAATTGTCGCCGTTGAAATCGTCGATCACCATGCCGAGCGCGCCGGCGCCCATGAACGGGTTCAGCTCCTTGCCGTCCAGGAAGACGTTCACATTGGAATAGACCTGGTGGCAGTAATTGCGGCCCACCACGCCGGTTCCCGATTTGGCGTCATAGGGCGTGCCGATGCCGGAATGCAAAAGCAGATGGGTGTTGCCGAACACCCAAGCCGACAGCACCACCAGTCCGGCCGGCTGTTCCAGCTCCTCGCCGCTGCACAGATCGACATAGAATACCGAGGTGACCTTCTTGCTCTTGCGGTCATAGCCGAGCCGGCTGACATAGGCGCGATCGCGCAGCTCGAAATTTCTGTCCTTGGCCAGCACCGGCAGCAGGGTGGTATGCGGGCTGGATTTGGCATTGGCCTCGCAGCCGAAGCGCTCGCAATGGCCGCAATATTGGCAGGCCCCCAAGGTCACCCCTTCCGGATTGGTATAGGCCGCCGACATATTGGCGGCCGGCGACGGGAAGGGGTGATAGCCGAGCGACTTGGCGGCGGCCTCGAACAATTGTCCGCCATAGGTGGTCTTCAGGGGCTTGTTGGGATAGTGATCGCTGCGCCAGCCTTCGAACGGATTGCCGCCTTCGATGATCTGGCCCCTGAGATTGCCGGCCTGGCCGGAAATCCCGGCCAGCTTCTCATAGCGGTCGTAATGCGGCTCCAGCTCGTCATAGGTGACGCCCCAATCGGCGATCAGCATGTCTTGCGGGATCGCCTTGGCGCCATAGCGCTTGGTCAAAGCGCTTTTCAGCTGATGATCGCTCGGCAAAAAGCGATAGCTTTGGCCGTTCCAATGGGTGCCCATGCCGCCGACCCCGTCGCCCGGCAGAAAGGCCGAGAAGCGGCGCACTGGAAGCGCGGTCTCGGTGGCGTTGTGGCGATAGGTGACGGTTTCCTGGGCGGGGTCCTGCATCAGCTCCTGGCGCACCGCGTAGCGCAGCTCGTCGCGGATGGCGGGGAGGGTGAAATCCTCGCCTTGGCGGCGATTGGGGCCGCGCTCCAGCGCCACCACCTTGAGGCCGGCGCGGGTCAATTCGCGCGCCATGATCGATCCGGTCCAGCCCATCCCCACGATGACGGCGTCGACCTCGGGCAATTTCCTGGTCATTTCAGCCTCTCAGGAGAAATCGGCGATGGATTGCGGCTCGGCCTCGAAGCGCTTGCCGCGATAAATGTCGATCTTGTTGGCGTAGGTGGCGGGCAGGCCGGGATAGCCGAGCATGCGCCAGGACGCCATATTGCGGTTGCCGCCATAGATCGGGTCGGAAAAGAAGCCCTCCATGACGATCTGCAACAGCGCGGCGAAGAAGGCCTTCTTGTCCTTTTCCATGGCGGTGAGGGCCGCCACCTGATCGGCCGTGCTCAGCCGGTCGAGGCTTTTGCCAAAAGTCTGCTTGCACCATGAGTCGGCGTCGGCAATGCCGGCGCGGAAGAATTCCAAGGGCGTCAATGGCAGCTGATAGCCTTGGCCGGGCGCGGCGGGCTGGAACGGACCGGCGCGATAGAAACGGGCGCCGGCACCATAGGCGCCGGCCAATTGCCGGTCGACGAAGGCGACCACGCCGCACTCGCTGCCCGAGGGCGACAGCTCGTCGGCCGGAATCATGCAATCGGCCACCGCCGTCATGAAGGCGGCTTCGGTGGCGGTCAGAGTCTGGTAGGTCTCGGGCGAAGGAGTGGCGGGCGGCGGCGCGGCCGCGGCCGGAGTTTCGGCGGCCACGACCGGCGGGGCGGGAATGCTGCCCGCGACCGCGCCGGCGGCGGTGCCGAGGAGAAATTGCCGTCTGGCGACGGGATCGTTCATGGTCCGCTCCCCCTATTGGCGCTTTCCGACAGGATGAAGCCGCCGGGCGCGCCGTGCAATAGGGGGAGGATGGGTTAGATCAAAATCAGCCAGTGCTGCGGGGTCAGAGGCTGGCCGGGGGTCGCGCTGACATCGCCCAAGAATTCCGCCGACTGGCTGAAATCGGTCAGAACATAAGCGTGAGCCAGGGTGTCGGCCGCCTGATAGGCCGCGGTGCCCGGGGTCAAATTGCCGATGATGGCGTTGATGACATTGGCCTGATACCACGCCACCGCGCCGGCTTCCGGAGCGCGGCCCAGCAGATTGTTATAGCTATCGGTGATGAACTGGGCATCGCCGGTGGCATTGGCCGCGTAAGAGTGGGCCGGATTGTTGACATATTCCGGCGACGCCAGGAACCACTGGGCATAGACGGTGAGCGAGAAAGACGGATTTGCCGCCGCCACCTGCTCGTAATAGGCCAGACCCGGCACGTCAGGCAGGCGGCCGAACACCGCGCCATAAAGCTCGGTGACATTGCCGGTGGTGACCGAGGTGGCGGAGGGGGTCTGCGCCACGATGTAGGTGCCGTCGCCGAACTGCAGGGCGGTGACATTGCTCAAATTGTCGGTGCTGACGCGGCCGGTGCCGACATCGGTAACGGTCAGGCTCACCCCATTGCCGCTCGGGGTGTAGCTGTATTTGCCGGAATCGTTGGAGAACACCACCGTGTTGCCGTGATTGGCCAGGCCATTGATGGTGAGGTTGGCCGCCGAGGCATCGATCGAAGTGGTGAAATAGCCATTCAGCATATTGAGTATGGTGGTGTCGTTGGCCAACTGGGTCGGGGTCACCGAGAAGGTGACGAAACCGGGATCGGTCAGGGTGACGCTGCTCAGTTTGCCGGAGGTGGCCAGGCTGTTCAGCGCGTCGAGATTGGCGTTCACCTGATCGCCGCTATCGACCACGTTCATGCTGACGACATGGCTGTTGGAGGCAGCCACCTGGGCGGCGTCGCCGGCCAGCACGCTGTTCACGGTCACGGCGTAGGAGCCGCTGATCGTTCCCAGGGCGTCGACATCGGCGTTGAATTGGCTCTCGCTGACGATCAGCGAGGGAATTCCCGGATCGGTCAGGTGGATCGAAAGAGTCTTGGCCGGGGTGGTCGCCGCGCTTTCCAGCGAATTGAGATTGGCCAGAACATTGAGGGCGCTGTCCACCACGATGACGCCATCGACCAGGGAATTGGCCAAGAGCGTATTGGCGTTGGCGGCGGTGGCATTGCCGATCACCGGGTCGAAATTGCCGGCGATGTCGCTGATCGCCAGGCTGTCGCTGGCCAATTGCGCCGAAGTGATGGTGAGGACCGGGCTTCCGGCATCGGTCAGGTTGATGCTGGTGTTGACGCCGTTGGTGGCCAAGGTCTGCAGCACGTCGAGGGCGGAGGAGACATTGGCGGCGGTATCGGCCACCGAAAGCTGATAGCCGGCGACGGCGATCGCCTCCACCGCCTTGGCGTCGGCCAGAACCTGGGTGGCGTTCAGGCTGAGGGTGGGGATGCCGATATCGGTGAAATGGATGGCGGTCAGTTTGCCGGCGGCGGCAACCTGTTCGAGACCGCTCAAATTGGCCATCACATTGGCGATGCTGTCCGAGATGCTGTTGGCGGTGGTCAGCAGGCCGGCCTGATAATTCGCCACTTCGCCGGCGGCGCTGGTAAAGCCGCCTTTGGTGGTGATGCCGGCGGGATAATCATCGGTGTAGTTGTTGGCGCTCAGGGTAAAGGCGCCGGTGCCGGTACCGCTGCTGCCGACGCCGATATAGAAGGTGCCGCCATTGACCGGCGCCAGAGAAATTTCGCTGCTGCCTTGGGCCAGCAGATTGCCGTTGCCGTCATAGATCGACACTTCCGGATTGGTCAGGGCGCCGCTGGCGTCGAACACATAATGGCCGCCGCTGGCCAGGCTGGTCTTGAACCAGTCGCTCTGGCCGATATTGGCGATATTGCCGGTGGCGGCGCTGCCGATCGCGATGCTGCCATTGGTGTTGATATTGCCGAAATGATCCGGGGTGATGGTGTTGGCCGACAAAGTATAGGTGCCGGTCTGCAGGGTCGCGGCGCCGGCGCCGATATAGAAGGTGCCGGTGGCGGTGGGAGCGAAGGTGATCTGCGCCACGCCGCCCGAGGTCACGCCGCTGCTCTGCGCCACTTCGACGCCCGCGGAATTATAGACGGTGACCACGCCCTGGGTCAGCGAGCCCTGAGTCAGGGTGAAGGAGTAATCCTTGCCGGCGGTCAGGGTGGCCTTGAACCAGTTGCTGTCGCCCGGCGTCATCAACTGGCCGGAGACCTGCGAGCCGGCGGCGATGGCGCCGTTGGTATTGACGTTGGGCAGCGCGGTGCCGGTATAGGTGCCGATCGAGACATTGAAGGTGCCGGTGGCGCCGAACAGGCCGCCCGCCTCGACGTAATAGACGCCGCTGGTGGTCGGAGTGAAGGATTCCTCGGCGCCGTTGAGGCCGCCGCCGCTGATCTGCTGGATCAGAGTGTTGCCGCTGCCGTCATAGAGCGCCACGGTGGCGTTGGTGCCAAGCGTGCCGCCGCCGACCGAGAAAGTGTATTGGGTGCCGGCGGTCAGGGTCACATGGAACCAGTCGCGCTGCTGCGCCTGAGTCAGATTGCCGGAAGTCTGGACGCCGACCGTCACCGAACCGGCGGTGGCGATGGTGTCGCCAAAATCGAAGGTCGGGGTCGAAGAGGTCAGGGTGAAGCTGCCGGTCGCTCCGCTATTGCCCGACACGCCCACATAGAAGGTGCCGCTGGCGGTCGGGATATAGGCGATCTGAGCGCCCGACACCTGCTCGAAATCACCGCCCGACAGCAGATAATTGCCGTTGCTGTCATAAAGCGTGACCAGCTGGTTCTGGCCGTTGGTCAAGGTGCCGCTATTGACGTTGAAGACATATTCGGTACCGGCGGTGAGGGTAACCTTGAACCAGTCGCTCTGCCCGGCGGCGGTCAGATTGCCGCTGACATTGCCGCCGATCGTCAAGGCGCCGGTGGTGCTGGTGTTGCCGGCGAAATCCGGAGTGGCGGTATAGGCCTGGATCGCGTAGGTGCCGGTCTGCTGCCCGCTCTGGCTGGAGGCGCCGACATAATAGGTGCCGCTGGTGGTCGCGGTGAAGGCGATTTGGCTGTTGTTGTTGAAGCTGCCGCCGGCGCCGCCGCCGCTGGCGGAGGACAACAGGGTGCCGGACGAATTATAGATGCTGACCGACGGATCGGTCAGGGTGCCGTTGCCGACATTGAACAGATATTCGGTGCCCGCAGTGAGCTGGATGCCGAACCAATCACTGTCGCCCACGACTTCGATGGTGCCCGTCGCCGCGCCAATATAATTCGTCGTCATCAATAACTCCCAGCGTTAAACAGCCTTCACGCGAGGCGTCATGATAGGGGAGCTTGGTTAACGACTTATTGCCCTGCAGCGTAAGCTAAACCGCGTGGCTTACTGGTGGAGCAGAATGTAGTCGATCACGGTCAGCTGCATGCCGCCGATCTGGCCCAGCGTGTTGAGGGCGGCGAACAGCTTCTGCGGCGCCCCTTGCATCTCGGCTATGGTCATCGCCGCCACCTGGGTGGTGTTGAAGCCCAGCACCGCATTGGCATTGAGCGCGTCGAATTGCGTCGAGGTGAAGCCCGCCACCGCGGTGGTGGTCAGGCCGCTCAGGGCGGTGCTGGAGAAAGCCGACATCTGGGTGGCTTTCAGGCCGGCGAGAGCGCCGGACGACAAGGCGGCGATATCGGCGGTGGACAGGCTGGGGATCAGGCTGCTGGTTATCAAGCCGATCTCGGCCTGGCCGATGCCGCCGACCTGGGTGGTGGTCAGCATGCCGATATTGACGCTGCCCAGATTATTCCACATGGCGCTCGAGAACTCATTGAGCTGCGCCGTGGTCAGCGACTGCACCTGGGTGGTGGAGAAGCCGTTATAGCTGGTGCTGGCGAGGAACCCCAAGGTGGTGCTGACCAGGCTGGACACCTGGGTGGTGGTGAGGGTCGACAGATTGGTGGTGCCCAGACCGTTCAGCGCCGAGGAGCTGAGAAGGGCGAGGCCGCTCGCCGAGAAGCTGTCGATCAGGGTGGTGCTCAGGCCATTCAGGCTGGTGGAGTTCAGGCTGTTGATCTGCGCCGAGCTGAGACCCGCCACCTGGGTGGTGGTCAGCGCCGAAAGATTGGTGGTGCCCAAGCCATTGAGCGTGCTGGAGGTCAGGCCATTCAACTGGATGGTGGACATGCCGACCACCTGAGTGGTGGTGAACCCACTGAGAATGGTGCTGTTCATCACGTTGAAATTGCTGCCGTTCAGCCCTGCCACCTGGGTGGTGGTCAGCGCCGTCAGATTGGTGGTGCCGAAATTGTTGAAGCCGGTGCCGGTGAAGCCGGTGAGCTGGCCATTGGTCAAGGCGTCGACCTGGGTGCTGGTCAGATTGTTGAAGCCGGTCGCCGTCATCGCGTTCAGCGTCGTGGTGGTGAGCCCCGCTACCGAGGTGGTGGTCAAAAGATCCAGCGCGCTCGAGCTCATATTGCTGAGGAAGGTGGCGGTCAGGCTGGTGAGCTGGGTGCTGGTCAGCGCGCTGATCTGGGTGGTGCTGAGGGCCGACAGGTTGGTGCTGCCGAGCCCGCCCAGCTGGGTGGTGGTCAAGGCCGACACCTGGGTGGTGGTGAGGATGCTGAGATCGGTGGCGCCCAAGCCGACCAGGGTGGTCTGGGTCAGGCCGCGCAGCTGGGTGGTGGTCAGCACGGTGATTTCCGTGGTGCTGAGGCCGGCCAGCGCCGTGGTGTTGAACTGATTGAGCAAGGTGCTGGTCAGATATCCCACCTGGGTGGTGGTCAGCAGCGACAGATCAGTGGTGGTGAAGCTGACGATGCCGGTCGAGTTCAGCCCATTGAGTTGGGTCGAGCCCAGGCTTGCCACCTGGGTCGTCGACATGTTGGTGAAGCCGGTGCTGTTGAGCTTGTTCAAGGTCGTGGTGGTCAGGCCGGCGACCGACGTGGTGGTCAGCGTATTGAGCGAACTGCTGCTCATATTATTGAGCGCGGTGGCGGTCAGGCTGGTGAGCTGGGTGCTGCTGAAGCCGCCCACCTGGGTGGTGCTGAGCGCATAGAGGTTGGTGGTGGACAGGCCGGCCAGCAGCGTCGTGCTGAGCCCACTCACCTGGGTGGTGGTCAGCAGGCTGAGATCGGTGGTCGACACCTGATTGAGGGCGGTGACGGTGAGCCCGGCGATCTGCTGGCTGCTCAGCACCGCGACCTGGGTACTGGTGAAACCGCCCAGCATGGTGCTGTTCAGCGCGTTCAGCGCCGAGCTGTTGAAGCCCGACACCTGGGTGGTGGTCAGCACCGCCAGATTGGTGCTGCCGAAACTGGTGAAGCCGGTGGTACCCAGCCCATTCAATTGCGTCGTGGTAAAGGCCTCGACCTGGGTGGTGGTCATGCCGGCAAAGGTATTGGCGGTCAGCTTGCTGAGGCTGGTGGTGCTGAGGCCGGCCACCGCGGTGGTGACCAGCAGATCGAAGGAACTGCTGGACAGATTATTCAGTGCGGTGGCGGTCAGATTATAGAGCTGGGTGCTGCTCAGGCCGCTGACCTGGGTCGTCGATAGGGCGTTCAAAGCGCCGCTGGAGAGCCCATTGAGCTGGGTCGTGCTCAACACGCCCACCTGGGTGGTGGTGAGCTGGGCCAGATTGGTGGTGCCCAGCGCGGTCAGCGCGGTCTGGGTCATGCCATGCAGCTCGGTCGTGGTGAACGCCACCACCTGGGTGGTGCTCAGGGACGACAGCAAGGTGGTGTTGAGCAGCGCGATCGCGGTGGTTGAGATCTGCGACACCTGGGTCGAGGTCAGCGCCGAGAAATTGGTGCTGCCGAACGCGCCGAAACTGGAGGAGGTCATTCCGCTCAATTGGGTGCTGGTCAGCGCCGCCACCTGAGTGCTGGAAAGCCCGGCCAAGGTCGTGCTGTTGAATTTGTCGAAGGTGGTGGTCGACAGCGCCGCCACCTGGGTGGTGGCCAGCAGCCCGAAGCCGGTGGTGTCGAGATTGCTGAGGAAGGTGGCGGTCAGCGCCGCCAATTGCGAACTGATGAAGCCGCTGACCTCGGTGGTGGTGAGCGACTGCAACAGCGTGCTGTTGAGATAATTCAGCTCGGTGGTGGACAGGTCCGACACCTGGGTGGTGGTCAAGGAACTGAAATTGGTGCTACCGAGACCGTTCAGCGAGATCGAAGTGAGGCCGCGCAATTGGGTGCTGGTGAAGGTCGAGACCTCGGTGGTGTTGAGCCCCAGCAGCGTCGTGGTGTTCATCAGCCCCAGCGCCGTGGTGCTGAGCTGCACCACCTGGGTGGTGGTCAGATTGGCCAGCTGGGTGCTGCCGAAATTCTTCCAGCCGGTGGTGGTCAGCGCATTCAGCTGGGTCGAAGTGAAGGCGTTCACCTGGGTGGTGACCAGCCCGCCATAGCTGGAGCTGTTCAACATCCCCAAGGTGGTGCTGGCCAGACCCACGACCTGGGTGGTGGTGAGGGTCGACAGGTTGGTGCTGCCGATTCCGTTGAGCGCCGACGAGGTCAGGGCATTGAGCAAAGTGGTGCTGAGCCCGTCGACCAGAGTGGTGGTCAGGGCGTTGAGATTGGTGCTGTTGAGCTTGTCCAGCACCGTCGAATTGAGGCCGGAGACCTGGGTCGAGGTCAGGCTGGCGAAGGCGGTGGAGCCGAGATTGTTGAGCGGCGCCGTGCTGAGCCCGCTGAGCTGCTGGGTGGTGAAGGCCGCGACCTGAGTCGAATTCAACGAACCGATATTGGTGCTGTTCATCAGATTGAGCAGAGTGGTGCTCAATCCGGCGACGATGGTGGTGGCCAGAAGGTCGATGTTGGTGGTGCCGAGATTATTGACCCCCAATTGGCTCATGCCATTGATCTGTTGGGTGGTCAGGGCCGCCAGCTGCGTGGTCGACAGGGCCTGCAGATTGGTGGTGCCGAAGGCGCTCAGCTGGGTGGATTTGAGCGCCGCGATCTGGCTGGTGGTGAGCGCCGCGATGTCTTGGACCGACAGGTACGCGAACAGGGTCGCGGCCATCGAGTTCAGCGTGCCGGTGCTGATCGCCGCGACGTCGGTGGTAGACCATCCCTGGACTACTGTTTGATTGATGGTCGTCATCGCCACTGGGTCCGCAAACTGGGTGCCCGACATTCGCCAACATTGTGCCACGTCGGGTGGTCAATTGTCAAAATGCACACAGCGTTTCTTCGCAGTGCTTTTAGCAGTTACCAAGACGTGATTGAAAGCAAAATAATAAGAACATCCAAAAGGGAAAGATTCAGTGCGCACCGTCACACGAGAGCTTTTGAATGATCGAAAAACCGGTCACAGGAACTCAGACAAATTAGATAAAATTATTACCAATTATTGGAAATATCCGGCCATGATTCTCGATGGTAAGGCAAGCCACTGAAAATATGAGAGAATCTGCCGATCAGCCGAAGCGTAGATCAGTGGCGCTGACCACCACGTCGCCCGGATTGCCGTAAAGATCGCCGGGATTCTGCTGATGCACCGGCCAGTAGGGAGCCAGCTCGGCCCCCCGGGTGAACAGCATGTTGCAGATGAATTGGCTGTCGATCCGGGTGCGGCGCGGCACCATATGGGGCAGCGAGCCGTCGAACATGACGGCGAAGGTGTCATAGCCGAAATCCGCCATATAATCGCGAAAACCTGCTTGGCTGGTGCCCATCTGGCCGAGCGCGAATTCGTGCAACTCGCACAGATAGAAGGGAACCTTGCCGCCGCGCAGCAGCTCGCCGGCGCCTTGCAGCACCATGTGGTCGGCGCCTTCGGTGTCGACCTTAACCAGCTTGATATTGTCGAGACCCAGGCGGGCGATCTCGATGTCGAGAGTGGTTCCGGTCAAGGACAAGGTGCGGGTGGCTTCGCTGTGGTCGGGCAATTCGCCCGAGTTCCACAAGGCGTCGCCGCCGCTATTCTCGTCATTGATATAGAAGGTGACCGGCCGCACCGATTCGAGCGCCGGCTGTTCCACCAAGATGACATTGGTGAAGCCGTTGAGGGCGATGTTGCCGCGCAATCTTTCGCAATTGGCGGGATCCGGCTCGAAGCTGACCACGCGGCCGCTTGG
>Ga0213872_10001460_pt1 | contig 15372 bp, 28 predicted proteins | sample VelepicomBERX_R2_FD_160071 | JGI IMG/M metagenome (GOLD analysis project Ga0213872, IMG submission 160071) | Rhizosphere microbial communities from Vellozia epidendroides in rupestrian grasslands, the National Park of Serra do Cipo, Brazil - RX_R2 | ecosystem: Host-associated > Plants > Roots >...
GTCCCGTGTATTCCCCGGAATGAAGATGGCCGGCCGCATGGGAACCGACCAGGTGACGATTCGCAACCTGGAAATCGTGAGCGTCGATACGGAAGACAACGTGATCGCGGTGCGCGGCGCCGTCCCCGGGCCGAACGGCGGGTACGTAATGGTCCGCCGGGCGAAGCGTTAGTAAGAAGGCAAGGACAAGGACAATGCCGAGTGTAGATATTGTGGATCTGAACAACGCGAGGGTGGGCTCGATTGAGCTCTCGGACGCGGTGTTCGGCGCCGAAGTAAACGAAGCGCTGTTGTATGAGGCGGTCCGGCAGTATACGGCCGCGCAGCGCGCCGGGACGGCCAAGACCAAGACCCGCCACGACGTTTCCGGTTCCGGCAAGAAGCTGTGGAAGCAGAAGGGTACCGGCCGCGCCCGTATGGGATCCATCCGTTCGCCGCTATGGCGGCATGGCGGTACGGTGCATGGACCGCAACCGCGCAGCTACGAGTACAAGCTGCCGCGCAAGATGGTGCTCGGTGCGCTGCGCTCGGCTCTTTCGGCCAAGCTGCGGGACGGGGAACTGCGGGTCGTGCGTGCATTTGAGCTGGCCGATCACAAAACCAAGAACATGGCCGGCGTGCTCGGACGCCTCGAGGCCAAGAAGACGGTTTTGCTGGTCGAAGCGGGTGAAAACACGAAGCTGAGCCGCGCCTCGCGCAATCTGCCGGGTGTGAAACTGGTCCCGACCAAAGATGTGAACGTGTACGACCTGTTGCGGTATCAGGAAGTGCTGTTGAGTGAATCTGCCGCGAAAAAGCTTTCGGAGGCGTTGGCCTAATGAACGTTTACGATGTGATCCGCCGGCCGCTCATCACCGAGAAAGGCCATGCGAAGCGGGAAGCTGAAAATACGCTGTGCTTTGAAGTGCATCCCGAAGCCAACAAGATCGAGATCAAGCAGGCGGTGGAGACGGTGTTTCGCGTGAAGGTGGCGGAAGTCCGGACCAGCGTCTACACAGGCAAACTGCGGCGCCGCGGGCGATTTTCCGGCTATGCGTCGGATTGGAAGAAGGCCTACGTTCGACTACAGGCCGGGCAGAAGGTGCCCGAGTACGCGGACATTTAAGGAAGGAAGCAGCACGTCATGCCCATTAAAAGTTTTCGTCCAGTAACGCCGACGCGGCGCTTCCAGACGTACCTGACACGGGAAGAGATCACTAAGGATCGGCCGGAGAAGTCTCTGGTTGAAGGCAAGAAGCGCACCGGCGGCCGCGACGCCCGCGGTCTGATCTCGAGCCGTTTCCGCGGCGGCGGCGCCAAGAAGTCGTATCGGATGATCGATTTCAAGCGCGACAAGGTCGGCGTGAATGCCAAGGTGGCGGCGATCGAGTACGATCCCAACCGCTCGGCGCGTATTGCGCTGCTCCACTATGTGGATGGCGAGAAGCGTTATATCCTCTGCCCGGTGGGTCTCGAGGTCGGCCGTACGGTCACTTCGGGTCCGGAGGCCGACATTCTGGTCGGCAATGCGCTGCCGCTGAAGAACATCCCGGCTGGTACCGTGGTTCACAATATTGAACTCCGGCCTGGCAAGGGTGGACAGATGGCACGTTCGGCCGGGGCGCAGGCGCAATTGGTTTCAAAGGAAGGCGGCATTGCACTGCTGAAGCTGCCTTCGGGTGAAGTGCGCCGCGTGCCCGTGGAGTGCATGGCGACCGTCGGACAGGTAGGAAATGTCGAGCACGAGAACGTTTCGCTCGGCAAGGCGGGACGCAGCCGATGGCTGGGACGCCGCCCGCACAATCGCGGCGTTTCGATGAACCCGGTGGATCACCCGCACGGCGGCGGCGAGGGCAAAACTTCGGGTGGCCGCCACCCGGTAACGCCGTGGGGCCAACCGACGCGCGGCTATAAAACTCGTAACAACAAGCGGACCGATCGCTGGATCGTGACGCGCAAGGCAAAGAAGCGATAAGGGCGAGGTAAGGACTGAGGACATGAGTCGATCGCTAAAAAAGGGGCCGTTCACGGATGACCACCTGATCAAAAAGGTGGAGGGTCTGAACGCCAACAATCAGAAAACGGTAGTGAAGACGTGGTCGCGCCGCTCGACGATCATTCCCGACTTCATCGGACATACGCTCGCGGTGCACAACGGCAAGAAGTTCATTCCGGTGTACGTCACGGAAAACATGGTCGGGCACAAGCTCGGCGAATTCTCGCCCACCCGCACGTTCAAAGGGCACGCGGCGAAGGCAACGGAAAAGGCGGCGAAGTAGACATGGCGCACGACAAACCGAGTTTGGCGAAAGCAGAGGGCCGCTATCTCCGCGTTTCCCCGCAAAAGGCGCGCCTGGTGGTGGACATGATTCGCGGCCAGCAGGCCGGCGAGGCGATCAACATTCTTGGCGCGGTGAACAAGCGGATCGCGCCCGCAGTCGAAAAAGTTCTGCGCTCGGCGATCGCCAATGCCGAAAACCTGTCGCAGGACGTGGACGTAGACAAGCTGTTCGTGACGGAAGCGTACGTGAACGAAGGCCCGCGCCAGAAGCGCATTCGGCCGGCTCCCATGGGGCGCGCGTACCGCTATCAGCGGCGGACGGCGCACATTGTGGTGAAGGTCGGCGAGAGCGCCGAAGCCGAACAGGGAGAGGAATAGGTCTTAGCAATGGGTCAGAAAGTACATCCGTACGGCTTTCGCCTGGGCGTGACGAAGAGCTGGCGTTCGCGCTGGTTCGCCAAGCAGGACTACGCGAAGCTGCTGCACGAAGATCTCGAGCTGAAGGAGTCGCTGCAGGCGCGCCTGAAGGCTGCCGGCGTGAGCTCCATCGAAGTGGACCGGCCCGGCAACAAGCTGCGGATCACCATTCGCACCTCGCGCCCCGGTATCGTCATCGGCCGTAAAGGCGCGGAAATCGAGAAACTGAAGAGCGATCTCGCGAAGAAGACCAAGCGCGAAGTCTTTATCGATATTCAGGAAGTGCACCGGCCGGAGCTGGACGCACAGTTGGTCTCGGAGTCCATCGCGCTGCAGCTTGAGAAGCGTGTGGCGTTCCGCCGTGCGATGCGCAAGGCGGTCGATTCGGCTTTGCGTTTCGGCTGCAAGGGAATCAAGGTGCGCGTATCGGGCCGCTTGAACGGCGCCGAAATCGCACGCAGCGAGTGGTATCTGCAGGGGCAGCTTCCGCTGCACACGTTGCGCGCCGATATCGATTACGGTTTCAGCCAGGCCTACACGACCTACGGCGTGATCGGGGTCAAGGTGTGGGTTTACAAGGGTGAGGTGCTGGACGGCGCCAATCGCCGCAACTCGCTGCGCAACGAAGGTGAGCCGCGCCGCCGCCGCCGCGATGACCGCGAGCGCAGGCCTGCCGCTGCCGCGCATGCGCCTGAGGTATCGGGTCCGGTGGTACAGCAGGCGCCCGGTGACCTTCCGCGGCCCGCGCAATCGCCCATTATTCCGCCCATGGCTTCTCCGCAGGGTCCCTCCTGGAAGCAGCACGATCAGCATGCGAGCGCGACCGACACGACGGCAAGCACCCCGGCTCCGGCTGGAGAGGCAAACAAGGATTCAGAGTAAGCGCGCTGCTTGATATAGGAGAGAACCGCTATGTTGATGCCGAAAAAAGTTAAATTCCGAAAGCAGCAGCGCGGCCGCATGACGGGCAAAGCCTGGCGCGGATCGGCGCTCGCCTTCGGAGATTTCGGGCTGAAAGCGCTCGAATGCGGCTGGGTCACCAACCGTCAGATTGAAGCCGCCCGTATTGCCATGACGCGCTTCATCAAGCGCGGCGGCAAGGTTTGGATTCGCGTGTTCCCGGATAAGCCGATCACGAAGAAGCCACCGGAGACCCGTATGGGTAAGGGTAAAGGCGCGCCGGAGGCCTGGGTAGTGGTGATCAAGCCGGGCAAGGTGCTGTTTGAAATGGAAGGCGTGTCGCAGGAAGTCGCGATGGAAGCCATGCGCCTCGCTGCAATGAAACTGTCGGTGCCGACCAAGTTTGTGGCTCGCGTACAACCGACCGAACTCGAGAAGGTGGGCTAGAAGAATCATGAAGGCAGAGAAGATACGCGGAATTGACCTAGCCGACCTGCAGCGCCAGGTGCAGGATTCGCATGAGCAGTTGTTTCGCTTGCGGTTCCAGATGGGCATGGGCCAGCTTGAAGGGTTGAAGAAGTACCGCAACCTGAAGAAGGACCGCGCCCGGATGCTGACGGTGCTGAACGAGAAGGTTGCCGCCGGTGAGGTTCTCCCTCCGGCGCCGACCGCAAAAGCAGCGGACAAGAAGAAAAAGAAGTAAGTAGAGGATTGCGGAACTAGAGATGGCGGCAGCAGAACAAGCAACTGAGAAAGCAGCGCACAAGAACGAGAAGGTTGGCGAGGTGGTGTCCACCAAGATGGCCAAGACCATCGTTGTGGAAGTGACGCGCCGTGCGGCCCACCCGGTCTATAAGCGAATCGTCTCCAAGCGGAAGAAGTTCTACGCGCATGATGAGCAGCAGACCGCGAAGGTCGGTGATGTCGTGCGGATTGTGGAGTGCCGTCCGCTCAGCCGGCTGAAGCGCTGGGAACTGGGGGATGTGATTCGCCGCGCCGTACAGGTAGGTGTGGAGCATCCGGCACTCGCGGCCACAGCCGATACGCGCGAGAAGAAGACGGTCAAGAAGAAGAAGTAAGCGCTCGGGTTCGGGTCGGGGTATCAACCCGGTCACGCACCTTGTGCGGGCCACAGGTTTTTAGGAGAAAACGTCATGATTGGGATGCGAACCATTCTGGAGGTAGCCGACAACAGCGGCGCGCGCAAGCTGCAGTGCATCTTGCCCCGCGGCGGCGACCTCGGACTTCGCGCGGGACTGGGCGATGTGATCACGGCGAGCGTGAAGGAAGCGGCGCCGGATTCCAATATCAAGAAAGGTAAAGTGGTCCGTTGCGTGGTTGTGCGGATGCGCAAAGAGACCCGGCGCAAAGACGGCACCTATATCCGCTTCGATTCGAACGCGGCGGTGCTGATCAACGAAGTAGGCGAGCCGGTCGGCACCCGCGTGTTCGGTCCGGTTGCGCGTGAATTGCGCGATAAGCGTTTTATGAAAATCGTTTCGCTCGCGCCGGAGGTGATCTAACATGCCGAAGGTAGCCTATCAGCGTCGGCAGGAGCGTGGAGAACGCAAGCCGCTGCGCGTCAAGATCAAGAAAGACGATCTTGTTCGGGTGATCGCCGGCCGCGACAAAGGCAAGACGGGAAAGGTTCTGGAAGTGGATCGCCTGTCGCGCAAGGTCACGGTGGAAGGCGTGATGGTGGTCAAGCGCCACACCCGTCCGAACCCGTCCAAGCAGATCAAGGGCGGCATCGCAGAGAAGCCGATGCCGATCGACGTTTCGAACGTAATGGTCCTGACTGCCGGCGGTGTACCTACGCGTATCGGTTACAAGGCTGAGACGGTGGGCGGTAAAGTTCGCAGGACGCGCGTTGCGCGCAAGAACGGCGAGACGCTGGAGAACAAGTAACAAAGTTTTGAGGCCGTTTGGAATCGGCCAATGAAGGACATCCATGGCGAAGAATACAGAAAGTAAGCCAGCCCAGAAGCCGGCGGGCGAGAAGAAGCCGCGCGCAGCAAAAGGCGCTGAGGCTCCGGCAGCGGCAGCCGAGAAGGCTGCTGCACCCAAGGCCCAGAGCGGCGGCAAAGCACGGCTGCGGGATCACTACCAGAAGATGGTGGTGCCGGCTCTCAAGAAGGATTTCAGCTATACCAATCCCATGGCCGTACCGAAGGTCGAGAAAGTGTCGATCAATATCGGGCTCGGCGAAGCGACCGGTAACAGCAAGCTGATGGACGGCGCGGTGAATGAGCTCGCCGCGATTTCAGGACAGAAGCCGGTAGTGACGCGCGCCAAGAAATCCATCGCGGCATTCAAGCTGCGCGAGGGCATGGCGATCGGTTGCATGGTGACGCTGCGCGGCGATCGCATGTACGAGTTTCTGGATCGGCTGATGAACGTCGCTCTTCCTCGCGTTCGTGACTTTCGCGGGGTTTCGCCGAAGTCGTTTGACGGCCGCGGCAACTACACTCTCGGGCTGCGGGATCAATTGATCTTCCCCGAAATTGACTACAACAAGGTGGAGAAGACGAAAGGTATGAATATTTCGATTACCACCACCGCAAAGACAGACGCGGAAGGCCTGGCGCTGCTTCGTCATATGGGCATGCCGTTCCGCCAATAGGAAAGAGTACGAGCGCACAGGACAATTGATGACCGTTGTGCGCGACTAAGGAAAAGATGGCAACTACTGCGAAGATCGCCAAAGAAGAGAAGACGCCGAAATTTAAGGTTCGCCTGCGGAATCGCTGCAAGAACTGCGGCCGCCCGCGCGGTTTCATCGGTAAATTCAAGCTATGCCGGATTTGCTTCCGCAAGTTTGCGCTCGCGGGCGAGATCCCGGGCGTAACCAAGGCTAGCTGGTAGGCAACAAAGCTCCAGGTGAGCGCACCGGCTGTTGTGCGCGGTTAAGGAATGAGCGCACAGGCCGTTTGGCTGGCCATTGTGCGCGGTTAAGGAATGAGCGCACAGGCCGTTTGGCTGGCCGTTGTGCGCGTTAAAGGAATGAAAGGTGCTGAAAGGTAATTCTTAAATGACAGCAGACCCCATTGCCGACATGTTGACGCGGGTGCGGAACGCACTCATCGCGCGTCACGCGAAGGTAGACGTGCCCGCGTCACGGCTGAAAAACGAGGTTGCGCGCATCCTCAAAGAGGAAGGCTACATCCTCAACTACAAGCTGACGGAAGAAGGCGCGAAGAAGTATATCCGTCTCTACCTGAAGTACACTCCCGCGAACCTTCCGGTGATTTCGCGCATCGAGCGTGTTTCGCGTCCCGGTTGCCGCGTTTACGTAGGAAGCAAGGAAATTCCCCGCATTCTGGGCGGTTTGGGAATCAACATTCTGACTACGCCGAAGGGCGTCATGACCGGCACGGCTGCGCGCCGGGAAGGCGTCGGCGGCGAAGTCCTGTGTCAGATCTGGTAAGGAAATCGAGCCATGTCACGAGTAGGTAAAAAGCCCATCCCCCTGCCGCAAGGGGTAAAAATCAAGGTCGCTGACGAGCTGCAGGTCGAAGGGCCCAAGGGCAAGCTCACGGTGCCGATTCCCACCGGAATCCGGGTGGAACAGAAGACCAATCAGCTGGAGATCGTGCGCGAGAGCGACAAGTTCGCAGCGCTCCATGGCCTGACGCGCGCCCTTGCGGCGAACGCCGTACACGGCGTGTCCGCCGGTTTCACGCGCGAGCTCGATATCGTCGGTACCGGTTACCGTGCGGATGTGAAGGGCAAAGTCGCCACGTTCACGCTCGGATATTCGCATCCGATCGAATTCGTACTGCCGAAGGCCGTCGATCTGAAGATCGACAAGCAGACGCACCTGATCCTGACCAGTCACGACAAAGAGGAGCTGGGTCAGATTGCAGCGCAGATCCGGGCGCTTCGTCCGCCCGATCCATACAAGAACAAAGGTGTCCGTTATACCGGTGAAGTGCTGCGCAAGAAGGCCGGCAAGACTGGAGCGGGAGGTAAGTAATGGCGCAGGATTCTAGAAGAGACATTCGTCTTCGCATTCACAAGCGGATTCGCAGCCGCGTGTCCGGCACGCAGGAGCGCCCCCGTCTCGCGGTCTTCCGGAGCGTGAATCATATTTATGCTCAGGTGATCGATGATCAGCAGGGCCACACGCTGGCCGCTGCCGCGTCCACGGAAAAGGACCTGCGCGGCAAGGGCGGCAATGTCGACGGTGCCAAGCTGATCGGCAAGGCGGTTGCCGAGCGCGCCAAGGAAAAGGGAATTACCAAGGTCGTTTTTGACCGGGGCGGCTATCTCTATCACGGCCGTATCAAGGCACTTGCCGATGCAGCCCGCGAAGCGGGACTGGAGTTTTGATCGATGGCATTCAACGGATCTGCTAAGCGTATTGACACGCAGAACCTGAACCTGAAGGAACAGGTCGTCAGCATCAACCGCGTCACCAAGGTGGTGAAGGGCGGTAAGAACATGAGTTTCTCCGCGTTGGTTGTCGTGGGAGACCCCGGCGCGAAGGTCGTCGGCTATGGAACCGGGAAAGCGAAGGAAGTGCCTTCCGCAATCAAGAAGGGAATCGAGGCGGCCAAAAAGAACCTGCGCAAGGTGCACGTTCTTGAAACAACCATTCGCCATCCCGTTCTGGGGCGTTTCGGCAGTGGACTGGTGCTGTTGAAGCCGGCTCCCGAAGGTACCGGTGTGATCGCCGGCGGTCCGGTGCGAGCTGTTATCCAGGCGGTCGGAATCCCGAACGTGTTAACCAAGTCGATCGGTTCGCACAACGCCCACAACGTGGTCAAGGCGACCATCAATGCTCTCGAGCAGCTCTGTGATAAAAGTGCAATCGCGGAGATGCGCGGGCTGCCGGTGGAGAAGCTGTAGGAGCGGGTACGCTCCAGGAAATACTTTGAGGCAGATGCAAATGGCCGAGGGAAAAATCAAGATCAAGCTGGTGCGCAGCCCCATCTGCACGCCGCAGAAGCATAAGGACATCGTGAAATCGCTGGGACTTCACAAGATCAATCGAGTGGTGGAGCGGCCAGATACTCCTGCCTTCCGAGGCATGGTGAAGAAGGTTCCGCACCTGCTCGAAATCGTGAAAGACTAGCCGGGGAGCTGCGAAACAACCATGAATTTAAGTAATCTACGGCCTCCGAAGGGCCAGAAGCACAAAAAGCAGCGCATAGGACAGGGCATGGGCACCGGCCGCGGCAAATATTCGGGCCGCGGTGCGAAGGGTGCGAAGTCTATCTCGGGCTACAGCAAGATGCGCGGTTTCGAAGGCGGCCAGATGCCGCTGCACCGCCGTCTGCCGAAGCGGGGCTTCACCAACATCTTCAAAAAGGAATACGCCATCATCAATCTGGGCGCCCTCGATAAGTTGGAAGGCGACGCATTTACGCCGGAATCTCTTCTGGCAAGCGGCGTTATCAAAAAGCTGCACGATGGATTGAAGGTTCTTGGAAACGGCGAACTGACCCGAAAAATCAGCGTGCAAGCTCACGTATACTCGAAGTCAGCCCTCGACAAGATCCAGAAACTCGGTGGAACAGCCGAGGTTGTTGCCAAGCAGGCGCCGAGCTCGGAATCCCACCAGAAGTAGCCGGATTTACTCCTTGGGGCTGGGATGGGTCCGCTCTCAACGAGACGAAGACTCAGACAAGGACGTGGACTGAGAGAATCATGACAAAGTTTTTCGAAGCGCTCGCCAACGTGTTCCGCATTCCGGATCTCCGGAAGCGGGTGCTCTTCACGTTGGGTCTGCTTGCGGTCTACCGGATCGGGGCGTACATCCCGACGCCGGGCATTGCTACCGACCGGTTCCAGGAATTCTTCACGCGCAGTGCCGCGGGCGGATTCCTCGGATACTTCGACCTGTTCAGCGGCGGAATGCTGCGGCGCATGACGATTTTCGCGCTCGGCATCACACCGTATATTACGGCGTCGATTATTCTGCAGTTGCTGACGGTTGTGATCCCTACGCTCGATAAGCTGCAGAAAGAGGGAGAGCTCGGCCGCCGCAAGATTACGCAGTGGACGCGCTATCTGACAGTTGCCCTGGCGGTGATCCAGTCCATTGGTATTGCATTCGCCCTGCAGAACTCCGACGGCAATTTTGTTCTCAATCCCGGCTTCACGTTCCTCTTCATGACGATGCTGACCTTTACTGCGGGTTCGGCCTTCATCATGTGGCTTGGTGAGCAAATTACGGACCGGGGTATCGGCAACGGCATGTCGCTGATCATCTTTGTCGGCATCGTTGTCGGGTTGCCGCGCGCTATCTCGGAAATCTACACCAACACCTTTGTGACCCACCAATGGCCGGTCCTGCAGATGATCGCCATCCTGGCCGTCATGGTGGCGGTGGTGGCCTTCATCGTTCTGGTGGAGCGCGGCGAGCGGCGTATTCCTGTGCAGTATGCCAAGCGTATTATCGGACGCCGGATGATGGGCGGCCAATCGACTCACTTGCCATTGAAAGTCAACGCGGGTGGGGTGATTCCGATTATCTTCGCCTCGTCGCTGCTGGCTCTGCCGCAAACAGCCCTGCAGTTTCCGGTTGTCAAGAACAGCCCATGGCTGAGCAACATGTTCGGGGCGTTCAGCGGTTCCTCGCCGCTGTATTACCTGGCTTACATTGTCCTGATCATCTTCTTCTGCTTCTTCTATGTGTCGATCATCTTCAACCCGAATGAGGCGGCAGATAACATGCGGAAGTACGGCGGCTTTATTCCGGGGATTCGACCGGGGAAGAACACTGCCGAGTACATGGACAAGATCCTGTCGAAGATTACGGTTGTCGGTGGTCTGTACCTGGCGGTGCTGTCGATTATTCCGATGATCATGATTTCCGGCATCAAACTGCAGCGCCTGCCGGTGGTTGGAAACTTTATCGACGCGCATTTCCCACGCTTCCTGCTCGATGGCCTGGGGGTGAACTTCTACTTCGGCGGTACGTCGCTGCTGATTGTGGTGGGTGTGGCGATGGACACGGTCAACCAGATTGAAGCGCAGCTAATTATGCGTCACTACGAAGGCTTTACACCGCGCTCCGGCCGTATCCGGGGGCGCCGCAGCACCACTGCATAAACCATTGGCCGCTGACATTCGACATACGGGTGCGCCCGTCCTGATTCTTTTTGGCCCGCCCGGCTCCGGCAAGGGCACACAGGCCAAGTTGTTACGCCAGCGCCTGAAAGGCCCGCACATTTCGACTGGCGACATGCTTCGGCAACACATCAACGCCGGAGACGAGATCGGACGCCGGGCGGTGCAATTGATTAAGGCGGGCAAACTGGTTCCGGACGAGCTGGTAAATGAGCTGGTCCGCGAGCGGGTCTCGCAGGCGGATTGCTGCGCGGGGATGATTCTCGACGGTTATCCGCGCACGCTGAACCAGGCGGCAGTTTTATTGAAACTATTGGAGGAACACGGATTTCGCCCGGCTGTGATACACTTGGTGGTTGACTACGAGAGGATCGTAGCTCGCCTCAGCGGCCGTCGGCAGTGTCCGGTCTGTGGAACTCTCTACAGTTTGACAACAAACCCGCCCAAAGCTCCGGGAATCTGTGACTTGGACGGTGCTCATCTGGTGACGCGCGAGGATGATCGCGAGTCGGTTATACGGGAGCGCCTGCGGGAATACGATTCCCAGACGGTGCCGATCCTGAATTTCTTTCGCGAGGCGGGTGTTCCAATGCTCGAAGTTGGAGCAGGGGAGGCTAGTCCGGAACAGGTCCTGCAGAAGATCTGGGACGGGCTGACGAGCGCAGGATTGATAGCGGACGCGGCGCCGGAGGTTGGCGCGGCGCCGAGTGGCTTGAAGTGATTGTTCGTAGAAGTGCAGTAGAGATTGAGAAGCTCCGCCGAAGCGGCTTGCTGGTTTACCGGATCCTGCAGGAGCTCAAAGGCATGGTGGCCGAAGGCGTGAGCACGCACGATCTCGAGGTTGCTGCCGAGAAAATGATTTCGGATTCCGGTGCGAAGCCGGCGTTCAAAGGGTATTATTCGCATGCTGCGGGTACCAAGTATCCGTATGTGCTGTGTACCTCAGTGAATGAGGAAGTAGTCCATGGGATGCCCTCCGCCAGGCGGAAGCTGAAATCGGGCGATATCGTATCGATCGATACGGGCGTTCAATTGGATGGCTACTATGGCGATTCGGCCGTTACGGTCGCAATCGGGGAAGTAAACGATTCGGTGAAGCGGCTGTTAGCGGTCACCGAAGAGAGCCTGGAACTGGCGATTGACCGGGTACGAGCCGGCAACCGCTTGTTTGATATTTGCGGAGCGGTGGAGAAGCATGTGGTTTCAAACGGCTTCTCGATCGTTCGGGAATTTGTCGGCCACGGAATCGGCACCTCGCTTCACGAGGAGCCGCAAATTCCGAACTATGTGGACCGCCGCGGCGAGAACCCGAGGCTGAAGCCGGGAATGGTTCTGGCGATCGAGCCGATGGTGAATGCCGGGAAGCCGGATACTAAGGTTCTGTCGGACCGCTGGACGGCGGTTGCGAGAGACGGGTCGTACTCGGCCCATTTTGAGCACATGGTTGCGGTGACCGACAACGGACCGTGGGTTTTATCCCGCCCGTGAACGGAGCGGGTAATGCGATGGCGGGCGAAACGGCCCGGCCGGACGCGGAGAGAACCGCGGAAGGCGTGGTGGTTGAATTGCTGCCGAGCGCGCTCGTGCGTGTGAGGCTGGAGGGAGAGCATCTGCTGACGGCTCACCTGCCCAGTACACAACGCGCGAATTTTGTGCGTCTGCGAGTGGGAGACCGGGTGCGCGTCGCGCTTTCGGTGCAGGACCGGACGCGAGGACGGGTTTTAGAACTTTTGGAAGAATGAGGCCGCGTTTTTCAGCGAGCCGAAGTTTTTAACGATGAGGCCGCGTTTTTCAGCGAGCCGAAGTTTTGAGGATGAGGCCGCGTTTGGCGCGGTTTGGAAGGAATCATGAAGGTAAGGGCATCCGTAAAGAAACTGTGTGATAAGTGCAAAGTGATCCACCGCCACGGTGTGGTCCGCATTATCTGCACCAACCCTAAGCACAAGCAGCGGCAGGGATAGGAATAAGATCATATGGCGCGTATTGCAGGCGTTGATTTACCAGCGAGAAAGCGGGCAGTCATCGGACTGACCTATATCTACGGCATCGGACGGACTCGTTCGCTGTCGCTTCTTCACCGGGCGCAAGTGGATCCCGAGAAGAAGATCGGTGATCTCTCGGAAGAAGAGGTCAACCATCTCCGCAACCTGATTGAAGGCGAGGGTGCGATTGAAGGCGACCTCCGCAAGGAAGTCTCCATGAACATCAAGCGCCTCATGGAAATGGGTTCTTATCGCGGGTTGCGTCATCGCCGCGGCCTGCCGGCGCGCGGCCAGCGTACTCACACCAACGCACGTACGCGCAAGGGTCCCCGCAAGGGCACGGTTGCGAATAAGAAGAAGGCCACGGCTAAGACCTAGGGAGATCTAACGTAAATGGCGAAGGCACCCGCAAAGACAACAAAGAAGAAGTCTTTCAAGAAGAAGGAAAAAAAGAACGTACCGTTCGGGACGGTGCACATTCAGGCATCGTTCAACAACACCATTATTACGTTCACAGATCCGCTGGGAAACGTTCTGGCCTGGTCGAGCTCCGGCTCGCTCGGTTTCCGTGGTTCGCGCAAGGGCACCCCGTTTGCTGCGCAGCAGGCCTCTCTGACGGCCGCGAATAAGGCAAAGGAATCGGGTCTCCGCACGGTGGAAGTTCGCGTCGCCGGTCCCGGTTCGGGCCGCGAGTCGGCGGTCCGCGCGCTGGCAACAGCAGGTATTGAGGTACGTTCCATCAAGGACGTAACGCCGATTCCGCACAACGGCTGCCGTCCGCCGAAGAAGAGAAGAGTCTGAGATCTGTTGATTTTGGGGGCGGCTCCGGTCGCCTTTCGTTCGTTTACAACACAAGCGGGAAGAAGGCCTTGCCGGCTGTAAACCGCACCTACACCGGCGCGACAAGCGCTCAATTTGGGAGGTTATTGATTGGCACGTTATAGTGGCCCCGTATGCCGGCTCTGCCGCCGCGAGGGCATGAAGTTGTTTTTGAAGGGCGAGCGCTGCCATAGCGAGAAGTGCGCGATTGAAAAGCGCAATTTCGCTCCTGGCCAGCACGGCAAGGATAAGAAGGCGAAGGTGGTCGGTTACGGCCTCCAGCTTCGCGAGAAGCAGAAAGCCCGCCGTTACTACCGTATTCTCGAAGGGCAGTTCCGGAACCTTTATGAGAAGGCGGTGAATCAAAAAGGTATTACCGGCGAATTGATGCTGGCCATGCTGGAGCGCCGTTTGGATAACGTGGTGTACCGCATGGGACTTGGTACCAGCCGCGCGCAGGCGCGCCAGGTTGTCCGCCACGGGCATGTGAATGTCAACGGCCGCCGGGTGAATATTCCCTCTTTTACAACCAAGCCGGGGGATGTGGTGGAGGTCCGCGAAGGGAGCCGCAACAACGCCAGTATTCTCGCCGCACGTGACGCCACAGCCCACACCCCGAGCCCCGCGTGGCTCGAAGTAGATCGCGATGCGCTCAAAGCGCGTGTTTTGCAGCAACCGAAGCGTGAAGAGTTGGTGCAGATTCAACTAAACGAACAGCTCATCGTCGAGCTGTACTCGAAGTAAGCTCCTTCGACAATCGACGAAGAGGATAGATCAGAGAAATATGTTCAAAGGATTCCAGAAGCCCAAGCGTTTAGTCGCGAACACCGAGAGCCTCACCGAGCGTTTCGGCCAGTTCGCGGCACAGCCCTTCGAGCGTGGATTCGGATCCACCATCGGTACCGGCCTGCGCCGCGTGCTGCTGAGCTCCATCGAGGGCGCCGCCATCACCGGCGTGCGCATCGAAGGGGTGTCTCACGAATTTAGTCCCATTCCCGGCGTTGTCGAAGACGCAACCGACATCATCCTGAACCTCAAGCAGGTTCCGTTCAAGATGTCGGGTGAGGGCATGCGCATCGCCCGTCTGCATGTTGAAACACCCGGCGAAGTGATGAGCAGCCAGATCGAAACCGACGCCGATGTTGAAGTGCTCGACCGCAATTTGCACATCGCTACCGTGGGCGAGGGTGGGAAGCTCGACATCGAGATGCGGATCAAGTCCGGCCGCGGCTATGTCTCTGCTGACCGCAACTATGATGAAGACCTGCCGATCGGCTATATTCCGATCGACTCGGTTCACTCGCCTGTCCGCAAGGTGAACTACGCCGTCGAGGCGGCCCGACTCGGGCAGAACACGGATTACGACAAGCTCACCATCGAAGTTTGGACCAACGGCGCCATCTCGCCGCAAGACGCGATCGGCCAGGCCGCGAAGCTGCTGAAAGATCACATGACGATCTTCATCAACTTCGAGGAGACCCCGGAGGTCTCGGAAGAGCCGGCAGAGCGCGCTATCAACCAGATGAACGAAGTGCTGAACCGCTCGGTCGAAGAGTTGGAGCTCAGCGTTCGCTCTTACAACTGCCTGAAGAACGCGAACATCCAGACCATCGGCGACCTGGTTCAGAAGACCGAGTCCGAAATGCTTCGCACCAAGAATTTCGGCCGTAAGTCGCTCAACGAGATCAAGGAAATCCTTTCCGGTCTGGGCCTCTCGTTCGGCATGAAGTTCGACTCGCAAGGCCGCCTGGTCGGCGGTGCACCATCGGCTCCGCCCCCATCTGATTACGCTTCCGACAACTACGCCGGAGTAGAGGAATAACCATGCGCCATCGCAAAGCCGGAGTAAAGCTTAAGCGCGACATCAGTGCCCGCCGGGCGCTGCTTCGCGGTTTGGTGACCAACGTCATCGAAGAA
>Ga0213872_10001461_pt1 | contig 15360 bp, 9 predicted proteins | sample VelepicomBERX_R2_FD_160071 | JGI IMG/M metagenome (GOLD analysis project Ga0213872, IMG submission 160071) | Rhizosphere microbial communities from Vellozia epidendroides in rupestrian grasslands, the National Park of Serra do Cipo, Brazil - RX_R2 | ecosystem: Host-associated > Plants > Roots >...
CACGAGCACGAACGGGCTGTTGGGCACGTCGACATGGGCCAGCGTGGCGACTGAGGTGTCGGCCAGGCGCAGCACCGGCGTCTTGGCATCGGGCTTCAGCGGCAGCGTGCCGTCGTTCTTGAGCAGCACGATGCCCTCGCGCGCGGCGCGCTGAGCGGAACGGGCCGGCGTGTCGCCATCGAATGCGGCGGCGACGCCGGCTGGCGCGCCGTCAATGCCGGCGCGCTGCGCGAGGGCCAGCGCCTCGGCCGGCGTCGCGGCGACGTGAAAGGTCTCGACCAGGCCGCGCAGGCCCTGCGGCGAAGCGAGCACCGCGCCCGTGTAGTGCCAGTCCTGCCGCAGCATGCGGACCAGCGCTGGATTGGCCGACGAGGGCAGGCCGTCGATCTCGTTGTCGGACAGCAGCACGCCGGCCGGATGCGCCTGCGCGAGCACGGCCTCGAAGGGCGCGGCGAAGACCTCGCGGAACTCGCGCGGCGAGACCGGCATGGGCCCGAGGTCGCTGTTCGCGGGCGGCAGCTCCGGCCCGGCGAAGTGGCCGACGACGGTCTCGACCTGCGGCTTGCCGCCGCGCGGCGCCTGCAGCCCGCGCACGGCGGCGATGCCGAGCTCGCCGGTGAGGTAGGGGTCTTCGCCGAAGGTGTTGGCCGCCTGACCGCGCCGCGCGTCGCGCAGCACGTCGAGCTCGGGCGCCTGCACGGAGGGCCAGTGGCGGCTGGCCAGCGCCGCGCCCAGGTCGGCATAGGCCTGTTCGACGAGCTCGCGGTCCCAGCTCGCTGCCAGCGCCAATGGCCGCGGCAGGCACAGCACGGTTTGCAGCTTGGCGACCGTGGCTTCGTCGATCAGCGGACCGGGCGGCGCCGCAACTGCGCTCGCCGAGGCGAATGCCAACGCTGCGGCCAGCGCCAGGCCAGGACGCTTCAAGGGCGGTCTGGCGTCCTGCGATGTGCGTTTCAAGGATTTGTCTCCAAGCGGTCGAGCCGTCGATGCAGCTCGTTTCTGGTGCGCGCCGGCGCGGGTTTGTGGCATGCTGGCGGCCAAAATGTAGCGCTACCATTCTTTTCCGTGCAAGTGGTTTTGCGCAAGCCGTAGGTACCCCGGGAAGACGCGATGACAACGATGTTCAAGGCCCTGGCCGCACTGATGCTGGCCCTGCTCGCGCACACCGCGCACGGCCAGACCGAGGACGGCTACGACCTGTGGCTGCGCTATCGCGCGCTGCCGGCCGAGGCGCGCCAGCCCTTGCAGGCCCGCAGCACGGCGCTGGTCGCTGCGGAGCCGGCCTCGCCGATGCTGCGGGCCGCCATCAACGAGCTCAAGCGCGGCGTGGCGCAGATGAGCGGGCGCGAGCCGCCGCTCGTGCAAGCCCTCCAGGACGGCGCGCTCGTGCTCGCCACGCCCGCGACGTGGCCTGAGCTCGCGCGGCTCTCGCTGCCCATGGACGCACTCGGCCAGGAAGGCTACGCGCTGCGCTCGGTCACGCTGGACGGCCATGCGGTCACGCTGATCGCCGCCAACACCGAGCGCGGCCTGCTCTACGGCAGCTTCGCGTGGCTGCGCGCCGTGCAGCTCGGCGCCGATCTCGCGCACCTCGACGAGCACGCCGCGCCCAAGGTGCAGTGGCGCATGCTCAACCACTGGGACAACCCGGACCGCTCCGTCGAACGCGGCTATGCCGGCCTGTCGATCTGGGACTGGCAGGGCCTGCCCGACATCCGGCGCCAGCGCTATGTCGACTACGCGCGTGCCAACGCCTCGCTGGGCATCAACGGCACGGTGCTCAACAACGTCAACACCAAGGCCGAGATGCTGACCGAGCCGTGGCTGAAGAAGGCCGCGGCGCTGGCCGATGTGCTGCGGCCCTACGGCATCCGCGTGTTCCTGTCGGCGCGCTTCTCGGCGCCCAAGGAACTGGCCGGCCTGCCCACCGCCGATCCGCTCGACCCGCGCGTGCACGCCTGGTGGCGGGCCAAGGCCGACGAGGTCTACCGCCTGATCCCGGACTTCGGCGGCTTTCTCGTCAAGGCCAATTCCGAGGGCGAGCCCGGCCCGGGCGACTACGGCCGCAGCCACATGGACGGCGCCAACATGCTGGCCGAAGCGCTGGCGCCGCATCACGGCCTCGTGATCTGGCGCGCCTTTGTCTACTCCGAGACCGACGCGGACGACCGCGCCAAGCAGGCCTACGGCGAGTTCAAGCCCGGCGACGGCCGGTTCGCGCCGAACGTGATCCTGCAGGTCAAGAACGGCCCGATCGACTTCCAGCCGCGCGAGCCCTTCCACCCGCTGTTCGGCGCCATGCCGCACACCAACCTGGGCCTGGAGTTCCAGATCACCAAGGAATACCTCGGCTTCGCCACGCACCTGGCCTACCTCGGCCCGCTGTTCGAGGAGGTGCTGCGCGCCGACACGCATGTGGCCGATGACGCCACGGTTGCACGCATCGTCGACGGCAGCCTCTACGGCGACGGCCGGCCCACGCTGATCGCCGGCGTCGCCAACATCGGCGAGGACCGCGACTGGTGCGGCTCGGACTTCAACCAGGCCAACTGGTACGTCTTCGGCCGCATGGCCTGGGACCCCGAGCTCTCGGCCGATGCCGTGGCGCGCGAGTGGATCGCCCAGACCTTCAGCCGCGCGCCGCGCGTGGTCGACGCGATCGACAAGATCATGATGGGCTCGCGCGAGGCGGTCGTGGACTACATGACGCCGATCGGCCTGCACCACCAGATGGCCACGAACCACCACTACGGCCCGGGCCCATGGGTCTCGGACCTGGCGCGGCCCGAGTGGAACCCGACCTACTACAACAAGGCCGACCTGAACGGCATCGGCTTCGACCGCGGCGCCACCGGCAGCCAGGCCGTCGCGCAGTACGCGCCCTACTGGGCCGAGCGCTGGGGCCGCGTGGAGACCACGCCGCCGGAGCTGCTGCTGTGGTTCCACCACGTCGGCTGGGACGCCAAGCTCGCGCCCTTTGGCGGCCGCACGGTCTGGGAGGAGCTCGTGCATCGCTACGACGCCGGCGTCCAGGCCGTGGTCGACATGCGCCGCGCCTGGGAGGCGCTCGCACCCGACATCGACGCGCGTCGCCATGCCGAGGTCGCCGGCTACCTGGCCATCCAGGAGCGCGAGGCGCGCTGGTGGCGCGACGCCAGCATTGCGTACTTCCAGTCGGTCAATCGCCGTCCTCTGCCGGTGGGCGTGGTAGCGCCCGCAATGACGGTCGAGCAGTATCGGCAGCTCAAGTACAGCTTTGCGCCCGGCCACGGCAGCTAGCCGCCAGGCCGCGCCGATCCTTGCTGTGCACCACCGAGGGTGACGAGGATCGCCCGGTCTGTTGCTTTTAGGTGCATTACGCCCGCTATCCGGGAATGTATTGATTGGCGCTAGTCGCCTAGTTCGGCACCATACAAATGGTTGCGCTACCAATTGCGCGATGTACCGACGAATCTGTGGATCAAGCGGCCGATCGACGGCCCGATAACAGGAGACAAGACATGCCTCATACCACCCAGCCGCTGCGCGGCACGGGCGCCGCTGCCTGGAAGCGCCGCGCCGCGCTGAGCACGACCCTGCTGGCCGGCCTGATTTCGCAGGCCTATGCGCAAGATGCCGCCCAAGCGCCGGCACAGGCCGCTTCGTCGGCCCAGGCCACGCAAAAGCTCGACACCGTCGTGGTGACGGGTTATGCCGCTTCGCTGGCCGCGGCCGCCAAGGACAAGAAGGCCGCCACCGGCTTCATCGATACGGTCTCGGCCGAAGACATGGGCAAGTTCCCCGACGCCAACATCGCCGAATCGCTGGCGCGCGTCCCGGGCGTCCAGGTGACCCGCGACATCACCGGTGAAGGCGTGAACATCCAGGTCCGCGGCCTGGGCACGAGCTTCACCAAGATCATGCTGAACGGCTCGTCGATCGCCGTGGCCTCGGCCAGCCTCGACGCGCAGAACACCAACCGCGAAGTCGACCTGGACCTGATGCCGGCCGACCTGTTCTCCAAGCTGACCGTCTACAAGAGCCCGACCGCCGACCTGATCGAAGGCGGCAGCTCCGGCACCGTCGACATGCGCAGCGTGCGCGCCTTCGACAACCAGGGCCGCCACCTGATCATGTCGCTCTCGGGCACGGACAACACCGTGGCCGCCAAGTGGGGCAGCAAGGGCACCATCATCGCGTCGGACACCTGGGGTGGCACGACGGGTGCGCTGCTGGGCATCTCGTTCGCCCACAACCAGGTGCGCACCACGGGCTTCGAGACCGTGGGCTACACCAACCCCAACCTCACCGCCGCCCAGTGCGCCGGCACCTGCAACACCACGGGCGGCAACGGCTGGACCATTCCGGCCACCGTGCCCGCCACGGTGTCGAGCGGCGCCAACCTGACGCCTGGCGCAACCGTCAACCAGGCCTACCTGCTGGCCAACAACCCGAACGCCACGATCACGCAGATCGACAACGGCCTGGTGCCGCGCCTGGCGCGCGACATGGACGAGACCGGCACGCGCAACCGCATCAGCGCCGTGCTCAATTTCGAATACCGCCCGACCGCCAACCTGCACTTCTACGTCGACACGCTCGCCGCCCAGAAGAAGAACGACCTGCGCCGTTTCGACATGGACTGGGCGGTGCGTTCCGCCGGCGGCGCCAGCGGCCAGGAAATCCCCGTCAACACCCAGTACAGCAGCGGCTGCACGGCCGGTTGCGTGGTCACCCAGGGCACCTACGCCGACAGCAGCTTCTTCCTCGAATACCGTCCGGTCATCGAGACCACCCGGCTCTACAACATCAACCCGGGCATGGAATGGAAGATCAACGACAAGTGGAAGTTCGACGCCCAGGCCAATGCCTCGCAGGGCAGCTACTCGCGCCAGGCGCCGACCGTGCTGGTCTCGACGGCGGCGGACCTGACCGTCGACTACACGAATAACGGCGGCATCCCGACCTACGCGCCGGTCGGCGGCGGCAGCCTGAACGATCCGTCGCTGTTCAGCTGGGCCGGCGGCCGCGTCAACATCCAGGACGAAAAGCGCGCGACGAGCACGCGCGGCGTGCACGCCAACCTCACCTACGGCGACGAGGCGTTCTCGGTCAAGAGCGGCCTGGCCTTCGACGAGATCGACCGCTCGATCCGCGCCTCCGACGGCTCGAGCGCCTGGTCCACGTCGATCATCACCAACGGCGGCGTCTCCAACTCCGCGCTGGCGAACTATCTGGCCCCGGGCCCCGATGGCTTCATCACCCTGAACTGGAACAAGTTCGCCACCGACACCAACTACGCGTCCTTCAACGCCAAGGCGACGCCGGTGAACTCCTCGGCCTCGGGCGCGTCGATCGGCAACATCGACGAACAGGCCATGGCGATCTACAGCGAGGCGTCCGGCCAGCAGGACCTGAGCGGCCACCTGCTGCGCTACAACGCCGGCCTGCGTTTCATCCACACCGAGCAGACCATCGGCGGCATCGCTTCCGGCTCCAACTTCGTCTTCATCCCGAGCTCCTACGACAACGTGCTGCCCTCGGGCTCGCTGGCGTGGAGCGCCACCGACAACGTCGTGTTCCGGACTTCGCTGTCCAAGACCATGACGCGCGCCAACCCGAACTCGATGCTGCCCGGCATCGGCTTCAGCGACCCGACGGCGGGCAGCGGCACGATCGGCAACACGGCGCTCAAGCCCTACATCTCCAAGAACTGGGATCTGGGCGTCGACTGGTACACCGGGCGCGACGGCTACCTCAGCCTGACGCACTTCGAGAAGCGCATCGTCGGCTTCACGCAGAACCAGAACATCACGATGCCGTTCTCGGCGCTGGCACCGTACGGCGTGAACTACAGCACGATCACCTCGCAGCAGCAGTCGGCCATCGACGCGCGTGGCGGCCCCACGGCGGCGCAGGTCATCATGACCGAGGCCGTCAACGTGCCGGGCAACCTCAACATCCACGGCACCGAGTTCGGCGTGCAGCAGTCCTTCGACCGCTGGTCGCCGATCAAGGGCTTCGGCATGACCGGCAACATCACGTACGTGAAGCAGGACGCCGCCGTGCCGGGCGCCATCGCCCTGGGCGTGCCCAAGATCAGCAACAACCTGACGCTGTACTACGAGCGCCACGGCTACTCGTTCCGTGTCTCGGAGAACTACACGCAGGGCAGCCAGGTCGCAGGCAACAACCAGAACGGCGTGCCGGCCGCGGCGCTCTTCGTCGACCCGTACAAGCGCATCGACCTGTCGGCTCGCTTCGACCTGGAGACGATCCTGAACATCGAGCACGCGCCGCAGCTGTCCGTCGACGTCGGCAACGTGACGCAGACGACGCAGCGCACGTACTTCCAGTTCGAGAACGCGACCTACACGGAATACAAGCCGGGCCGTTCGATCGCCGTGGGCCTGCGCACGCAGTTCTGACGCCAGGGCCCGCATGGCCAAGAGGGTGGAGCGGGCGCCGCGGCGGGCCTGTTCCACCCTTGTTCATTTCAGGAGCCCTTCGGTCCCGTCCGGCGCGGGAATCTCCTTAGGAAAACCGGCGCGGCACCCCCACGCCGCCGGAGGTCGGGTGCTACAATGGTTACGCTACCATTCTCTTGGTAGAGGACGTTCACAAGACGGCTCCCGAGAGCCTCGTGGAGGAGACAGGACATGCATCGACACCCAGGTCGTCAGACGGCGATCGTCAGCTCGGCGAAGTGCTGATGCAGGTCGGGGCGTGCATGGTCGACACTCGTGCTTAGCGCATGGGTGCGCGATCAACCGACCCGAACTCTGGCACCGAACATGAACAAACGAAGCACGAGCATCGCCCGCGGCCGCAAGGTTGCCACCATCGCCGACGTGGCGCAGATGGCGGGCGTCTCTCCGATGACGGTTTCGCGCGTGGTCAACGGCGAAACCAACGTGCGTCCCGCGACGCGCGAGCGCGTCAACGCCGCCGTCGCGGCGCTGCACTACACGCCCAACCAGGCCGCGCGCGGCCTGGCCGGCGGCCAGCTCATCCGCATCGGCGTGCTCTACAGCAACCCGTCGGCGAGCTACCTCAATGAATTCCTCGTCGGCCTGCTCAACAAGGCCAGCCTCGCGCATGTGCAGCTCGTCGTGCAGAAATGCGAGGCCGACGAGCGCGAGCGTGAAGTGGCAGAAGACCTCATCGCCAACGGCATCGACGGCCTGATCCTGCCGCCACCGTTCTGCGACTCCAAGCCCCTGGTGGACCTGATGACGGCCAGCGGCGTGCCCTCCATCGCCGTGGCCAGCGGCCAGCCGGACCCGCGCGTCAACGCCGTCAGCATCGACGACCGCCAGGCCGCCTACGAGATGACGCGCCACTTGCTGAACCTGGGCCACCAGCGCCTGGGCTTCATCACCGGCCACCCGAACCAGACCGCCAGCCGCCGCCGCCTCGACGGCTTCCGCGCCGCCATGGCCGACGCCGGCCTGGTTGTCGACAAGCAGCTCGTCGTGCAGGGCATGTTCAATTACCGCTCGGGCCTGGACGCCGCCGAGATCCTGCTGTCGCAGGACCCGCGCCCGACGGCCGTCTTCGCCTCCAACGACGACATGGCGGCCGCCACCGTCGCCATCGCCCATCGCATGGGCCTGGACGTGCCCGGCGACCTCACGGTGGCCGGCTTCGACGATGCACCGCTGGCCACCACCATCTGGCCCGAGCTCTCGACCGTGCGCCAGCCCATCAAGGACATGGCCGAAGCGGCCGTGGACCTGTTGGTGCGCCACATCCGCGCCATGCGCGACGACGCCGACAACGCCGCGAGCGGCCCCGAGCAGCTGCTGATGGACTTCGCGCTGATCCGGCGCCAGTCCGACGCCGCGCCGCGCCTGCGCCCGTCGGCGCTGCCGCCGCGCTCCAAACCCTGACCCCGCCGTGTTCAAGCGCCTCCTCGCCTGCGCCGCTGCGGCGGTCGTCCACCCCATCGAACAGAAGGAGGCCGCGTGAACACGCTAGGCATCGATATTGGAACCTCGAGCGTCAAGATCGCGCTCGTCGCCCTGGACGCCAACGGAGCTGACCACGTCATCGCCACCGCCAGCCGCGCGCTGCAGGTCAGCCGCCCGCAGCCGGGCTGGAGCGAGCAGGCGCCCGAGGACTGGTGGACGGCCATCGAGCAAGGCCTCGACGAGCTCCACGAAACACATGCCGCGGCCCTGGCCGAGGTCGTCGCCATCGGCCTGTCGGGCCAGATGCACGGCGCCACGCTGCTCGATGCGGACGGCGCCGTGCTGCGCCCCTGCATCCTCTGGAACGACGGCCGCAGCGGCCCGCAATGCGAGCGCCTGACGCGCGAGTGGTCGGCGCTGCACGCCGTCACCGGCAACCTCGCCATGCCCGGCTTCACGGCGCCCAAGCTGATGTGGGTCGGCGAGCACGAGCCCGAGATCTTCGACCGCGTCGCCAAGGTCCTGCTGCCCAAGGCCTATGTGCGCTGGCGCCTTTGCGGCGAGTACGCCGAGGACCTCTCCGACGCGTCCGGCACGCTGTGGCTCGACGTCGCCAGGCGCGACTGGTCCGACGCCGCGCTGGCCGCCACCGGCATGCGCCGCGAGCAGATGCCGCGCCTCGTCGAAGGCAGCGCCGTCAGCGGCCACCTTAAGCCGGAGCTCTGCGCGCGCTGGGGCTTCAAGGCGGCTCCGGTGATCGCGGGCGGCGCCGGCGACAACGCCGCGGGCGCCGTCGGCCTGGGCGCCATCCATGCGGGCGATGCCTTCGTCTCGCTCGGCACCTCGGGCGTGCTGTGGGCCACGACGGCCGCCTATGCGCCCGCACCGGCGCGCGCCGTCCACGCCTTCTGCCACGCCGTGCCCGGCACCTGGCACCAGATGGGCGTGCTGCTGAGCGCCGCGGCCTCGTTCGCCTGGTGGGCCGGCGTGGCCGGCAAGCCCGAGATCGAGCTGCTCGCCGAGCTGGGCGCTGACCCGGCGCCATCGAGTTGCTGGTTCGGCCCGTATCTGGCCGGCGAGCGCACGCCCCACAACGACGCGAACGTGCAGGGCGGCTTCGCCGGCCTCACCGGCGGCACCACGCGCGCCGACATGACGCTCGCCGTGCTCGAAGGCGTGGCCTACGCCATGCGCGACGCGCAGGAAGCGCTGGCCAGCGCCGGCACCGTGCTGGCCGAAGCCGACGTCATCGGCGGCGGCGCGCGCTCGCCCCTGTGGTGCCAGCTCATGGCCGACGTGCTCGGCATCCCGCTGCACCAGGTGGCAGAGAGCGAGATCGGCTGCGCCCTCGGCGCCGCGCGCCTGGCCCGCCTCGCCGCAGGCGAGCCGCTTTCTGCGCTGCGCAAGCCCGAGCGCCTGCGCAGCTTCCAGCCACGCCCCGAGCGGGCGGCCTTGCACGCGAAGCGACACGTGCACTGGCAACAGCTCTACCCGGCCTTGAGCGGCTTTGCCAAGGCATAACACCCACGATCGACGACGTACGCAAACGAGCCCCGCATGAGCAATTCCTTCTTCAAGCAGACCACGCCCTGGCAATACCAGTACTACAAGCCCCAGCAGATGGTGCTTGGCAAGACGATGGAGCAGCACCTGCGCTTCGCGGTCTGCTACTGGCACAACTTCGTGTGGCCGGGCCTGGACCCGTTCGGCGGCGACACCTTCCAGCGCCCCTGGCACGCCGCCGGCGGCGACCCGATGAAGCAGGCCGAGGCCAAGGCCGACGTGATGTTCGAGCTGCTGCGCCTCGTCGACGCGCCGTACTACACCTTCCATGACCGCGACATCGCGCCCGAAGGCGCGAGCCTGGCCGAGTCCAACCGCAACGTGCGCCACATCGGCGAGATCTTCGCCCGCAAGATGCAGGACAGCGGCCGCAAGCTGCTGTGGGGCACGGCCAACCTGTTCTCCAACCGCCGCTTCATGTCCGGCGCGGCGACCAACCCCGATCCGGAAGTCTTCGCCTACGCGGCCGCGCAGGTCCACAACGTGCTCGAGATGACGCACGAGCTGGGCGGCGAGAACTACGTGCTGTGGGGCGGCCGCGAAGGCTACGAGACGCTGCTCAACACGAACATGGGCCTGGAGCTCGACAACCTCGGCCGCTTCCTCAACATGGTCGTCGAGCACAAGCACAAGATCGGCTTCAAGGGCGCGATCCTGATCGAGCCCAAGCCCGCCGAGCCGACCAAGCACCAGTACGACTTCGACACCGCCACCGTCTACGGCTTCCTCAAGCGCTACGGCCTCGAGAAGGAAGTCAAGGTCAACCTCGAGCAGAACCACGCCCTGCTGGCCGGCCACAGCTTCGAGCACGAGATCGTCACGGCGCAGACCCTGGGCATCCTCGGCTCCATCGACATGAACCGCGGCGACGAGCTGCTCGGCTGGGACACCGACCAGTTCCCCAACAACCTGCCGCAGGTCGCGCTGGCGATCTATCACATCGTCAAGGGCGGCGGCCTGGGCCAGGGCGGCCTGAACTTCGACGCCAAGGTGCGCCGCCAGTCCATCGACCCGGACGACCTCGTCGTCGCCCACGCCGAAGCCATGGACCTGTGCGCCCGCGCGCTGCTGATCGCCGAGAAGATGATCACCGACGACAAGCTCGGCGGCGCCGTCGAGGCACGCTATGCCGGCTGGAACGGCCAACTCGGCCAGGACCTGCGTTCTGGCAAGATGAACCTCGCCGAGTGCGCCGCCTATGTTGCCCGCACCGGCATCGAACCCCAGCCGGTTTCGGGTCAACAAGAACGCCTGGAAGCGCTGGTCAACCGCTACATCTGAACGTTCGCCCACCAAGAGGCGAGCTGGAGACAAGAATGAAGCAAAGCAAGCGCGTCGTGCTCGGCGCCGTGCTAACGGCCGTCCTCGGCGGCATCTGCACGGGCGCCGCGGCCAAGGGCGACATCGTCGGCGTGTCCTGGTCCAACTTCCAGGAAGAACGCTGGAAGCGCGACGAGGCCGCGATCAAGGCCGCCGTCGAGGCCGAGGGCGACCGCTATGTCTCGGCTGATGCGCAAGGCTCCAACGAGAAGCAGCGCGCCGACATCGACGCGCTGCTGACCAAGGGCGCCAAGGTCCTGATCGTGCTGGCGCAGGACGCGCAGGCCGTGCTGCCGGCCGTCAACGCCGCGCGCCAGGCCGGCGTGCCCGTGATCGCCTACGACCGGCTGATCCAGGACCCGAGCGTGCTCTACGTCACCTTCGACAACACCGAGGTCGGCCGCATCCAGGCGCGCGCCGTGTTCGCCGTCAAGCCGCGCGGCAACTACGTCTTCATCAAGGGCTCGCCGACCGATTCCAACGCCGACATGCTGCATGCCGGCCAGGTCGAGGTGCTCCAGCCGGCCATCGCCAGCGGTGCGATCAAGGTCGTCGGCGAGCAGTACACCGACAACTGGTCGCCCGAGGTCGCGCAGCGCAATATGGAGCAGCTGCTGACGAAGAACGGCAACAAGGTCGACGCGGTGGTCGCGTCCAACGACGGCACGGCCGGCGGCGTCGTCGCGGCGCTCAAGGCGCAGAACCTCGTCGGCGTGCCGGTCTCGGGCCAGGACGCCGACCTTGCCGCACTCAATCGCGTCGCGCGCGGCGAGCAGACGGTGACGGTCTGGAAGGACTCGCGCACGCTCGGTGCCGCCGCCGGACATTACGCCGCGATGCTGGCCGCGCACACCAAGCCCGCCGCCATTCCGGGCGCCGTGATCTGGAAGGACGGCAGCAAGAAGCTGCCCATCGCCGTGGTCTTCCTCAAGCCCGAAGCCATCACGCGCGACAAGCTCAAGCTCGTCATCGACGGCGGCTGGGCCACCAAGGCCCAGGTCTGCGCCGGCGTGGCCGCGGCCAGCGCGCCGCCGGCCTGCAAGTAAGGCGCGACACCCACCATGCGTTCGATCCTCGACAAGGCGGGATTCGACGCCCGCTTCAGCGCCCTCGTGCTCGCCCTCGCGGCGATCTGGGTGGCGCTGGCCGTGGCGACCGACGGCGTCTTCCTCTCGCCGCGCAATCTCTACAACCTCTCGATCCAGACCTGCGTCACGGCCATCATGGCCTGCGGCATGGTCTACCTGATCGTGGCGCGCCAGATCGACCTCTCGGTCGGCTCGCTGATGGCCTTCACCGGCATGCTGATCGCGTGGACGCAGACCAACTGGCTCGGCATCGACGGCAACGTCGGCTGGCTCGTGTCCATCGCCATCGGCATCGGCGCGGGCGTGCTCGTCGGCGTGTTCCAGGGCTGGTGGGTCGCCTACCGCGGCGTGCCGGCCTTCGTCGTCACGCTGGCCGGCTACCTGATGTACCGCGGCGCCGCCTTCCTCGTCGCTGACGGGCAGACGCTGGCGCCGCTGTCCGACAACTTCCAGCGCCTCGGCGGCGGCCTGCAGGGCTCGCTCGGGCCGGTGTGGAGCTGGCTGCTCGGCGCGGCCGGCGTGGCTGCGCTCGTCGTGCAGACGGTTGCGGCACGCCGCTCGCGCGCCCGCTACGGCGCGCGCCTGGCGCCGCTGTGGGCCGACGCGCTCAAGCTCGTGCTGATCGGTGGCGCGTTGCTGGCCTTCGTCGGCGTGGTGTGCGCGTATCCGGACCCGGCCAGCGAGGACGGTGGCGGCAAAGGCCTGGGCCTGCCGGTCTTGATGCTGCTCGTCATCGCGCTGTGGCTGGACCTCGTGGCGCGGCGCACGCGCTTCGGCCGCCATGTCTGGGCCTTCGGCGGCAACCCCGAAGCCGCGCTGCTATCGGGCCTGCCGACCAAGCGATTGCTGTTGCAGCTCTTCATGCTGATGGGCGCGCTCTCGGCCATCGCCGCCATGATCACCACGGCGCGGCTCGGTTCGGGCACGCACTCGATCGGGCAGATGGCCGAGCTCTACGTCATCGCCGCCACCGTGATCGGCGGCACCTCGCTGTCCGGCGGCACGGGCTCGATTGCCGGCGCCATCGTCGGCGCGCTGTTGATCCAGACGCTCGACAACGGCATGGTCCTGCTCGACGTGTCCAGCGCCAAGCGCCAGATCTTCATCGGCATGATCCTGATCGCCGCGGTCTGGTTCGACAGCCTCTACACCAGGGGGGCCAAGCGATGAACGCGCTCGTTCAAGTCAGGGGCGTCTGCAAGCACTTCGGCGGCATCCAGGCCGTCGACAACGTGGACTGCGAACTGCACGAAGGCGAAGTCGTCGGTCTGCTCGGCCACAACGGCGCAGGCAAGAGCACGCTGATCAAGCTGCTGTCGGGCGTCTACCCGATCGACAGCGGCGAGATCCTCGTGCGCGGCGCCAGTCACCGCTTCGAGAGTCCGCGCGATGCGCGCGCCGCCGGCATCGAGACCATCCACCAGACGCTCGCGCTGGCCGAGAACCTCGACGCGCCGAGCAATCTCTTCCTCGGCCGCGAGCTGCGCACGCGCCTGGGCCTGCTCGACACCGACCGCATGGAACACGAGGCGCGCCAGGTCATCCAGCGCCTCAACCCGAACTTCACGGACTTCAAGAAGCCCGTCAGCGCGATGTCGGGCGGTCAGCGCCAGACCGTCGCGATCGCGCGCGCGCTCTACTTCAACGCCCGCATCCTCATCATGGACGAGCCCTGCGCCGCGCTCGGCCCGGCCGAGACGCGCATGGTGCTCGACACCATCCTGCGCCTCAAGAGCGAGGGCATCGGCATCTTCCTGATCAGCCACGACATGCCCGACGTCTTCGAAGTCTGCGACCGCGCCACCGTGATGAAGAACGGCGCCGTCGTCGACACGGTGAAAATCGCCGACGTCACGCCCGAGGATGTGCTGGGCATGATCATCCTCGGACAGAAACCCAAATCGAAGGAGGCGGCATGAACGATGCGCCTTTCACGGCGCTGCGCTGGAAGCGCCTGCTGCTCACCGGCGCCGCCGGCAACATCGGCCGCGTGCTGCGCCCGCGCCTGAAGGCCTATTGCGACGCGCTGCGCCTTTCCGACATCGGCGCCATGGACGCGGCCGGCGCGGGCGAGGAAGTCGTGCCCTGCGACCTGGCCGACAAGGCGGCGGTGCACGCGCTGCTCGAAGGCGTGGATGCGGTGCTGCACTTCGGCGGCGTGTCGGTCGAGAAGTCTTTTGAAGAGGTGCTGCAGGCCAATATCGTCGGCAGCTACCACCTCTACGAGGCCGCGCGGCGCCACGGCGTGAAGCGCGTCGTCTACGCGAGCTCGTCGCACGTTACCGGCTTTTATACGCAGGGCGAGGTCATCACGCCAAAGCATCCGGTGCGGCCGGACGGCTACTACGGCCTGTCCAAGGTCTATGGGGAAGGGCTCGCGCAGTTCTACTTCGACCGCTATGGCGTGGAGACTGTCAGCGTGCGTATTGGCTCGACGTGGCCGGAGCCGATCGATCGCCGGATGCTCGCGACGTGGCTGTCGTACGAAGACCTGGAGCGCCTGCTCTGCGCGGCCTTGAGCGCGCCGGTGGTGGGACACACGGTGCTTTACGGGGTGGGTGATAACGCGCGGGTCTATTGGGACAACACGAGTGCGGGGCATATTGGCTTCCGTGCGGTGGATAGTTCGGAGCCGTTCCGTGCGGGCGTCGAAGCGCGGCATCCGGTGGTGGATCCGACGCAGCCGGAAATACGTTTCCAGGGCGGGGCCTTTGTGGTGAAGGGGCCGTTTGGGGATGGTGAGGGTTGATTGGTGTGGGCGAGGTTGAGGCGCTCGCGCGGCTGGGTTGTCTGCCCTGCGGTGCAGCCCGCGGGACTCGCCCCGCCTGGCGACTCCCTTCTTTTGCTCGTGCAAAAGAAGGAAGCAAGAAAACACGTCTTAATCCGCATTCCACTGAGGCGTGCGCTCACGCTCTCGCGTTCGAAACGGCGCACTTCCACCGCCACCACTGTGCTTCATCAACGGGTATCGCCTTGCGTCGCTCGGCGTGGTCGCCTCGACTCCACGCTTGGACCGAGTTCATGTCAAAAGCCGGCGGTGCTGCCGCACGCGCCACTCGTGGCACTGGCGATGTGGAGTCGAGGCGTACCCGCCGAGCGACGCAAGGTTTGGCGTTCGCAGGACCACCGCTGGTGGCGGTGGAAGTAACAGGTTCCGAGTGCCGGATGCAGGGGCACGAGCGCATGCCTCAGTGGAATGCGGATTGTGTTGACGTGTTCTTTGCCTCCTTTCTTGCACGAGCAAGAAAGGAGGTCGCCAAGGGGGGCGAGACCCCCGGGCTGCACCGCAGTGCAATCAACGCCGCCGCGCGAGCGCCCCAAAATCGCATTCACCATCGAGCCGATCACCAACAGGACACCTGACATGCACCTCGGCCCCCGCATCCCCTTCACCCCGAACGCCCGCCTCCCCGACGCGGCCTTCGAGCTCCTCGACCCACGCGGCGCTGCATTGCGCCTGTTCTCGGCCTGCGTCGAGCAGCTCTTCACCGGCTGCC
>Ga0213872_10001462_pt1 | contig 15346 bp, 8 predicted proteins | sample VelepicomBERX_R2_FD_160071 | JGI IMG/M metagenome (GOLD analysis project Ga0213872, IMG submission 160071) | Rhizosphere microbial communities from Vellozia epidendroides in rupestrian grasslands, the National Park of Serra do Cipo, Brazil - RX_R2 | ecosystem: Host-associated > Plants > Roots >...
TCATTACAAGACCATGCTCACTCTTGGCCGCATTCTCGCGGGTTCGGGCCATAAGGTCGATGTGGCCTATTGCGACGCGCTCTATGAGCGGTGCGTGGTCATGGACAGCGTCCGGCTCCCGCCCGGTCAGCCGCGGGCTCAGACGACCGCGCTGTGCGACCGCTGCACGGCGTCGGCTCGGCAATTTGTCCAGCAGTCCGGGCTGAATTCGATCGATTTGGCGCCGTATCACACTCTGCAGCGGTCCTATGAAGCCGCCAGACTGGTCGCGCAGGCCGACGATCCCTCGCGGATCGAACTGGACGGCAACGCCATTGGCACCGCCGCGCTGCACGACGTCGTCATGATCCGCAAACTCGTTCTCGACGAGCCGATGCAGGCCTTGGATGCGGCGCAGCTGCAGGAAACCGTCCGCACGACATTGCTCTCCTATCTTTCGATGAAGGATCTGCTGGTCGACCGGGGCTACACACACCTGTTGACCTTCGGGCACTACGCCGTACTGCAGGGCGCGGCGGCCGCGGCGCGAACCGTCGGTGTCAAATGGCGGAATGTCAGCCACTCGTCTCATTACGGAATCGACCGTCGGCTGCTCACGATCGACCCCTGCACCAGCTTCCAAAGAGCGTTCCGAGTGCTGAAGTCCTGGCCCGATTGGCGCACTATCCCGTTGACCGCCGACGAGGTCCTCGAAATCGGCCGGGACATGTTGCTGCGTTTTTCCGGCTTCGGCTCCCACACCTATTCCTCGGCGAAAAGCTCGTCCGACGTGATCGACAGTCTCGGCTTCAGCCGGGACCGAAAGCTGATCGTCGCTTACACCAGCAGCCTGGACGAACGAAACGCCGAGGAAGCGGCGAAAATCCACTGGTATAGCGGCGACGACCGGACCGATCCGGCGTCGCTGCCGCACGCATTTCCCGACCAGATTTCGTGGCTGCGCTTCATGGTCGATTGGGTTCGTGACCGCGACGACGTTCAGCTGGCGATCCGCATCCATCCGCGCGAGGACAGCAACAAGCGCGATTCGCTGCGGTCCCGGCATCTCGGCCTGCTCGAAAACGCGCTCACCGACCTGCCCGCCAATGTTCGGGTGATATGGCCGAGCGATGCGATTTCGAGTTACGACCTCCTCGAAGCGGCGCATCTCGTGCAAGTCTCCTGGACGACGATGGGGCTCGAAGCGGCGCGCCTGGGCATCCCCACCATGACCTGCGACGGCTACAGTTCCCTCCCGACCAGCGGCTTCATCCCGTGGCCCGGCACCCCCGAGGCGTTCGCCGCCACCACCGAACAGCTGTTGTCGGCGGCCCCCGACCTCGATCTGGTGATTGCCGGGCTCCGCTTCTACGCGCTCTCCTGGCTGCATTGCGCCGTGAATATCGCCGACATCAATCCGCATCCCCATGCGGTCGAGCTGACCGACGCCCCCCCGCCGGCCAACGCCGCGACCATCCTGCGCCTGGTGGATGAGGGGTGCGGCGCGGAACGGATCAATCTGTCGCAGCGTCCCGAGACGACCCCGCACCTGGTCGAGCAGGAGAGACTCACCGTCCTCTACCTGCTGCGAGTCATCCTGCGCTTTCTGATGACCGGCGTATCGGATGGGAACAATTACGCGCTGCACGTCCAAGCGGTGGCGCCGGAGGAATTGGACGCCTCCGTTCCGCCGCCGGCCGAGGGAACCGCGATCTTCCTTCATTCCGGCGATCGCGGCCGCTTCGTCAGCGCCGAAGGATCGGTGACGAAGCATTCGGCCATGGCGGTGAGGCTGGCCGCCTTGTGTGCTTGAAACCGCCGCGGTTCGGCGAAGGATGTGGCGGACCGTGTCAGGAAGGGGATGTCATCGATGAAAGCGGACATTAAAAGACTGGCGTTCGCCGATGTGGTCGCCTTCGTCAGCGACCCGAATCTGTCCTTTTCATACTCGCAGGAAGGCGAAGACATCCTTCTCGACGAGATGTTCCTCGATAAGGGAGGACAGCCGGGATTCTATGTCGATGTCGGCGCCCATCATCCGATCCGGTTCTCCAATACTTACGCGTTCTATCTGCGTGGCTGGTGCGGCATCAATATCGACGCCTCTCCGGGCAGCATGGAGCCGTTCCGCCACCACCGTCAGAGGGACGTCAATCTCGAGGTCGGGATCGGCGAGGAAAACGGGCAAGCGACTTTTTTCATGTATGACGAACCGGCCCTCAACACCTTCGATCCGGAGCGGGTCGCCTATCTCGACCGGGTGTCGCCCAATCGCGTGCGCGAAACGCGCACCGTGCCGATAAGGCGGTTGTCCGACGTTCTGGCGGAACATTGTCCTGCCGGGCAGGCGATCGACTTTCTTACGATCGATACCGAAGGGTTGGATCTGTCCGTGATCGCCTCGAATGACTGGCAGCGTTTCCGTGCCAGGGTCGTCCTGGTCGAAGATCATCACGCCGATCTTCTGAAGCTCGCGGACAGCGCCGCCTGCCGCCTCATGCGCGACAGGGGCTACAGGCCAGTGGCCAAACTGCCGCGCAGCCTCCTTTTTCGCGATGTCTCCGCTTGAGAAGCTAAGCCATCAGCTCCTCAGCCCGTGCTTCCAGTCGGCGTCGAAGGGCAGCCCGCTGTCCGAGGCATAGAAATAGAGATTGTGGCGCGCCGGGTGGATCGTCTCGAAGACCCGCACATTGGCGAAATAGGGCGTGAGGAACGATGCGAGGTCCGCCATCGAGGTGAATTCGCGCTCGTGCTGGTGCAGATGCTTGCTGCCGTCGCCGCGTTCGACAAGCGTGTGGCCGGACAGAATACCCTCCGTACCGAGACGCGCCTTTATCCCGGCCATGATCGCCGCGATTTCCTCTTCCGTGAAATGCTCGATGGCCGCGTCCCAGATGATGTTGGTGAAGCGTCCTTCGGGCATGTCGGTGCGGATGTCGGCCTGCAGATGCGTGATGTTGGGCGCGGCGTTGTAGGTGCTCGCGTGGCGGATCGCTTCTTCCTCGAAATCGACACAGGTCATCTTCGCGCAGAACGGCGCATAGAAATGAAAGGCGTTGAAACCGTCGCCACAGCAAAGTTCGAGCACGTCGGCTTGCGGGGACAAAGCGAGAATGCCGTAAACGCCGCGCTCGACCCAATAGGAATTCTGGTCGCGGCGAAACTGAAGATGCTGATCGATGTAATGGTCGAACCATTCCGGCGTCGGGTGAAGCTGCCAGTCATAGGCGAATTTCGCGCCGTGAACCGCTCCCGACAGAGCCCGCGCCGCCGAGGTCAATTCGGCGAGAACCGAACTGTCCATCTGCATGCCTTGAGCGCCCGCGCCCTGGAGCGCGTCGATCGCCTTCTGTGCCGCGGCGATGTAGATGTTCGATGCGCCGAGCAGATGGCCGGTGAGAGCTTTCGCGAATTCCGGGGGGATTTGCTTCATGTCGGATCCTTCTTAGAGTGGCGGGGGCCTCGTCGCATTAAGTTTCGAAGAGCGCATGCTCATCCGGCAATATCGCCGCTTCAACCTGATCCGACGGGGGAATTGAGGAGGGTCAATCAGGCAAGCGCCCTTGCAACCACAATATCCTGAGAGGTCACGCCATTTTCTCGTCCTGCCCAGGATCCCCTGACGATATCAACGATTTCAAGCCCGGCCCTGGCATAAATTTCTCTGACCCGCGATTCCCGATAAGCAGTGCACACAAGCGGATTGACCTGCGTCATTGTGAGTGCGCCATTTATCTCAAAAGGTAATTGGCGATCAGCCAGGCCGCACTTCAATACGTACTCGGCGAACTCATCAACGATAAGCCATGTGCTGACCGTTAAACCGGATTGGCCGATGAGTTGCGGAAACTTCTCCAACGTAGAAACAATGGTGTCCGGCCACATGTGAGTAAAAACAGACCCAGAATATATCACGTCGATAGGGCGATCCACGAAGCTCACTAAATCGATATCTTTGGCGGCCGTTCTATTTTCCGTAGCCGATCCAAATTTGGGATCCCTCAATACGACATAATCCTCTTCCACGGGAACCGATGCGCAATGAAATCGAAAATTCGGTCGATCCGCATAGGCTTCCTTCAAATAGGTGACGGCCTTCAGATTGATGTCGAAGCCAAAATAAGCCCCCGAATCGTTCAAGTAGTTACTAAAAGCAAACGCCAGTGGTGCTGGGCCGCAACCGTGGTCGTAAACGGCAGATGACGGCGTCAGACTCGCGGTTTTTACCAAATATGGTAATATTTTCAGGCAATGATCTTCTTTATAGAGACGCTCATAAGTTGCCAGATCGAGTTTGTGTTCATCATGAATATTATAATGAAGCTCTGGCGGAAAAATCCGTTTATCCATTTTTACCTCAATTCTAGCAATTTTATGGTCGGCCTTGATTGGTATGTCTGCCGTAATTCGGCCCCTCTCAAGCTATCATCGCGAGGAGAGAGCGGCAAGGCGGCCCGGGCAATTCCCTCGTCAGCCTTCGCAAGGACCAGAGCCGGCCCCATCAGGACAACGCCCCTATTGGGCCGGCTTGTGGTTTCATCATTTCTTGAAGTTTGCCACCCTACACTTCGACAACCCCAGCTTAGAGAGGAGCGATGATTCTTGCCGCAGACACGGTTGATTCCGTAACCCGACCGCCCGGCCAGGATGACCTCTCCGCTAGGATAGCCCAGTACCGCGCCGCCCTGGAAGGGCAGCCCGACTCAGCGGATCTGCTGCTGGTCTTGGGGACCGCCCACCTGCTGAATAGACAGCTCGACGAGGCGATTCCCTGTTTGCGCCGCGCCGCCGCGCTGGATCCCCTGCGGGCCGAGACGCAGGCCCATCTCGGCCTGGCGTTGAACGAAAAGGGCCTGTTCCGCGACGCCTTGGGGCCCCTGCGCATGGCCCTGGCGCTCGATCCGACCGACACCGCCACATTGTCCGGCCTCGGACACGCCTACCGTTCGCTCAGCCGCTTCCCCGAGGCGCGCGCGATCATGCTTTGGGCCGTGCGGATCGAACCGAACGCCGCGGAGACTCAGTATTATCTCGGCACCATATTGGCGGCCCTCGGACTCTACCCCGAGGCGGGCGCGGCACTCTGCATCAGCATCGCGCTCAATCCGGGCCATGCCGACGCCTACAGCAATCTCGGCGCCGTTCTGCTGAGCGGCGGCCTGCCCAATTCCGAACCCGCGCTTCACGTCCTGGCGCGGGCGGCCCTGCTCGATCCCGATCTGCCCACGGCTTACAGCAATCTGAGCGTCATCCTGTCCCAGCGCGGCGATCCCGACCAGGCCGTGCCCTACGACCTGCGCGCCGCGGAGCTGGCGCCGTCTCCCGAGAAATGGAGTCGCGTGCTGTTCAACCTGAATTATTGCGACAGCTGGACCGCCGAAGAGTGCGCGCGCGAACATTTTCGCATCGGCGCCCTCTTCGACGCGGCGGGAGAGCCGAACCGGCTGCCGGAGGCGGAGACGCGGCCCGAGGCCGACCGGCGGTACCGCATCGGCTTTGTCTCGCCCGATTTTCGCAATCACTCCGTCAGCTATTTCCTGCGTCCACTGATGGCCGCCATCGATCGCAACAGGTTCGAGATCTTCTGCTACTCGGACGTCGTGAAGGCCGACGAGATCACCGCCGAGATCCGCGCCGCGGCCGACCACTGGTTCGACGCCCCGTCGGTATCCGACCAGGAACTCGCCCAGCAAATCCGCGCCGACGGCATCGACATTCTGATCGACCTTGCCGGCCACACGCCGCACAACCGCATGGGGAGCTTCGCCCTGAGGCCGGCTCCGGTTCAGATGACCTGGCTGGGCTATGCCAATACGACCGGTCTCAAGGCAATCGATTATCGCATCGTCGATGCGGTGACCGACCCGGTCGGCATCGCCGATGGTCTGGCCAGCGAGAGTTTATTGCGGCTGGAGAACGGATTTCTCTGCTACGGGCCGCCGCCCTACGCGCCGGCCCCGACCGTCCGCGAAACCTCGGTCGCCGGAGCGGTCACCTTCGGCACCTTCAACAATCCGACAAAGATCACCGATGCCACCTTCGACCTGTGGTCCCGCCTGCTGAACCGGCTGCCCCGCGCGACGCTGCTGATCAAGAGCTATCGGCTCAGGGACGAGGTGCTGCGCAACAGAATTCTCGGCAAGTTCGCCGAGCGCGGCGTCGCCGCCGGCCGCCTGATCCTTCTCGATGCCAATGCCGACTCGATCGAGCATCTGGCGACTTACGGCCAGATCGACATCGGACTCGATCCGGTACTTTATAACGGCACCACCACCACCTGTGAGGCGCTGTGGATGGGCGTGCCGGTCATCGCCCAGCGCGGCGACCGCCATGCCGGCCGAGTCGGAGCCGGCTTGCTGACCCAGGCCGGCCTGACCGAGCTGATCGCCGAGTCCGAGGACGACTATATCGAGATCGCCTGCCGATTGGCCGAGGATCCGACGCGGCTCGCCCGCGTCAGGCACGGGCTGAGGCAACGCGTCGCCGACTCCAGCCTGTGCGATGCGCCGTCCTTCGCCCGGACGTTCGAGCGGGCTCTGCTCGGCGCGTACCGAAAGGCATCCGCCGGCCGGCGCGCAGCGGCGGAAGCCGCACTCGGCGAGCTGGCGGCCCTCCTGACGGAGACGTCGCCGCCGATGGAGCGGATCCGCCTCGCCCGCAACCGGCTCGCCGGTGCCCTTCTCGCCGAAAGCTCGGCCGTCCCGAGCGTCGACAAGATGGCCGCGATCTGCCGGTCACTGACGCCGCTGGGTCTGAGGACGGGACCGGCCGACGCGATCGAAGCATCGCTGCTCGCCCGGGCCCATGCCGGACTGGACGGGAAGGGGGCACCGGTCCGTTTCCTGCTGGCGCACTGCCTGCTGGCGCCGCCTCACCTGTTACCCGCCTTGCCGCCGCTGGGCGCGCTCCCACTCGAGCAACTGGTTCCGCTGGCCGCCGCGCTGCTCGAGGAGCCGCTATTCTGGACGCGAACCGGCGAGGCCGAAGCGTTCGCCGCCCACGCGGAGGTAGCGCTCCACCGCGTTTGGCAGGCCCTCTCGGCCCATGCCAGCGGCGCCGAGGCGGCGCTGCGCATCGCGGCCGCCTGCCGCCTCGGCGCCGCGACGGTGGCCGATATTTCCCTGCGCGGTGTGGCGGCGAACCATGCTCGATTGGTCGAACTCGGCCTGACCGGTCAAGGCTTGGCCTTCGATTGCGATTTCCCGCCGTCGCGGCGCGACCGTCCCAAGCTGGGATGCCTGCGTTCCCGGTGGGAAGCGGGTGGAGACTCGTCCCTGGCCGTCTCCTATCTCGAAGGGCTGGCGGATCGCTTCGACATCATCCTCTATGGAACCGGCAAACTCGGCGATACCCCCTTCGAAAGGCGGGCGAAAGCGGTCGCCGGTCACGTCCGGGAGTTGCCCGACACTGTCAGAGGCGCGGTCGAGGCGATCCGCGCCGACGATCTCGACATTCTGCTGATCGGCCAGGACGTCTCGACAAATCTGACCATTTCCGGCGCCGCGGCGGCGTTCCGGTGCGCCCGCTACCAGGTGGCGATCGCGACCAGCCCAATGAGCACCGGCTTTGGGCGGATCGACGCCTATCTCGCCGATATCCCGGGTCTGCCGCCCGCATCCCGCGAGGACTTCACCGAAACCTTGATCTCGCCGGATACGGCGCCCCCGCTCGTCGATTGGATCCCCGAGGGACCTCTTCCCGTCCGCCTCACCCGCGGCGAACTCGGCGTGCCGGACGGGCGGGTCCTCATGGTTTCCGGGGCGCCGCTCAGCGCGCTGACGCCCGAGCTTCTCGCTTGCTGGGGAGCGATCCTCAAGCGCCGATACGACGCCCATCTGTTGCTTTATCCTTTTGACCAGGCCTGGACCGGACATGCCGGTCTGGCCTCGGCGGAATGGCGGATCCGCGCGCTCCTGGCGCCGCAAGGCGGCGCGTCGGACTACATTGCGCCGCAAGGCGGCGCGTCGGACAATATTGCGCCGCAAGGCGGCGCGTCGGACTACATTGCGCCGCAAGGCGGCGCGTCGGACCGCATCACGATCTTGCCGCCCGGCGTCTCCAAGGCTGGTGCCCGGGCTGTCCTGGCCATCGCCGATCTCTATCTCGACGCCTTCCCCGCCTCGGATCCCGCCACCCTGCTCGATCCTCTGGCCGTCGATTTGCCGATGCTTCTCTATCGCGGCATGCAGGCCAGATGCCGGCGCACAGACGCGCTTTTGCGGGCCTACGACCTGCCGGCGCTTGCCTCCGTCTCGGCGGAGGATTACCAAGAGAAGGCCGTCGCGCTGGCATCCTCGAAGGACCTCCGCGCCGATTTGCGGCGCAAGGCGCCGCTCTGCCGCGATCGCATGCGCCGGGGGCCGGCCGATATCGGCATCAGCCTCGCCGACGCTTTTTCGCGACGCCGTGACGGCAACGCCTCGTGAGACGAGGGATCGCCCGTTAATGACTTGGCTACCATTTCTGTCTACGGTGCGGACTCGGCCAGCAGGTGCGTGCGACGATTGGGCAGGTATAGAGTGCCGCAGATTTTCGACTTTTATCCGGTAGGGATGCCGGCATGGCGCAGAACGAAGGTACGGTAAGTCATGGCCGCGTCAACCAGGAAGAAGAAGCAGGAACCGCAGGTTGACGGAGGACCTCCGGCGTCGATGCCGAAGTCGCGCCTCACCGCGCTCCGCTGCCTGTTTCTTTTGGCCAAGCACCACGGTGTGATCGTCTCGTCCGAGACTCTTCTCAAGTCCAATCCCGACGATACGGTCGTGACCGCCCTGTCCCTGCTGCGCGAAGAGGGTATCGCGGGAAAGCTCTTTACCGGGCGCGACTGGCAGATGCTGAGCGGGCTGAAGAGCGCCTTTCCGGTCATGGTCGAGAAGACCGACGGCAATTGGGTGGTGGTCGCCAATACCGTGACGCTCCCGAATGGCGTCGCCATGGCGGGTGTCCTCGATCCCATGGCGGAGGGGGAGGGCGTCAAGCCGATCGACCGCAAGGAGTTCGAGGAGAACTGGACGGGCCGGATCGTGCTGTGCAAGCGGCAATACCGCCTGCGCGACGAATCGCGGCCGTTCGGCTTCGCCTGGTTCATGCCCGAGATCCTGCGCAATGGGCGCTATTTCCGCGATATCACCATCGCCGCGATGATGTCGAACCTCATCAGCCTGGCCACGCCGGTGATGTTCAATGTTCTGATCGACAAGGTGGTGCCACACCACAGCTATAATACCCTTGTGACGGTCATCACAGTATTCCTGGGCATTACTTTGTTTGACGGAATTTTTTCCTACATCCGTCAGTATCTTATGATGTTCGCCACCAACAAGATCGATGCGCGACTGGCCTCGCGGACCTTTGAACATATGCTGGGCCTGCCGCTGCATTTCTTCGAGGTGATATCGGCGGGCGTCCTTCTGCGGCATATGCAACAGGCCGAGTCGGTGCGGAATTTCCTGACCGGGCGCCTGTTCTTCGCCATGCTCGAATTGTCGGCTCTGCCGATCCTGCTGGTTACGCTGACTCTTTACAGCGGCACGCTGATGCTGGTGGTGCTGGGCTTCTCGATCGCCATTTCGGTCGTGATCGCGTTCATGCTGCCGGTGTTCAAGCGGCAATTGGAACGTCTTTACATGGTCGAGGGGTCGCGGCAGGCCGACCTCGTCGAGACGATCCACGGCATTCGCGCCGTCAAATCCCTCGCCCTCGAGAAGCTGCGCAAAACCTCGTGGGACCAGAAGGTCGCCAATTCGGTCCGCCAGCGCACCACGGTGATGCATCTCAACATCGTCGCCGGCACCATCACCAACGCCCTGTCCAGCCTGCTTCAACTGACTATTCTCGCCGTCGGGATCATGCTGGTGTTCGACGGCAAGCTCACCCTGGGCGCGCTGATCGCCTTCAACATGATGTCGGGCCGGGTGACTGGTCCACTGCTGCAGATCGTGGCGCTGATCAACGAGTATCAGCAGACCGCGCTGGCGGTGAAGATGCTGGGCACCGTCATGGACCATCCGCCGGAACGCGATCCGGCGGTGCGGGGAATCATGCCGGTCATCACCGGCAAGATGGTATTCGACCATGTCCATTTCCAATATGAAGGCACGATCACCCCGGCCCTGAACCAGGTGTCCTTTTCCATCGAGGCGGGACAGTTCATCGGCGTCGTCGGGCGGTCGGGGTCCGGCAAGACCACCCTGACCAAATTGATCCAGGGCCTGCATACGCCACAATCGGGCTCGATCCAGCTGGACGGCACCGATCTCCGCCACATCGACCTCGCCCATCTGCGCAACAGCATCGGCGTGGTACTGCAGGACAATATCCTGTTCCGCGGCACGATCCGCGACAACATCTCGGCCGCCAAGCCCGACGCCTCGCTCCAGGAGGTGATGGAGGCCGCCCGCCTGGCCGGCGCCGATGAATTCATCGATCGGTTGCCCTATTCCTACGAAACCCCGGTGGAAGAGGGCGCGAGCAATTTCTCGGGCGGACAGCGCCAGCGCGTCGCGATCGCCCGCGCCCTTCTGCTGAAGCCCAAGGTCCTGCTGTTCGACGAGGCGACGAGCGCGCTCGACCCCGAAAGCGAAGCCATCGTCCAGCAGAATTTGGCCGAGATCGCCCGCGGACGCACCATGATCGTCGTCTCGCACCGCCTGTCCTCACTGGCCAACGCCGACGCCATCCTGGTGTTCGACAAGGGCCACGTGGTCGGATATGCGCCGCATGCCGAGCTGCTCGAGACCTGCGACATCTATCGACACCTGTGGCAGCAGCAGACCAGGTTCATCAAATGAATGCCATCGTCAGACAGGCGCGGTCGGGCGCGGCATCTCTCGTCAGGATCGTCGGCAATGCCCAGCGGCGCGTCGCCGAAAGCACGACCGACGCTTTCGCCGCCGACGCTCTGCCGTTCCTCGATCCGGTGGACCAGATCACCGAGGCGTCGCCGCCCCGCTTCATGCGATCGATTCTCTATGTGATCGGCGGCATGTTGGTCTCCGGCATAGCCATCGCCACCATCGTCAAGATCGACATGGTGGTGATCGGTAGGGGAGAGCTGTCGACCGAACAGTCGCCCATGGTTCTTCAGCCTTTCGATCGGGCGATCATCCGGGACATCGACGTCAAGCCGGGCGACGTGGTGAAGAAGGGTCAGCTGCTCGCCACCCTGGACCCGACCTTCGCTCATGCCGATCTCTCGGCCCTGACCTCGCAGCAACGGGCCCTGAAAGCGCGGCTCGAGCGGCTCGAGGCGGAGCTGAACGAGAAGCCGTTCGTGCTCGGCCCCGCCGCCACGCCGGAGGAGCGGCTGCAGGAGACCCTATATCGCGAGCAGCAGAATCAGTTCAAATCCAAAACCAGCGCGATGGACGAGGAAATCGGCAGCCTGATCGCCAGCGTCCGCAGCGCCGAGGACGACCGCGCCTCGCTGGAGAAGGAGCTTACGGTCGCCAAGGAAGTCGAATCGATGCGCAGCGCACTGCTGCAGTCGCAGAACGGCTCGAAACTCAGTTATCTCGATGCGCAAACGCTGCGCATGCGAACCGAGCGGAATCTGCAGGGGGCGGCGAACCGGCTGCAGGAGCTGCAGCACACGATTCAGGCGAAAAAGGCGGATCGGCAGGCTTATACCGACGCATGGCGCCGCGAACTGACCGAAGATCTCGTCGCGGCACAGACCGAGGCGGCGCAAATCGCTCAGGGAATGAGCAAGGCGGCTCTAGTCGACAATCTGGTCGTGGTGACGGCGCCCGAAGACGGCGTCGTGCTGGATGTGGCGAGGAAGTCGGTGGGTTCGGTGATGAACGCCGCCGAACAGCTGGTGACGATTGCGCCGAGCGAAAGCCGACTGGTGGCCGAGATCACCATCAGCTCGGCCGACATCGGCTATGTCCGCGCCGACGAGGATGTGGTGGTCAAGGTCGACGCGTTTCCCTATCAGCGTCATGGATATCTGCATGGCAAGCTCAAATTCGTGAGCGAGGAGTCCTATCGCGGCGGCGATTCGGAAGCCGGCGCGGTGCATCGCGGCCGAGTCGAATTCGAGTCCACCGAGCTGAAGAACCTACCCACCGGCGGCCACCTGATCCCCGGCATGACCCTGAGCGCGGAGATCAAGGTCGGCGCCCGGCGCGCCATCACGTTCTTCATCTATCCCCTGATCAAAGGATTGGGCGAAAGCCTGCGAGAGCCTTGAAAAAAAATCGCCTGGTTTCGCCTGGAGATGCGTTGAAGTTGTAGTACGAGCAACCCGGCGCCATAAATCGGCGTCGGACAGCGCAGATGCTGACTGGGCGCAGCCAGAGACAGAATACAAGTCAGATAAAATTTTTACTGTTTTGATTCGAATGTTCGCTCCGGGGGCGCACGCTGTGATCACCATCACAAACAACCGCATTCCGGTCGGTTTGACTCGGTTAGATTGAAAATTTCTTCTTTATGTAATTCTTTTTTACTTGAATGACGGCTCCGATTTGTGGTTTAGGTAGCCTACCAAGTTTGTTTTGGCTGCCAACGAACAGTTGGTAGCTCGTGTGGGGACTCAGTCCGGCGTGATTGTGTGACATGCTTGAAGTTCAAGCATCGATGCCGGTTGGTTTTAAATCGTTCATTGTCCTGGGCGCCGCGTTGACGGCTCGGCAATTTGTAAGAGGTAACTGGCCATGAGCTTGACATCGACTCAAATTCAGTCGCTGACGACGACGCAGATCGCCGGCCTGTCCACGACGCAGGTTGCCAACATTTCGGCGGCAACGCTCGGCAAGCTGTCGACTACCCAGCTGGACGTCCTGACCACCACGCAGATTGGCGCGATCGGCACCAAGACGCTGGATGTGCTGACCTCCGCGACGCTCGGCGCGCTGACGACCTCGCAGATCGGCTCGTTCTCGACGACGCAGCTCACGAGCTTGGGCGCCACGGGCATCGAACGGTTGGGCACGACCAATATTCAGGCCCTGACGACGTCCCAGCTGGACTCGCTGTCGACCACGCTGCTCAACACGCTCAATTCGACGACCCTGGGCGCGCTCTCGACCACTCAGATCGACGGCCTGACGACCTCGCAGATTGCCGGCCTCAGCGCCACTACCTACGGCAAGCTCGGGACCACGGATATCGCCGCGCTGACCACCACTCAGCTCGGCGCCTTCTCCACGGCGCTGCTGAACTCGCTCAGCTCAACGGTGCTCGGGGCCCTGACGACCACTCAGGTCGATGCCCTGACCACGGCGCAGGTCTCCAAGCTGGCTCCCGGGACCTTCACCAGGCTGGGAACCACCGATGTCGCGGCGCTGACCACCACTCAGCTGACCTCTCTAGCCACCACGACGCTGAATACGCTGACCTCGACGACTCTGGGGGCGCTGTCGACCACTCAGATCGACGCGCTCACGACCTCGCAGATCGCCGGCCTCAGCTCCTCGACCTTCACCAAGATCAGCACAACCGATGTCGCCGCCCTGTCCACCACGCAGCTCAGGGCGCTCAGCACCGCCACGCTGAACACGCTGACTTCGGCCACCCTGGGCGCCTTGACGACCACCCAGGTCGACGCCCTGTCGACCTCGCAGATCGCCGGTCTGGCGACCGCGACCTTCACCAAGCTTGGCACCACCGACATTGCCATTCTGACCACCACCCAACTCGGCGCGCTGAGCACCTCGACGTTGAATACTCTGACCTCGGCCTCGCTGGGCGCTCTGACGACCACCCAGGTCGACTCGCTGTCGACCTCGCAGATCGCTGGGCTGGCCGTCACCACCTTCACCAAGCTGGGCACCACCGACGTCGCCGCGCTGACCACGACTCAGCTGGGCGCCCTGTCGACGACGACCTTCAACGCCCTGACCTCGACCACCCTGGGCGCTCTGACCACGACCCAGATCAACACTCTCAGCACCACGACGATCGCCGGCCTGTCCGGAACGACCTTCGGGAAAATCGGCACTACCAACCTGGACGCTCTGACCACCAGCCAGATCGCCGCGATCACCACCACCTCGCTCAAGACCTTGTCGACCCTGAGCATCGCGTCCTTGACGACGACCGAGGCGGCGGCCTTCACGACGACGCAGTTGAGCTCCTTCAGCGCCACCCAGGCAGCGGCGATTTTGACCACTCAGTTGGCGGCGTTGTCCACCACGCAGATCGGTGTCTTGCTTGGTATCGGCTCCAAATAAGACAGGAAATATCCTACGTGTCTCATGGGCCAGGCTCACCAGAGCCTGGCCCTTCTCATATGCGGCCTTATCGAATTGTTAAGGCTTCGCCGGCTTGAATCCGTGACCGATTTGGGCGGGAAAGGATCCCAGCTTGCGTAATTTTGCGCCGACATCTTTTTCGCTGGATGGCGCGTCTATTCTCATTACCGGCGGAACCGGTTCCTTCGGACAGGAACTTGTCCAAACCGTTCTCGAACGCTACTCGCCGCATCGCCTGATCGTCTATTCGCGCGACGAGCTCAAGCAATATGAAATGAGCCTGCGTTTCCCGGTCGAGAGGCACGCCGCCATTCGCTACTTCATCGGCGATGTGCGCGATGTCTCGCGGCTGTCGATGGCCGTGCGGGGGGTCGATTATGTGATCCACGCGGCGGCGATGAAGCATGTGCCGATCGCCGAATACAATCCGATGGAATGCATCAACACCAATGTCCACGGCGCCGAAAATGTGGTGCGCGCGGCGTTGGCCAACAATGTCCGGAAGGTGGTCGCGCTGTCCACCGACAAAGCGGCCAATCCGATCAATCTCTATGGCGCCAGCAAGCTGGCCTCGGACAAGATTTTCGTCGCCGCCAACAATCTCAGCGGCAGCGGCGACACAAGATTCGCGGTGGTCCGATACGGCAATGTCGTAGGGTCGCGCGGCAGTGTGGTTCCCCTTTTTCGCAGGTTGATCGCCGACGGCGCCGACAGCCTGCCGATTACCGACGAGCGCATGACCCGCTTCTGGATCACCCTGCGGCAGGGGGTTGATTTCGTTCTCTCCTCGCTCCAGACCATGCGCGGAGGAGAGATTTTCGTCCCGCGAATCCCCTCCATGCGGGTCGCCGATCTCGCCCGAGCCATGGCCCCCGATCTGCCGCACAAGGTGGTCGGCATACGCCCGGGCGAGAAGCTGCATGAAGTGATGATCACCGAAGACGACAGCCGGGCCACTTTGCGCTTCGACGATCGCTACGTTATAGAACCCAGCTTCGCCTTCTGGGACCGTACCTCCTATCTCGCCCTCGGCGCGGTGCCGATCGGCGAGGATTTTCGCTATGCTTCGAACTCCAATGACGAGTGGCTCGATACCCGCACCCTGGAAGAGTATCTGGCCTCACACTGACAACAGGCCTTGCTCGGTCAGCATCCTGTGCATCATTTCG
>Ga0213872_10001463_pt1 | contig 15339 bp, 17 predicted proteins | sample VelepicomBERX_R2_FD_160071 | JGI IMG/M metagenome (GOLD analysis project Ga0213872, IMG submission 160071) | Rhizosphere microbial communities from Vellozia epidendroides in rupestrian grasslands, the National Park of Serra do Cipo, Brazil - RX_R2 | ecosystem: Host-associated > Plants > Roots >...
ATCAGGCCGGGGTCGTCGAGCGGCAGCACGTTCGGCCGCAGCAGATTAAAGATCAGGAACATCTCGGCCGTCCAGCGGCCGATGCCGCGAATCTGCACCAGTTCCGCGATGACGGCTTCGTCATCCATCTGCGCCCATTGGCTGGCATGCACGCGCTTCGCCTTGAAGTGGTCAGCCAGGTCCAGCAGGTATTCGATCTTGCGCTTGGACAGGCCGCAAGCAGCCAGCTCCACCGCGCCCATCTTGACGATCTGGGCCGGCGTGCATTTCGGCGCCGCCAGCAGCAGCTTGTGCCAGGCGGCGTCGGCCACCTTGGTGGTCACCTGCTGTCCGACGATGGAACGGGCCAAGGTGGTGAACGGGTCGCCATTGCCGACCAGGTGCAGGTCGCCAAATTGCGGGATGAGCTTTTTCATGATGCGGTCCCGCTTCATGAGCTCGATCTTCGCCTCCTCCCAATATGGGGGGACGACGCGTGCGCCCTCGTTGTTATCCTTGGCCAGTACCATTATGCGCGGCGCCAGGTGGTGGTACCGTCGGGCTTGTCTTCGAGGATGATGCCGGCCGCGGTCAGTTCCGCGCGGATGCCGTCCGCTTCGCCGAAGTTGCGCGCCTTTTTAGCGGCGGCACGGCGCGCGATGGCGTCGTCGATGGCGGCGTCGCCGGCGGCGTCAGTCTCGCCCACGGCGGCCTGGCGGAACTCCTGCGGCGTACGGCCCAGCAGGCCCAGTACACCGGCCAGCGCCTTCAGCTGGCGCGCCATGGCAGGCGACTTCGACTTGTTCACTTCGGTGGCCAGCTCGAACAGCTCGGCAATCGCCAGCGGCGTGTTGAAGTCGTCGTTCATGGCTTCTGCAAAGCGCTGGGCGTGTTCTTCGTTCCAGTCCAATGCCGCGCCATCGCCGTCCACGCCATCCAGCGCGGTGTACAGGCGGGTCAGCGCCACCTTGGCGTCGTCCAGGTGGGCGTCCGAATAATTCAGCGGGCTGCGGTAGTGGGCGCGCATGATGAAGAAGCGCACCACTTCGGCATCGTACTTCTTCAGCACGTCGCGGATGGTGAAGAAGTTGCCCAGCGATTTGGACATCTTCTCGTTATCCACGCGCACAAAGCCGTTGTGCACCCAGTAGTTGACCATGGTGTGGCCGAAGGCGCCTTCCGACTGCGCGATCTCGTTCTCATGGTGCGGGAACTGCAGGTCCGCGCCGCCGCCGTGGATGTCGAACTGTTCGCCCAGCAGCGCGCAGGACATGGCCGAGCACTCGATGTGCCAGCCCGGACGGCCCTTGCCCCACTTGGAGTCCCACTTCACTTCTTCCGGCTCGGATTCCTTGGAGGACTTCCACAGCACGAAGTCGAGCGGATCGCGCTTGCCGGTGTTGACGTCGACGCGCTCGCCCGCGCGCAGGTCGTCCAGCGACTTGCCCGACAGCTTGCCGTAGCCGGCGAAATTACGTACCGCGTAGTTCACGTCGCCGTCCGCACCCTGGTAGGCCAGGTCTTTTGCTTCCAGCTGTTCGATCAGGGCCAGCATCTGCGGCACGTACTGGGTCGCGCGCGGCACGTGGGTCGGCTCGAGGATGCCCAGCGCGCTGGTGTCCTCGTCCATGTATTGGGTAAAGCGGGTGGTCAGCTGCGAGATGGTTTCGCCGTTCTCGACCGCGCGCTTGATGATCTTGTCATCGATGTCAGTGATGTTGCGCACGTAGGTGACGTCATAGCCCGAGGCCATGAACCAGCGGTACATCACGTCAAACGCCATCATCATGCGGGCGTGACCGATGTGGCAATAGTCGTAGATGGTCATGCCGCAGACATACATGCGGATCTTGCCCGCTTCCATCGGTACGAATACTTGCTTGTCACGCGCCAGCGTGTTGTAAATCTTTAGTTCGCTCATCAGCCTGTTGCTTATCTTTGCGTAGAAATGCTTATATTGTTACTTTTTTAATAAGTGCCGGCGCCACAGGCAAAACAACGGCTGGGCGCTGTCCCGAGAGGGGAACGCCTGCATGCGCGTCGCTTGCTTTGGGGGTTAGAATGGCACGTCAGCGGCAAGTATAGCATTGAAAAAATCCGCACTGGACCGATATCATTGTGGTTTTTTGTAGCTTTTAACAATATTTTCTACTTTACTTCTTTCCCAAGGACGCAACCATATGCAGCTCGCCCGACTCACCGCCGTGATCGCCGCCCTCGCCTTCTCCGGTACTGCCCTGGCTGCCAAGCCGGCCAAGCCAGCAGCTAAACCAGAGCCCGTTTCGGCCACGCCGCAAGTGGAAATCAAGACCACCATGGGCAATATCGTGGTGGAGCTGGATCATGACAAGGCGCCCAAATCGGTCGACAACTTCCTTGGCTATGTGCGCAGCGGTTTTTATAAAGGCACCATCTTCCACCGCGTGATCGACGGCTTCATGATCCAGGGCGGCGGCTTCGATGAAAAGCTGCACCAGAAGCCCACCAACAAGCCGATCCCGATCGAATCGAAGAACGGCCTGAGCAACGCCCGCTACACCATCGCCATGGCGCGCATGGGCAATCCGGATTCGGCCACTTCGCAGTGGTTCATCAACGTCAATGACAACACCGGCCTGGACTATCCCGGCCAGGATGGCTACGGCTACACCGTGTTCGGCAAGGTGGTGCAAGGCCAGGAAGTGGTCGACAAGATCAAGGGCGTGCTGGTGGACGACAAGGGCATGTTCCAGAACATTCCCGTGACCCCGATCGTGATCAAGTCCGCCACGATCCTGAAGACGCCGATACAGCCTGCACCAGCCGTAGAACCGGCCGCCGCCCCGGTCCAGACGCCAGCGATGTAAAATAGCGCCCTCGGCACACAAGCTACCGACTTTCAACGAAGGATAACAACATGACCACCGTAATCATCACCACCAATCTGGGCAAGATCACCGCTGAACTGGACGCAGAAAAAGCGCCGAAGACCGTTGCCAACTTCCTCGCCTACATGGAAGCCGGCCACTACAACAACACCATCTTCCACCGCGTGATCGATGGTTTCATGATCCAGGGCGGCGGCTTTGAGCCAGGCATGAAGCAGAAGCCAGCCGACACCACCGTGGAAAACGAAGCCAAGAACGGCCTGAAAAACGAGCCTTACACCCTGGCCATGGCCCGCACCTCGGCGCCGCACTCGGCATCGGCCCAGTTCTTCATCAACGTGAAGAACAACTCCTTCCTGGACTACCCAGGCCAGGACGGCTGGGGCTACGCTGTGTTCGGCAAAGTGACCGAAGGCACCGAAGTGGTTGACCAGATCAAGAAGGCCAAGACCACCCGTGCCGGCATGTTCGCTGACGTGCCGACCGAAGACATCATCATCGAGAAGATCGAACTGGCTGCCTGATTTTGACTCAAGCATCGCAGAGCGCGGCCCCGGCCGCGCTGTTCATCTCCGATCTGCACCTGCAGGAAGCGCAGCCGGCGATTACGGCCGCCTTCCTCGCCTTCATGGCGCAGCAGGCGCCGCACGCGCAGCAGCTCTATCTGCTGGGCGACCTGTTTGAATACTGGGCCGGCGACGACGACCTCGACGCCCCATTCCACCGCCAGATCATTGGCGCCATCCGCCGCGTCGCCGACGCCGGTGTGGCCGTGTTCTGGATCGCCGGCAACCGCGACTTCCTGGTCGGACAGCGCTTTGCCGAGGCCGCGGGACTGACCCTGCTGCCGGAACTGCACGTGGCGGAGATTGCCGGCCAGCGCATCGCGCTGTTGCATGGCGACGCCCAGTGCACCGACGACCTCAAGTACATGGAATTCCGCGCCATGGTGCGCCAGCCAGCCTGGCAGGCACAATTCACCAGCATGCCGCTGGCCCAGCGCAAGGCCATCATTGCCGGCATGCGCGAAAGCAGCCGCAAGGAACAAGGCGCCAAGAGCTACGAGATCATGGACGTCGCCCCGTCAGCGATTGCCGATGTGTTTGCCCGGACCGGCGCCCGCATCATCATCCACGGCCACACCCACCGCCCCGCCCTGCACGAGGACGGCCCGCTGCGCCGCTACGTGCTGCCCGACTGGGAACCGCTAGCCACGCCCGCGCGCGGCGGCTGGATCGCCATCGGCCAGGACGGCGCCATCACCCGCCATCGGCTGGACGGCACGATCAGCGAGTGACAGTCTCACCATGGTTGCCTATAATGAAATCATATGGCAGCCAATCAACCCGTCAACCTGATGCAGTTCTGTGCCGCCGCAGCCAGCCTGGGGTTCGCCGCGCTGGCGACAGCGTCGCCGCCGGTCACGGTGGCATGGCGCGACAAGCCGCCCTATCACTACACGGAAAATGGCGAGGCCAAGGGTTTCCTGCTGCAGCGCGCGCAGGATGTGTTTGCCAAGGCTGGCATTGAGGCGCACTTCATCAATGAGCCGCAGAAGCGCATCTGGGCCAACTTCGCCCATGGCGCCACCAATTACTGCTCGATCAGCTGGTATGACTTGCCGGAGCGCCAGCGACTGGCGCAATTCAGCACCGCCATCCATATCGACGCGCCGCATACGGTGCTGGTTTCGCCCGCCGCCGCCGCGCAGGTGAAAGCCCACCCGACGCTGGCATCGCTGATGGCGGATCCTGCGCTGACGCTGGGCGTGGTGGATGGCGTCTCATATGGCCCCGAGCTTGACGCGATGATCGCCCGCAGCACCAACCAGATCATGCGCCGCACGGTTGAAGCGACCAATATGATGCGCATGCTGGCGGTGGGCCGCGCGTCCTTCATGTTTGCCGACCGCGCCGACTGGGACTATTACCGCCAGCACGAGCCCTCACTGCGCGTGGTCCTGCAGCACGAATTCCCCGACCTGCCGCCCGGCCAGAAGCGCCACATCGCCTGCAGCAAGGACATCAGCGCCGACGCCATGGGCCGTATCAACGCCGCCATTGCAGCCAGCGGCGGCCCCTCTTCTTCAAAATAATCAGAGGCGGCTCATGGCCGCGTTCAGGCGCGACAGCAGGTCGCGGTTGAGATCGCGCGTGTGGCTGTTCCAGCGCTCCATGGTGCGGCGCAGTTCAGCGTGCAGTTCACGCGCCAGCGCGGCGTCGCCCACCGTGGCGGCCCAGATGGCGAATTCAGCGCGCGCGCCAAAGCTGCCGAAGCGGCTCAGCGCAAACTCAAATTCCAGCTTGGCTTCATCGTTGCGGCCAGCCGCCGCCAGGGCTTGCGCCAGCAGCAGCGCTACTTGTTCGGGACGGAAGTTCACGTCGCTCTTGCGGATCAGTTCCAGATGGCCGACCGCAGCAGCTGCGCGTCCGCACGCCAGGCTGGCGCGCGCGGCGCCAAAGCGGATCTCCAGGTCAGAAGCGAACACGCCTTGCAGGCAAGCCTCGTAGGTATTGGCGGCTTCTTCCGGCTGGCCTGCTTCCAGCAAGGCTGCGGCCAGACGCATCTGGTTTTGCGCGGTGGGCGTGTAGTCGAAGGCTTCGCGCGCGGCGCGCAGTTCGCGGCCCGGATCGAGCGCGCGGCCCGCCGCTGCCACCGCCTTGCGGGCGCCGTGGTCGAGGCGCGAATTGGGCAGGTAGATCGCGAAGAAGTAAACGATGCTGCCCAAGCCGGGGAAGAAGAACAGAATCATCAGCCAGTACATCTGCTGTCCGCTGCGAATCGCGTGAATGGCGAAGAACAGCGCCACCAGCACATGCAGGCCAACTCCAAAAATGGTCATAACCGCTCCATCGGAAAATTCGATGGAGCGGATTGTACGTCAAACCAGATCAGGCTGCGGCAGTGCTTGCATCCGATGCAGCACGCAACCAGGCATCCAGGTAGCGCAGCAGGCGGCCCAGGAAGATGCCGTTGAACAGGCCGAACATCAGGCACACGGCGCCGACGACTGGCGGGTTCTGGGTCAGCGCTGGCTGCATGGCGAACACCACGGCCACCACATATTTGCTGATGAAGATGGCCATCATCAGCACCAGCGGCACCACGCTGCCACGCTGGATCAGCGTGCCGGCCGCGCGGTTGACGCGGATTGCGCCGCTCATCAGGGTGAACGCCAGCGCCGCACCGGCCGCCGCGCCAACTGCCCACAGGCCGATGGTTGCGTCACGCAGGCCGAACTTGTCGGCCATGCTGCTCAGCGACAGGTAAAGCATCACACCAGGGATGATGAACAGGCTGCGCAGGGTGCTCTCGCGATCCGACATCGCGTTCACGCCGCGGTACACCAGGAAAGCCAGGATGGCCCAGACGTAGGTGGGGGTGTGGCTGATGATTTGCTGGATCATTTTATTCTCCGTGATTGGGTTGCGATGGGTGAACTTTGCGCTCTTCCACCCACCCCCGGAAAACCATGCGACGAATTGCAGGCCGCCGGCGCGAAATGCATCCAGACGGCGCGAGTTGCAGAAAATGCGGCAGATTACTGCGCCGGCTCGACCGTCGCCACCAGGCCACCCGGACGGGTCGAGATACGCGTCAGCGCAAACTGCGCGCCCGCGTAGCGCAGATCTTCCGGCTTGAAGGTGTACAGCGGCACGTCCTTCAGCGCCTGCTCTCCCAGCAGATTGGCCACGCTGGCGATCTGGTTCTGGCGGCCCTCATCCATGCCGTCAATCACAAAGCGGTCCACATGGGCGTCGCCCAGGAAGATGGCGTTGCGCTGGCGGTCCACCACCAGGCGCCCCGAAATCGCCATGCTGCCATGCCAGGACTGGCGCGCCAGCAGCGGCGAGACGGTGGCGTCCAGCGACAGCGCCACGCGGTCATTCTCGGCCACGATATTCAGCTGCGGATGGCTCAGCTCCACCTCAAACACCCCCATGGCGCGGTGATGCTGCGGGAAGCGGCGGTCCAGGCCCTGCTGCAGGCGTTCCTGCGGCAGGTCGATCTGGCGCGGGCCGATCAGGGTGGCGCAGGCAGCCAGCAGGCTGGCGATCAGGAGCGGTGCGCTCCAGCGGCGGATCAGATTCATGGTCGTACCCTTCAAAAACAATGGCGGCGATTATAGCACTTGCCTTTTTGAGAACTAGTGTTATAGTTAACTACAACACTATACCAAGGGAGCAGCCATGACCATCGGCTGGAACGACAACGCGCCCATCTACCGGCAGCTGAAGGACAAGGTGGTGGGCATGATGCTGGACGGCTTGCTGCAGCCGGGCGATGCCCTGCCCTCGGTGCGCCAGGTGGCCGCCGATTACCAGCTCAATCCGATCACCGTCTCGCGCGCCTACCAGGAACTGGTGGACGAAACGCTGGTGGAAAAACGAAGGGGGTTAGGCATGTATGTCACTGAAGGCGCCCGCGATAAACTGCTGGCGACGGAACGGGAGCGCTTCCTGCGCGAAGACTGGCCGCTGATGCTGGAGCGTATCCGCCGCCTGGGCCTCGACCTGCAGCAGCTGATGCAAGCACAGCCGCAGCCGGGAGCCACGCCATGAGCGCCATCATCACCGCCTCCGGCCTGAGCAAGCATTACGGCAAAAACGCCGCACTGGACGGCGCCAGCTTCGAGATCCAGGCTGGCCGCATCGTCGGCCTGATCGGCCCCAACGGCTCCGGCAAAACCACCACCCTCAAGGCCATCCTCGGTCTGACCCAATATGAGGGCGCGCTGTCCGTGCTGGGCCTCGATCCGCGCACCCAGCGCGACCAGCTGATGAACGATGTCTGCTTTATCGCCGACGTGGCGATCCTGCCGCGCTGGCTGCGCGTGCGCGAGGCGCTCGACTTTGTGCAGGGCGTACATCCCCGCTTCAACCGCGCCAAGGCCGAGCAGTACCTCGCCAGGACCAAGCTGGAGCCGGACATGAAGGTCAAGGCCATGTCCAAGGGCATGGTGGTACAGTTGCACCTGGCGCTGGTGATGGCGATCGACGCCAAGCTGCTCGTCCTGGACGAACCCACGCTGGGCCTGGACATCCTCTACCGCAAGCAGTTCTACCAGAACCTGCTGGAAGACTACTTCGACGAAAACAAGACCATCCTCATCACCACCCACCAGATCGAGGAAGTGGAAAACATCCTCACCGACCTGATGTTCATCGCCGACGGCAAGATCACCCTGGCCGCGTCGATGGACGAAGTGAGCGAACGCTTTACCGAAGTGATGGTCGAGCCGCACAACCTCAGCGCCGCCAATGCGCTCAAGCCGATGAGCCAGCGCACCGTATTCGGCAAGGCCATCATGCTGTTCGATGGCGTCTCGCGCAGCCAGCTGTCCAATCTGGGCGAGCTACGCACACCCAGCGTGGCCGACCTGTTCGTCGCCACCATGAAAGGAGCCTACGCATGAACACGATGAAATGGCTGATCCGGCGCGAGCTGTGGGAACACAAGGGCAGCCTGCTGTGGACGCCTGCGGCGGTCGCCACCGCCATTGCCGCCATGGCTGCGCTGGCGGCATTTGCCGGCCGCCAGATCACTTTCACCGGCGACATCGTGGTCGAGGGCGGCCCGCTTGACCATATGGTGGACGTGATCTCGCGGACCTATATTGCCAGCGCCGTGCCGCTGTTCCTGATGCTGAGCATGCTGGTGTTCTTCTACTGCCTGGGCGCGCTGCACGACGACCGCCGCGACCGCAGCATCCTGTTCTGGAAATCGCTGCCGGTCTCGGACCTGGAAACGGTGCTGTCCAAAGTGGCGGTGGCCCTGCTGGTGGCGCCGCTGATTACGACCGCCATCGCCCTGCTGCTATCGCTGTTCGTGCTGCTGGTGATCTGCCTGATCATTTCCATGCATGGTACGCCCATCTTGGGCCCGGTCCTGCTGTCGCCGGAGCTATACCGCACGGCCCTGACGCTGCCCGCCCTGCTGCCGGTCTACGCCCTGTGGGCCTTGCCGACGGTGGGCTGGCTCCTGCTGGTCTCCAGCCTGGCACGCTCCAAGGTATTCCTGTGGGCGGTTGGCACGCCGGTGGTGGCGGCCATGCTGCTGGTGTGGGCCGAAAAGATCTTCCATATCGAACTTAACGCCGCCAGCTTCGTGTTCCACGTAGCCTACCGCATCCTGCTGGGTGCGATACCCGGATGCTGGTTCCTGTTCACGCTGGACGGCACGCATACGCATATGTTCCGGCCGGATGGCGACAGCTTCCAGGTTGGCGGCATCCTGGAAGCATCCTGGCAAACGCTGGGCAGTGCCAGCGTCTGGATTGGCGTGGCGGCCGGCATCGCCATGCTGGCCGGTGCTGTATGGATACGACGCCATCGCGAAGAAGGCTGAACATTCAGCTTGTTTGTTACTTTGCCCCGGAGGAATTTGCTACACTGATTCAAATTCAAACGGGGCAAGAAAGCGATGAGGGGAAGCCGGCTTCTGTTCGCGCTGTTCGTTATACTGCTGGGCCTTGGCGCCGCCTCGGCCCGCGCGGCCACGGTGCTGGCCTGCGCTGATCAGGCCGAAATGCCGCCCTTCGTTTTTGCCGAGCGCATCAACGGCCAAAAATCCAGCCACATGACCGGCGCCAGCGTCGACCTGCTGCGCCAGATCGGCCAGCGCCACGGCTGGGATCTGCAGGTCCAGCTGCTGCCCTGGGCGCGCTGCGTGGCCATGGTCAGCAGCGGCGGCGCGCAAATCGCCATCAACCTGAGCGAGGCCGACGCCAAGGCCAACGGCATTCTGCTCAGCGTGCCCTACTTCACCATGCACAATGTCTACTTCACTTCGCGCCGCGCACGGCCGCAAGGCATCGTGCTCAAACATCTCGATGAGCTGCGGCAGTTCAATCTGTGCGGGCTGGGCGGCCATCATTTTGAAGCCTTCGGCATCGCCAGCACCAACGTCGATCGCGGTACGACACTGGGCTACGAACAGCTGATCACCAAGCTGCACCTGGGCCGCTGCGACCTGTTCATCGACAGCCGCGAAACCATGGCGGGCCAGTACCTGATCAACCCCAGGCTGCGCAGCCTGATGGTGGACGGCACCCTGGTCAACCAGCCGCTGCCGGGCAAGCCAACCCGCGACCTCTACTTCGGCGTCGCGCCGGGCGAGGCCACCATCCAGCAACAGCTGAACGCAGGCCTGGAACAACTGTCCAAGGAGAAAAAACTGGATACCTTGCTGGAGCAGTACCTGCAATGAGGGCGCCACACTTGTCACCTGCCCTGCCGCTTGTCCTGGCTGCCGTGCTGGCCACAGCCCTGCCCGTCGCCCATGCCGACGACGATCTGCCAGCCGCAGCCGAACAGGCCCGCTACAAGCTGAACGGTTTCGGCACGGTCGGCATGGCCCGCTCCAGCGAAACCGGGGCGGATTATGTTTTCGACAACCTTCAGCCGCGTGGCGCGGGCCGCAGCCATGAATGGAGCAGCGACGTCGACAGCCGCCTGGGTGTCCAGCTGACCGCCAACTTCACGCCCCAGCTGTCCGGCGTGGTGCAGGTGGTATCCGAATACCGCGCCGATGGCACTTACCGGCCGATGTTCAACTGGGCCAACCTGAAATACGCCTTTACGCCCGACTTCAGCGTGCGGATCGGACGGATCGGCCTGGCCAGCTTCCTGGCCTCGGACTCGCGCCGGGTCGGCTTCAGCAACATCACCGCCCGGCCGCCGGTCGAGGTCTACCGCCTGCTTGCGCTCAAGGACAGCGACGGCATCGACGCCGTCTACCGCAGCCACTACGGCGACCTCACCAACAGCGTGACCGTGCTCTACGGCAAGAAAACCGTCACCAATACGCGCGGCGTGGATGTACACTCGACAGGTGTGGCGGGCGTGTTCGACACCCTGGAAACGGGCTACCTGACGCTCCACGCCGCCTATCAGGTGCGCGACGTCGACAACCAGAACCCGCCCCTGGGGCGCTTCATGTCGATAGGCGCGAGCTATGATCCCGGTGACTGGTTCACCTCGGCGGAGTATGTCAAAGTGATTAACTTTAGCGGCACCGGCATTAAAGCCACGCGGGCTGCCTGGTATATCAATGGCGGCTATCGCCTTGGCAATTTCTCGCCTTATGTGACGGTGTCCGATTTACGGCCATTAACTGACACAGGGCAAGCTCCAATTGCAGAACGCACGTATGCCACCGGGGTGCGCTGGGATTTTGTCCGTAATATGGACTTGAAATTGCAATTTGACCGTATTCATTTGGGAGAAAACTCTTTCGGCACACTGCAGAATATCGCCCCTGGCGTCAAGCCGGGCGGCAAGGTATTAATCACCAGCGTCCTGATGGATTTTCTTTTCTAGGCTTGTAACATGTACCGGACCTGCATCCAATATCTGCTGATTACCGCCCTGCTAGGTGCGGCAGCAGGCGCGCGGGCGGATGTGGTGGTGATCGTTTCCATTAAAAACCCGACCCGGCAATTAAGCGCCGAGCAGGCTTCCGATTTATTCCTCGGCAAAACGGGAGACTTTCCCAATGGCGCCAAAGCGACGCCGCTGGATCAAAGCGAAGGCTCGTCGGTACGCGATGTCTTTTACCGCAAAAACTGCGGCAAGGCGCCAGCCCAGATGAAAGCCCACTGGGCCCGCATGTTATTCACCGGGCGCGGCCAACCGCCGGTCGAATCCGGCGATAGCGAGGCGATTAAAAAGCTGGTGGCATCCAATCCAGGCCTGATCGGCTATATCGACAAGGACGCACTCGACAGCAGCGTCCGCCCCGTCCTTACCCTGCACTGATTCTGCGGCCAGCCCGGCCAGGCCCTGCTTTGCGGCCATTTTATGCTAAAAATTGGCTTGTTTTCGCCAAAAAATGGCTTACAGCGCCCGCAAGGGGCGCCGTGGCAAAACGGCGTTAAGGCTGCGTTATGAGGGAATTATTCGAACTGCTGCTTGAAGGCGGCGAATTGCGCGGTCAGCGCATCAACTTCCGAGCGCAATTGGCGGACTTCCTCCTCCAATTGCTCCACCCGGCTGCCCGACGTAGGTGCGGAAACGGCGGAAGAATAACTGGCTGCCGTTTCTTCACGCGCCAGCGCATCTTCCCCGGCCAATAACTGGCCATAACGGGGTTCTTTGGTTCCGGGCGCCAGGGCCAAACGCGCCACCAGCGGCGGATATTTATCGATCAGGAATTGCAGGCCCAGCTCCACATCGCCGACTGATTTAAAGTCATGCATGCGGCCGGTGCGGGTGCGAATCTCGCCGGCAGTCTGCAAGCCGCGCAGCATTAATACGGTGAGCACAGAGAGTTTATCCTGCTCCAGCGACCATTTAATGCGCATGCGGTGCTCATATTTCGTCACCCGGGCGCCGTGCTGGGTAATTCCATTCACAAACTTGCGCTGAATAAGACGCTGCAAAACATCGGCAACCGTATCCTCCGATAACTGCATTACCGGATCGCGGCTGGACAGCTGGTTACAGCCGTTGGTAATGGCATTCAGCGACATCGGATAATTATCCGGCGTCAGCGCTTCTTTTTCTGCCAATACTGCCAGCACGCGGATTTCAAACGGGTCCAGAATATCGGTAGAAACGTCGGTGCTCATAGCGATCCTTAATCAACAAGCTTGTTCAGTTGTTCTTTGTTTAATTTATCACAAGCCGGCACGTCCTGGCATTCCAGGCCGGAAGCTTTCATCGTAGCAACGATACGCTCGATCTGCTGCTCCTGCTGAACGGCGTGATTGATCAGCCCCAGCAGTGCTTTGGACAGCGGATCGTCGCCATTCGGCGTGACGCCGTAGGCGGAAAACAGGTTGGCGGTAGCGCTGGCCTGGGCGCTTTCTTTCTGCACGATATGGGCTGGATTGCCCACCGCCGTGGCGCCTGGTGGCACCGGCTTGAGCAGCACGGCGTTGGAGCCGACCTTGGCATATTCGCCCACGGTAAAGCCGCCCAGCACCTTGGCGCCGGCACCGATGATCACGCCCCGCTCCAGGGTTGGATGGCGCTTGGCGCCGGTATGCAGGGAGGTGCCGCCCAGGGTCACGCCCTGGTAGATGGTGCAGTCGTCGCCCACCACCGCCGTTTCGCCGATCACCACGCCAAAGCCGTGATCGATGAAAACGCGGCGGCCGATGGTGGCGCCGGGGTGGATCTCGATCCCCGTCACCATCCGCGCGATGTAGGAAATGAAGCGGCCCAGCCACTTCATGCTGTGATGCCAGCACCAGTGCGCCCAGCGGTGCATGACGATGGCATGCAGGCCGGGATAGCAGGTCAACACCTCCCAGGCATTGCGCGCCGCAGGGTCGCGCTCCAGGATGTTATGGATGTCTTGGCGCAGGTGATGAAACATGGTACTGAAAGGATGACGAAACGCTCATGGTAGCGTATCCCGCCCAAAGACGGGAAGCCGGAGGCTTAACCCTCCTTGGCGATGCGCTGGCGGCGCGCTTCGTACAGGCAGACGCCGGAAGCCACCGACACGTTCAGGCTTTCGACCGAACCGAACATCGGGATATTCACCAGCGAGTCGCAGGTTTCGCGGGTCAGGCGGCGCATGCCCTCGCCTTCCGAACCCATCACCAGGGCCACGCCGCCGGTGAAGTCGGTTTCGTACAGGCTCTTCTCGCCATCGTCCGAGGTGCCGATCAGCCAGATATCGCGTTCCTTCAGCTCACGCAGGGTGCGCGCCAGATTGGTCACGGTGATGTAGGGGACGGTCTCGGCGGCGCCGCTGGCCACCTTGGCAGCGGTCGCGTTCAGACCCACGGAACGGTCTTTCGGTGCGATCACCGCGTGCGCGCCGACGCCGTCGGCCACACGCAGGCAGGCGCCCAGATTGTGCGGATCGGTGATGCCGTCCAGGACCAGCAGCAGCGGCGGGCCTTCAATGGCGTCCAGCAGCTCATCCAGATTGCGCGCCAGCGCCAGCTGCGAGGCAAACGCGATCACGCCCTGGTGGCGGCGGGTGCCGACGATCTTGTCCAGACGCGCGGCATCCACCGGCATCACGCGCACGCCAGCCGATTTCGCGTTGGCGATCAGGTCTTTCATGCGGCGGTCGTCGCGCTGGGCGTCGACAAAAATCTCTTCCACCGACGACGCCTCATGACGCAGGCGCGAGGTCACGGCGTGGAAGCCGAAAATCATTTTATTCTTACTCATTTAACGTTTCTTCTTACTTTTTGCGGCAGGTTTAGCTGCCCGGGGGGCTGCCTTGGGGGCAGCTTTGGTTTTACGTACTGGCGGTTTGCTGGCTGGCTTGGCCTTGGCTGCAGGAGCCTTGGCGGGAGCCGCCTTGGCGCTGGCCTTGGTGGCGGCGCGGCTGCCGTCGTTGCGCGCCGATTTGCGCACTGGCGGCTGCTCGTCTTCCTGATCGAGCACATAAGGCTTGCTGCCGCGCGGCGGCTTCGGCGCCACTTCGTCCAGGCCGGCCAGGCGCAGGTCGATCTTGCGCGACTCCAGGTCCACGCGCACCACCTGCACCTGCACGCGGTCGGTCAGCTGATAGCGCTTGCCGGTGCGTTCGCCTTTCAGCTCATGGCGCGCTTCGTCGAACTGGAAGTAGTCCGCGCCCAGATCGGTGATGTGCACCAGGCCTTCCACGAACAGCGTATCGAGCTGCACGAAGATGCCGAAGCTGGTCACGCCGTTGATGATGCCACTGAATTCCTCGCCCAGCTTGTCCTGCATGAAGTAGCACTTCAGCCAGGACTCGACATCGCGCGAAGCCTCGTCGGCGCGGCGCTCGTTGGCCGAGCAGTGCACGCCCAGCGCGTCCCACACGGTCATGTCGCCCTGCTTCTTCTCCTTGCCTTCCGCCTTGTCCTTGGCCTGCTGCTTGCGCGTGGCGTTGGACACATTGGTGTTCAACACACTGGTGGTGCTGAGCTTCGGCTCGTACTTCTTCCCTTGCAGGATGGCCTTGATGGCGCGGTGCGTCAGCAAGTCCGGATAGCGGCGGATCGGGCTGGTGAAGTGGGCATACGCCTCATACGCCAGGCCGAAGTGGCCGATGTTGTCCGGGCTGTAGACCGCCTGCTGCATCGAGCGCAGCAGCATGGTCTGCAGCAGCGACGCGTCGGGACGCGCCTTCACTTTCTGCATCAGCTCCTGGTAGTCGCTGGCGGTCGGCTTGTCGCCGCCGTTCAGGTTCAGGCCGACCTGCTTGAGGAAGGTGCGGACCTGCTTCAGCTTTTCGACCGTCGGGCTGGCGTGAATACGATAGGTGCCGGGATGCTTGTGGCGAATCAGCAGGTCCGCCGCGCACACGTTTGCAGTCAGCATGCACTCTTCGATCAGGCGGTGCGCATCGTTGCGGGTGCGCGGGATGATCTTCTCGATCTTGCCGTTCGGGTTGCAGACGATATAGGTCTCGGTGGTCTCGAAGTCGATCGCACCGCGCACCGTGCGCGCCTTGAGCAGCGCCTGGAATACGTCGTACAGATTGATCAGGTGCGGCACGATGCCGGGACGGCGCGCCGCTTCCGGACCCTTGGTGTTACCGAGGATCTCGGCCACTT
>Ga0213872_10001464_pt1 | contig 15328 bp, 13 predicted proteins | sample VelepicomBERX_R2_FD_160071 | JGI IMG/M metagenome (GOLD analysis project Ga0213872, IMG submission 160071) | Rhizosphere microbial communities from Vellozia epidendroides in rupestrian grasslands, the National Park of Serra do Cipo, Brazil - RX_R2 | ecosystem: Host-associated > Plants > Roots >...
CGAGATCGACCTCCGCTCACTCACCGTTCTGCCCGGGCTCATCGACGCGCATACGCACCTCACCGACGACACCAACTTTGATCCCTACCACGAGCTCTCGACCAGCGTAGCCAAAAGCGCCCTCATCGGTGCGCGCAATGCCAGGGTTACGCTCGAAGCCGGCTTCACCACCGTCCGCAACGTCGGAGCCGCGGGCTATGCCGACGTCGACCTGCGCGACGCCATCAACGAAGGCCTCATCGAGGGTCCGCACATGCAGGTCAGCGGCCCGGCCCTCAGCATCACCGGCGGACACTGCGACGAAAACCTTCTGCCCTTCGAATATCATCAGACCGCCGACGGGGTGGCAGATGGCGTCGAGGCCGTTCAGCACAAGGTCCGCGAGGAAATCAAGTACGGCGCCGACCTCATCAAGATCTGCGCCACCGGCGGCGTGCTCTCGAAGGGCGACGACCCGCAGGCCTCGCAGTACACCCTCGAAGAGATGAAGGCTATCGTCGCCGACGCGCACCGCCTCGGCCGCAAAGTCGCTGCGCACGCCCACGGATCGCAGGGCATCCTCTGGGCCACCGAAGCCGGCGTCGACTCGATCGAGCACGGCTCCTACATGAACGACGAGGACATCGCCGCCATGAAGCAGCACGGCACCTACTTCGTCCCAACTGCCTATCTCGTCGACTGGATGCAGGAGAACGGCCATCTGCCGGTCTTCTACGCGCAGAAGATGAAGGACGTGAGCGCTGTCGAGAAGGCCAACGCGAAGAAGGCCATCGCGGCCGGGGTGAAAATTGCGCTGGGCACCGATGCTGCCGTCTATCCGCACGGCCTCAACGCGCACGAGGTTGACGTATACGTCAACCAGTTCGGCATGACGCCGCTCGCCGCGCTGCAGTCGGCCACGCTGAACGCCGCCGACCTGATGGGCTGGACCGACCGGACCGGCGCGCTCGAGTCCGGCAAGTGGGCCGACATCATCGCCGTCAACGGCGACCCGCTGAAGGACGTCCGGATCCTCCAGCACGTGAAGTTTGTGATGAAGTCCGGCGTCGTCTACAAGAACGAGAGCGCGCAGCCGTGAAGGCAACCCGCTTCGAGTTCCGGTTCCGACTGGCCGTCGGCACCATGATTTACATTATCGGCTTCACCCTGCCGTGGCTCATCCATCGCGCCGGGGGCCCGCGCGTCACCACTACGTGGCTCGAGTTATCCGGCGCACTGGCACGCACCGGAGCCCTCACCATGCAGTCGGCCGTCGTCACCGTCACGTGGCTGGCCATCGTGCTCGCGACGATCGGAGCCGCATTTCGCGTCTGGGGCACGGCATACATCGGAACGGGTGTCATGACCTCGGGCTCGATGCACGCGCAAACGGTTCTCGCCTCCGGGCCCTATCGCCATGTTCGCAACCCGCTCTACCTGGGCAGCTTCATTTTTGCCTGTTCGATCGCGATTCTCATGGCTCCCATTGGAGCCCTTGTCTTTCTCGTCTTGCTCTTCGTGCAGATCCTGCGCCTCATCCTCCGCGAAGAGGCATACCTCGCAGCCCAGCAGGGCGAGACTTATCTCGCCTACAGGGCGCGCGTGCCGCGGCTCATTCCGAGCCTCATGCCACGCGTGCCCGCTTCGCCTACCCACCCGCACTGGCTGCATGCCATCATTGCCGAGACCTATCCCGTGAGCATGACGCTCTGTTTCGCCGCACTTGCCTGGCGCTACAACGCGGACCTGCTCATCCGCGCGGTCATCGTATGCTTCGGACTTTCACTCGTCGTCACGGCCTTGTTCGTCGAAAAGCCTGCTCCCGACAAGACGCGCTGAAGCCGAAAGAAAAAGAGGAGACGGATCTCATCCCGTCTCCCTCTCCCTATTAGAAATTTGACCGCTATTCTGCTTATTCAGGCGGCGGCTGCCGGTAACTCTTCTACTTCTTCGGTGGAGCGATCGAGTCCTTCGCGGCCTTGGCCACGCGGAACTTCACCACGGTCTTTGCCTTGATCTTGATCTGCTCGCCGGTCTGCGGATTGCGGCCCATGCGCGCCTTCCGCTCTGCCTTCACGAGACGGCCCAGTCCGGGGATAACGAATACCCCGTTCTTCTTCGTTTCCTTGACGGCCGTTTCGGCCAGCAGGTCCAGAAACGCCGAGGACTGCTTGTTGGTCAACTCAAGCTTCTCGGCCATCTGCCGTACAAGAGCTGTTTTGGTCAATGCTGTTGCCATTCGTATTTCCTCCTGATTTCCTCTCACTCGAATCCGGTTGCGCGGGTATCAATCGGCTCCATTCGGGCAGCCTGTTCTCCGCACCACAACCGGTTTCGCCAGTATTCATGCGGCTCTCAGAGAACCCCACCGCCGTTTACCTTGCGTCTTTTGAAAAGCTTTGTCAACAGGAAAAGAGCGGTTTCCACAGGTTTTTGTGGGTTTTTTTGGGCTTTTGCCTGAATTTGTCCGTTTTTTGAGCCACTTTGGTAATTATGGCAGAGTGCCGACGAGCTCGCAAAGCCTTGTCCAGAGCGGCCCGGAACGATACAGCGGCATGGCCCGACTATAGGCGCGTGCCGCGATCTAGTAAAGCCCGAACAGCGGCTTTTTCCGCCTTTCCATTCCGCGCACCAGGGGCTCATTGAGGAAATCCACCAGCGGCTGCGACAAGCGGAAATACGACTCGACCGTCTTCACCAGCGCCGGTTTGAGAACTGTATCCGCGGGCAGTGTCACCCACACTCCCCACTGCCGCCATTTGATCCATTCCATCGCAGGATGCTCTGCCGGAAAGCCCTTTGGCGGCCGGCTCAGTGACGCGGGATCGTGCAGCTCCATCTTCGCCCGGAGCTTCTTTGCTTCTATCAGACGCCGGAACTCATCGTGGCGCTCAAGCAGCTGCTGCCTGATCGCGAGCAGTTGCTCCTTCGGCGGCATGTAAACGCCCGCGGCGACCAGCAGCTCCGTCGGGCTGATGTGCAGGTAGTAGCCGCTGCCGGAGGTCTTCTCCATGCCACCGCGCGACCACCACGCCGCCAGATGCGTCTTGTACGGTGTCTTGTCTGCTGAAAACCGCGTATCGCGATAGATGCGCAGCATCGACTTCTGCGCCGGCCTCACATGCGTGGGAGCGTAGTCCATCATGCCGGCCGTAACCTTCTCGATCAGCGCCAGCATCGGAGCCTTCAGGTCCTGCTCATAAATCTCACGCCGTGCCTCAAACCACTCGCGACGATTATTGCGCTTGAGCTGGCGCAGGAAATCGAGCGCCTTCCGATTGAAGTACGGAACTGCCGGCCCTGGTTTTTCAGGAGAATGCTTTTGCGCAGCAGATTTCCTCACCGGTTGCGTGGGCATGAGCCCATTGTAGATGTGAGCCTTTGCGCTCTTAGCGTCTTCGCGGTGAATTCTTAGCTCTGTGCCCTGTGCCCTGAGCGCTGTTACTGCTTGAACTCCACCACCGTCGCGCCCGCGCCACCCTCGTTCTGTGGAGGCTCCGTCACATTCGCCACCTGCGGATGCTGCCGCAGATACTCGCGAAGTGTGCGCCTGAGAATCCCCATTCCCGTTCCGTGAATGATGCGCACCCTCGGCAGCCCGGCGAGAAACGCGCGATCGAGAAACTTCTCGACTTCATCCTGAGCCTCATCCGCCGTGCGTCCGATCACGTTGATCTCCCAGCCCAGGTGCTCATCCGGATCGGCGACTGAGACGGAAACGCCTCGCCGGCTCCGCGCTGCCTGCAGCGGAGTCTCCGACGCAGCGGGCCGCACCACCTCGGCAATCTCGTCGCGCGCGATGCGCATCTTCATTGCGCCTACCGAGACCTCGAACGTCTTGTCGTCGATCTCCCGCTCGACCCGCGCCGTCTTGCCCCCCAACCCTCCTACAGCGCGGAGCTTCACCATGTCTCCCGCGGCCACGTGGCGAACGATGTGCGGCTCCGCGTGCCGATCGCCCTTATCCGCTCCGGTGTGATGCGCAACCAACGCTGCATTGAAGCTCTCGGCGAATTCCCTCCGCAGCCGCGAGATCCTGCGCTCGGCTTCCTTCGACAGCTTCTGCTGCGCCGCGCGGTCGTCGATGACCTTCACCGTCTCGCGCGCCTGGTATTCGAAATCCTTCAGCAGCGATTCGAGCTTCTGCTCGAGTTCACGGACCTTCGCCCGCTGCTCCTTCATGCCCTCGACTTCAAGCCGTGCGCGCTCGCGCCTCAGCTCCCGCTCAAGCTGTTCGAGCCGCTCCCGTTCCGCCGTCGCCGCGCGCAGCTGCTCGTGCAGCGAGTCGATAAAGCGCCCGATGTCCTGCGTCTGCGTGCTCAGGCGCGCTCGCGCAGCCTCGATCATGTCTGGCGCGAGTCCCAGCCGGGCCGCAATGTTAATGCCCGCCGACGCGCCAGGAACGCCCTGCCGCAGCTCATACGTCGGAGCCAGCGTGCGCTCGTCGAATCCGACCGCCGCGTTGATCACCCCCGGCGTGTTCGCCGCATACACCTTGAGCGAAGTGTGATGCGTCGAGATGATGGTCCACGCCCGCGCGCGCAGAAAGTGCTCGGCGATGGCCACCGCCAGCGCGGCTCCCTCTTCTGGATCCGTGGCCGACCCCAGCTCATCGAGCAATACCAGAGACGACGCGTCTGCGCGCGCCGCAATGCGGTTCAGATTCACGATATGCGCCGAAAACGTCGACAAATTCTGCTCGATCGACTGCGCATCGCCGATATCGGCCAGCATTGCGTCGAATACCGGCAACACCGCCTCCTCGGCCGGCACTGGAACTCCGCTCTGCGCCATGACGGCCAGCAATCCAGCCGTCTTCAGCCCGACTGTCTTGCCGCCGGTGTTCGGCCCGCTGATGATCAGCTGCCGCGCATCCGACGTTAGCGAGATACTGATCGGGACTACTCCCGACACAACTCTGGGTGCCCCGTTTTTTGCGCCCGCCGTTGGCGCAAAAGGCGAGGGATTTCTCAACCCCTTCTCGAGCAGCGGATGCCTCGCGTCTTTTAGTATCAGCTCGGGATTTCCGGCCTCCGCAAACTGCGGTTCAGCGCAGTTGAATTCGTGCGCAAACCTCGCCCGCGCCTGCAGCGTGTCGACCTCGGCCAGTACCTCCGCGCCTTTCAGAATCACCGGCGCATACTGCCCGATCTGCCGCGTCATCTCAGCAAAGATGCGATGGATCTCCGCCTGCTCGTCTTCGAGCAGCCGCACGAGATCGTTGTTCAGCTCGATCGTCTCCAGCGGTTCCACGTACACCGTCTGCCCGCTCGAGCTCGCGCCGTGCACCACGCCCTGCACGCGCCGCTTCCACTCGGCCTTCACCGGAATGACGAAGCGCTCGCCGCGAATCGTGATCAGGTCGTCCTGCGTCGTGCCGCCTTCGGAGAAGCGCCGCAGTGCCGATCTTAGGCTCTCCTCAATTGACCTTTGTTGACGCTCCATCTCGCGCCGGATCCGCCGCAGCTCGGGCGAGGCATCGTCGGCCAGCGAACCATCGGGTAGAATCCGCGCGCGCAGCGATTCAATCAGCGGTTTCAAAGGCAGGGTCAGCAGTTCGCCCGCCATGGCGCGCAGGCCCGGCAATGAGTCGGCCAATTCTCCGGGCGGAGCGCTCATCAGCGCCGCCCACGCCGAGATGTCCTCACCCAGTGCCAGAATGCGGCGGATCTCCTCTGCTTCCAGCGCCGCGCCCGCGATGCGCGATTTCGCCAGCGCGTCCGACGGATCGAACAGCGACCCGAGCGACGGCCGCGCGCCTGCATCCATCAGCCGCCGCATCTCCCCGGCCAGGGCGTGCTCCCGCCGGATCCAATCCAGGTCGGTCGACGGTGCCAGCGCCAGCAACCACTGCCGGCCCGTCGAGGACTGCCCGTACCCAGCCAGCATCTCAAGAAAACGGCCCCATTCGAGCGCAGCAGGGCTCGAATCGCTCACCACGTTCGGAATGGGCCTCATCAGAGCCATAATTTTCATCCTATCGGGAATGGATGCTATGCGCAGTCCGGCGGAACCAGCTGGTTGACAAGCGCGTAATATGTAGCAGGTCTTTCGCAGCAAAGGAGGGACCAGACCATGTACTGTAGCGGATGCGGACAGCCTGTCGAACCCGGCCAGCCGTTCTGCCGTAACTGCGGCAGAGCCATTCCCCCAATCGCACCCATTGCCTCCGGCGCTCCCACGGCACCCTGGTTCTATACGCGCGTGCATCGCCACATTCAGTCAATGGCCATCCTCTGGATCGCGGATGGCGTCTGGACGATCGTCGGGTGGGTGCTGGCCATGTCCTTCTTCGCCGGATGGGCCCACGGCTACTTCGGGCACATGCATCACGGCCCCTTCGGGGAGTTCCCCTTCGGCAACATGCCTTGGTTTACGCCGCTCATCACCATCATCGTGATCGGGCGCGCCATCCTCTGCTTCGCCACGGGGTTCGCGCTCCACCGCCGCGCCCCATGGGCCCGCATCCTGGCCATCGTCGCGGCCTTCCTGACCATCATCAAGCCCATCGTCGGAACGGCGCTCTCCATCTACACCCTCTGGGTGCTGCTGCCGTCCCCCTCCGCGCAGGAGTACGAGCAGATGGCGCAGCCTAGTTGACTAGATAACTGCGATGAAAGTCTTGCCGTTCACCTTGGCGCTGATCGCGCTTTGCGTAGCAGTGTCCGGGCAATCGCCTTCTGCCGGTTTGAAGAATGTCTACATAGGACAGGATGGCCTGGCGCACGTGGTCGATGAGACGGGCAAAGATATCGCCGTCCCCAGGGAGAGCTACCAGGTTGACGTTACTTCCCCACAACTGGCTCCCAATCACCGAACAGCAGGCTGGATCATCGAGCAGGACAACTGCTGCACTTCCTACCCAATCGCGATCGGTGTCGCTTTGTATCAGAACGGCAAGAAACGCGTTCTCGGCGACGGCTTGATGGTCTACGACTGGTGTTTCGTCGCGGAAGGTGCTCAGGTGGCACTGTCCACGGGCACCGTTCACGGCATGACCAGCCGGCACTTGCTCCTCTACGACACTGGCTCGGGTCGTCAGCTGCACGAATGGAATGGAGACCCCGACGCGAAGCCTCCGGCTTGGGGAGGATGCCTGAAGGAGTAGCTTCATCCACTGTACTTTGCTATGGCCGTCGGAATTCAGCCGACCGCAGCGCCTCGCTAAAATAGCTTCATGGAATACCCCATCACCCGGCTGCGCCGCCTGCGCCGAACCGAATCGATCCGCAGCCTTGTCCGCGAGACCCACCTCGAGCCCGGAGCGCTCATTTATCCGCTCTTTCTCTGCCCGGGCGAAGGCGTCCGCAAGGAAATCGCCTCCATGCCAGGGGTTTTCAACCTTTCCGTCGACGAAGCTCTGAAAGAAGCCGAAGAAGCCGCTGGGCTCGGCATCGGAGGCCTGCTCCTCTTCGGCCTTCCCGAGTCGAAAGACGAACAGGCCAGCGGAGCCTGGGCCGAAGACGGCATCGTCCAGCGCGGCCTGCGTGCACTGAAGCAGTCTTCCGCGGCAAAGAAACTCGTCCTCATCGCCGACGTCTGTCTCTGCGAGTACACCTCGCACGGCCACTGCGGCATTGTCAGAAAAAAGGAGGGCGGTTTAGAAGCAGACTATGAAATCGAGAACGACTCCACCCTTGGCTTGCTTGCAAGAACTGCCGTCTCTCTCGCCAAAGCCGGAGCAGACATCGTCGCCCCCAGCGATATGATGGACGGCCGCGTCGGCGTCATCCGCGACGAGCTCGACAACGAAGGCCTCGACCTGACCGCCATCCTCTCCTACGCCGCCAAGTTCGCCTCCGCCTTCTACGGACCCTTCCGCGAAGCCGCCGACTCCGCTCCGCAGTTCGGCGATCGCCGCAGCTACCAGATGGACGGGGCCAACCTGCACGAGGCCATGCGCGAGATCGACCTCGACCTCGGCGAAGGCGCCGACATGATCCTGATGAAGCCGGCCATGCCCTATCTCGACGTCATCCGCGCGGCCAGAGAGAGATTTGATGTGCCCATCGGCGCATACCAGGTCTCCGGAGAATACTCGATGCTTCAGGCCGCCATTGCCAACGGCTGGCTCGATCCCAACCGCGCCATGATGGAGTCGCTGTTGTCCATCCGCCGCTCTGGCGCCGGCTTCGTTGTGACCTATTTTGCGAAGGACGCGGCGAAGGTGTTGGGCTAAATGAACGACAGATAGCAACTAAGCTCAATAAAAGTTAAAACTCGCTAGGGTCAATATTGGCTATGAGTCCCAGAGTTGTCGAAATGTTTCAGGGACGACGTAAATGACAAGAACACCTGGTTCAGGCTTTTTGCGCATTGTTCCGCAGTAATTTTCGCTTACTACCCCAAGGGTTTCGATCTCTTCGAGAGACTACGAGGGCAGCATAGCTAGGGTTTTGCCGTCGTAAGTAAAAGTTCGAGCCTGGTTTTGATCTTGTTCCGATTGAAACCGACAATCCCGTTGCAGATAATCGATCCAGACTCTTAGCTGCGCGGGGTCGATATCGTTGACGTCAGTGTGCAATTCGCCAACAATGTTGAGCTTTCTTCTCGCAGCTTCCAAATCATGTTGATTTCCCAAGAATAGGTATGGAACTGGCATCCATCGGATTTGACGCCCAGTTCGTCCATCGTAGAGTTTGAGCGTGAAATGATATGTTGAGGATTTTGATGGCAACGGGATTGCCGGCACCGTTACAAAACTCAATGCAAGCATCATGTGCAAAGATTTGGCCTTAAAGTTCCACATAGCTTCACTTCAAACCCGATCCAATTCCGCAAACAACTCACTGAGCACCACGCGAATCCCGGTACCAGGAATTGCAAGCAAACCGTCTGCAGGTTCCTCGAACCCACGCGACGTAGCGACGTATGCGTTGCGCAACTCCGGATCAACAATCCAAATGTGCTCGGTGCCGAAGTTCAGGTAGTCATCTACCCGCTGCCGAACGCGCGCCATGGTGTCCTCCGGCGACAAAATCTCCACGAACAGCAGAGCAGGCGTGCGCAGGATGCGTTCCCACGCCAACCCGGCAGCGGTAACGGTAATGTCAGGAACGCGAAAGCGTGTAGGACTAACTTGGACACGCAGCTCCGGATAGACCTCAACCTTCCATTCGTTACGCTTGCTCGCAAACAGAATGATCAGCGCCCGTTGCAGAATTGCGTGCTCTTTCTCGCCCAGATTTCTCTCCTCAACGACACCGTCCACGTAATCGCAGTCAGGACGGTAACTCGTCGCTAGATATTCGGCTACCGACACCTTCACGGGATGGGGAATCGCGCTCACGCCTTCAGTATCGCCTAATGTTGCATCGAAATCCTAATCCGATTTGCGTTTCAATGCCAAATGGCGCGATAATCTAGCCAGGTGGCCACCATGTCCATCACAGAAATCGCCGAAGTTCTCGGCGGCAGCAAGATATTCAAGCGCGCCGTAAAAGACTCCGACGACCTTGCATCATCCATTCGCGCCGGACTCCCGGCCACGACCATCAACGTTCTGGCCGATCGCCTCACCATGCACCGCGCCGACGTAGCGAAGCGCCTCGGCATCCCACAGCGCACGCTGACGCGGAGGCTCTCGCAGCACGCGCGCCTCACCACCGACGAATCCGACCGCGCCGCGCGCATGGCGCGCATCATCGCCTTGGCTGTCGAAGTCCTCGGCTCGAACGAGAAAGCCTCGTCGTGGCTCCGCACGCCAAACCGTGCCCTGCGCGGCAAAGCCCCCATCGACGAGATCGGGACCGACCCCGGCTACCGCGCCGTTGAAGATGTCCTCTACGCCATCGCCTACGGTATGTACAGCTAGTGCAGGTCTGGAGACTCTGCAGCGCTAAGTACGCTTCGCAGGCCTTTTCCGGAATGGGTGGCATGTATGCCGCCCGTCGCTGGAACGAGAAGGGCCACCTGATCGTCTACACGGCCACGTCGCGCGCGCTCGCGGCCATCGAATACTTCGTCAACCTCGAGCCGAACCAGGCGCCCGACGACCTGGTCATGCTCGAAGCCCGCGTGCTCGACGAGCAGATCGAACAGATCGATCTCGCCCTGCTGCCCAGTAACTGGTTTGAACTCGACAGCCGCGCGTGCCGGGCCATGGGCACCGAATGGCTCAGAAGCAAGCGCTCCCTGGCTCTTAAAGTTCCCTCCGTCCCCGTACGCGGAGACTGGAATGTGCTGCTCAACCCCGCTCATCCCGACTTCTCGTCTGTCTCCATCACCTCGCGCGAGCCATTTTTCTATGACGAGCGCATGTTCACGCGCCGCGGTCGCCGCCGCTGACCGCTGCATCTTTCCTGCCTACCGCGCATCTTGCATTGGGTAACCCTTGCGTACAATAGACTGTTTGGGTTCAGCACGACCCCTCACGCCTATCGCCACCCAGAACGGAGCTTTCTCTTGGCAGAGACCATCTACGACGTAGCCGTCATCGGCGGAGGACCCGCCGGATACACCGCATCCATCCGCGCCGGCCAGTACGGCCTCAAGACCGCGCTCATCGAAAAGGACAGCCGTCTCGGAGGCACCTGCCTGCTCGTCGGCTGCATCCCCACGAAGGCGCTGCTCTTCAACGCCGAGATCTACGACCACTTTAAGCATGCCAAGGACTACGGCCTCGACGGCCTCGGCGAAGCGAACGTCAACTGGAAGACCATCCTCGATCGCAAGAACGCCATCGTCTCGAAGCACGTCAAGGGACTCGAGTTCCTGATGCGCAAGAACAAGGTGACTGTCGTCCCTGGCTTCGCACGCCTCACCGGCCCAGCCGCCAACGGAGTCCACTCGGTCGAAGTTGCACCCGCTGGGGACCCCAAGGGCAAGCCCACGACGGTCAAGGCGAAGAACATCATCCTCGCCACCGGCTCCGACGCGCGCCTCCTGCCCGGCTTCAACATCAGCGACAAGGTCCTGACCAATGTCGAAATTCTCTCCCTCGACCGCATCCCCAAGTCGCTCCTCGTCATCGGAGCAGGCGCAGTCGGCGTCGAGTTCGGCTCCATCTTCCGCAGCTTTGGGTCGGAAATCTCGATCCTCGAATACCTGCCGCGCCTCGTCCCCGTCGAAGACGAAGACATCAGCAAGGAACTTGCCCGCTCCTTCCGCAAGCGCGGCATTGAATCTGCGACGGGCGCCAAGGTCGAGAGCGTCGAAGAGACCAAAGACGGCGTGAAGGTCACCTATACCGGCTCCGACGGAAAGCCTGCCTTCAAGGAAGCCGAGAAGGTCCTCGTCGCCGTTGGCCGCGGTCCGCGCACCGAAGGCATCGGCCTTGAAAAGACGAAGATCAAGTCGGACCGCGGCTTCATCCAAGTCAACGAATACATGCAGACCGACGAGCCCGGCATCTACGCTATCGGAGACATCGTCGCCGGCATGCCGCAGCTTGCCCACTCGGGGTCAATGTCGGGCCTCGTCGCCGTCGCGAAGATCGCCGGCAAGTACGCGCGCCCCGTGCGCCGCGACCATCCCCGGCTGCACCTACACCGAACCGCAGATCGGCAGCGTAGGCCTCACCGAAGCCCGCGCCAAAGAGCTGGGACACACCGTCAAGGTCGGCAAGTTCCCCTTTGTCGGAAACTCCAAAGCCACCATCGTCGATTCACACGACGGCTTCGTGAAGGTCGTCGCCGACGCCAAGTACGGAGAGATCCTCGGCGTGCACATCATCGGCCCGCAGGCAACGGAGCTCATCGCCGAAGCCGTGACGGCGCTCGAACTCGAAGCCACGGTCGAAGACCTGATGTGGACGATCCACGCTCACCCGACACTGGCCGAAGCCATGCTCGACGGCTTCAGCAGCGTGGAAGGGCTGGCGATCAACGTCTAGATCAGCAGGATCCGGGTGCCCAGGTCCGGATTTTCGGACCTGGGCTATCATTCACCTATGCACAACGAATTCACAGCGGTCATTGAGAAAGACGGCGACTGGTTCGTCGGATGGTCCCCGGAGATTCCCGGAGCCAATGGCCAGGGACGTACGGTCGAGGAGTGTCGTGAAAACCTGGCAGCGGCGATTGAGTTGATCCTTGAAGACCGGCGCGAAGATGGCCTGCGCGGAGTTCCAAATGATGCCATCCGCGAAGTCGTTACTCTCCATTGAAACGAGAATCTCTATTGCGCCATCTCAGGCGATACGGCTGCTATCTCAAACGTGAGGGCAGTGCACATTCGCTTTGGACCAATCCACAGACGGGCCAGATAGAGGCCGTTCCCCGCCACACCGAAATTACCGATTTGCTCGCGCGCAAAATTTGCCGTGGCCTGTCTGTTCCGGAGATCGGCCGCCAATGATCCTCAACCTCATCCATCTCGGCCGCGTCGACTACGCGTCTGGACTCGACATCCAGAAGCAGCTCGTCGAAGCGCGCCACGAGAACCGTATCGGCAACACCCTCGTCCTGCTCGAACATCCCCCCGTCCTCACCCTGGGACGCAACTCCTCGCGCGCCAACATTCTCGCCAGCGACGAATACCTCGCGTACCGCGGCGTCGAAGTCCACGAGATCAATCGCGGTGGAGACGTCACCTACCACGGACCCGGCCAGCTGGTCGGCTATCCCATCCTCGACCTGAGGAGTTTCACCCTGAACAACCGCCGCGTTGGTGCCGTCGATTATGTCCGCCTGCTCGAAGAATCGCTCATCCGCGCCCTTGGAGATTTCGCCGTCCCCGCGCAGCGCATCGCCGGACGCACCGGCGTCTGGACCATCGCCGGCGGTTCGATCCCCAAAAAAACGATCCCCGAAAAGAAAATCGCCGCCATCGGCGTGCACATCTCGCGCGGCATCACCTCGCACGGATTCGCGCTCAACGTCACGACCGACCTGCGCGACTTCGACCTGATCGTGCCCTGCGGCATCTCCGACCGTGCCGTTACCAGCCTCGAGCTCGAAGCCCCCGACGGCTCAACTCCTCCGACCATGGAAAACGCAATCCACTCCGTCGCGCGCCACTTCGGACGCGTCTTCGAGCACCAGGTCCTCTGGCTCGAGCCTGAACAGTTGGCGATCAGCCTCAAAACCGACTTGCACGCCGCCAGCAAGTAAGCGCGACAACTACTCCTCGCGCAGCGCCTCCATCGGCTCAATCGACGACGCCCGCCGCGCCGGAACGAGTGCCGCCAGCAGGCCGGCGCCCACCAATACGGCAGCAAGCCCAAGAATCCGCCCCGCGTCCTTTTCGATATGTAACGAAACGACCGAACCGATGTACTTCTGCGCGGCCGCTGTAAGCAGCAACCCGACCGCAACCCCACCGCCAAGCATCCATCCCACTCGCCGGTAAATATCGCCCAGGATCCGACCCCGAGGCGCGCCCAGGGCCATCCGCACACCGATATCGCGCGTCGACAATTCGACCTCGTGGCTGATCAGTCCATACAGGCCGACGATCGCCAGCAGCACGGCCAGTGCCGCAAAGGTCCCGAAGAGCCAGTTCTCCAGCCGCTCGAAGATCAGCGTGTCGGCAATCACCGCGCTCATCGTCTCTGGAGTGCGGAAAGGCAGCGTAGGGTCAACGTCATGAAAAGCGCGCCGCAGCGTGGGTACAACGTTCATTGGATCGCCGCTGGCGCGAATCACGATCTGCATGCTGCCGAGGAAATTCAGACTGTCGGCCAGCTTTACCTGAGATATCGGATAGTCCATCTCCGCCAGCGGCGGCTCGTAGATGTTCTGCCGGATATTCTTCACTACGCCGACAATCGTCTCGTGATCGCGACCCTCAAGCTGCATCCCGATTGGATCGCGGCCCTCGGGAATGAACTTCTTCACGAACGCCTCGTTCACCACGATCACCGGATGCGACGTCGTCGTATCGACACTCGGATCGAGCAGTCGCCCTCGCACCAGCTGATCCTGAAATGCCTTGTAGTATCCGGGCGAAACCAGGCGGTACTCCGCCAGCTGTTCCACATTCGGCGGCGGAGCCGGCGTGCCCACGACGTGAACGTCCGAGTTCCATCCGTAATTCTGAATCGGCAATATCAGAATCGTGCCCGCCGCCTGCACGCCCGGAATCGCCTGGACCTTTTCGAGCAGCGGCTGATAGAAGTTCGCCACCACATCGCGCCCTTCGTACCTGCCGGGCGAAGGATCCACTTCCGTCGTGAGGACACGGTCCGGCGAGAAGCCCAGCTCAGTATTACGCAACCCCCCGAGCATGTGCAGCAACAGTCCCGAAACCACCACCAACGTCAAAGCCAGCGCAAGCTGAGTCACTACAAACGCGGCCCGCAGCCTGTGCTGTCCCCGCGTCACACCCGCGCTGCCGCCTGACCGCAGCGTTTTGTTCGGATCCGCGCCCGCCAGCCGTAGCGCTGGGGCGAGCGCCGCGAGAATCGTTACCGTTATGGTTACAAATAGCGCTCCCGCCAGCACCGGAGCATTCAGCTCTACATCTGCTCCACGCGAAAGAGCCGCGATCAGCAGCAGCCGGATCACCCTGAGTAGCGCATAACCCAGCACAACACCGCCGGCTGCGCCGAACGCCGCATACACCAGCCCCTCCGTCAGAATCTGCCGGATGATCCTTGAGCGATTTGCACCCACGGCCGCGCGCAGCGCCATCTCCCGCTCGCGCTTCACGCCGCGCGCCAGCAGCAGGCCTGCCACGTTCACGCAGCCAATCGCCAGGAGCGCGAGCACCGCACCCAGTAGCAAACGCAGAGAACTCGTTGTCTTGCCGAGCACATACGTGCCAATGTCCACCAACTCCATCGTGCGACCCTTGCTGCTTGGATAGGTCCGCCCAAGATCGGTCAGCACCGCAGTCATATCCGCCTGCGCCGCGTTAAGCGTTACACCCGGCTTCAGACGCGCCACCGCAGGCAGCCAGTGATTGCCCCGCGACTCCCTGAGGTTCCTCGGTGCGTGCAGCGGGCGGTAAACCGCATCCACCCGGCTGATCGGAAACCGGAAGCCCGCCGGCATCACCCCAATAATCGTGTGCTGACGTCCCTCGACCTGTACCTTTTTGCCGATCACGTCCGGCCGGCTGCCGAAGTGCTCCCGCCATACTTCGTAGCTCAGAACCAGGATGTCGTTCTTCCCTTCCTGGTCCTCGCCCGGCGCAAACGTCCGCCCCAGGATCGGCCGGACCCCGAGCACATCGAAGAAGTTATCTGTGCCCTGTGTCTCATGCAGCGCAATCGGCCCCTGCGGCCCCTCGAAGTTCACGGTATCGAATCCGCTGTACCCGGCCAGATCAAGGGTGTGATTCATGTGCCGCCAATCGAGGTATTCCAGATAGGACGCCGGCTGCGTGTACCCCTGGGGCGAGCGCGGTTCAAGCGCAACGATCCGGTCCGGGTCGTGGTACGGCAGCGGGCGAATCAGCGTGGCAT
>Ga0213872_10001465_pt1 | contig 15320 bp, 14 predicted proteins | sample VelepicomBERX_R2_FD_160071 | JGI IMG/M metagenome (GOLD analysis project Ga0213872, IMG submission 160071) | Rhizosphere microbial communities from Vellozia epidendroides in rupestrian grasslands, the National Park of Serra do Cipo, Brazil - RX_R2 | ecosystem: Host-associated > Plants > Roots >...
GCAGCTTGAAGGATGCTGCTACCATCGCTGCTGCCGTTGATTCCGTCTGGCGTCGGGAAGAGGCCGAAGCGGCGTAGCCTTACTGACCTGCGAACCCCTCGTCGTCCCAGCTTTTCTTGTGTTTGGGTTTGTCCCGGGCTGATTTTTCTTCGAGAATTCGGGCGGGCTTCGGCGATCCAACGCGAGTTCTCGCAATCGCCTTTACCCTGGTGCTCTTGCTTGCAAGTTTCTTCGGCTTCTTCTTGGGCATGCTTCCCCATAGGGAAGCTTATAGGCATGCTTCCCCATACGGAAGCTTATTCGATGAGGGGTCGCGTCTTACGCGAAACCGCGGAGCTAAGCCTGAAAACTCCGCTCCGCGGTCGGTCCGATTATGCGGTAATTCGGTCTCGTGTATTTCGCAGAATGGGCAGAGTTAAGCGGCCACTCTTTGGTGGTTACTGGCTGGCCAGATCCCAAGCTCGATAAACTCGTTCTCAAACCGCGCCTGCTCTCGGGGATCGTCTGAGGGTCTTAATTCCCGGCAGCATTCCCGCAGCGCTTCTCCAAGTGGCTGCTTTACCGCTTCGTCACCCAGAACTACACGCACCAGTTCGCGCGCAGCTTTACGTGCCTCTTCTGCGGACTTGGCGAACATCATAGCTTCGTAGCGTTCATTTATTGTCTGTGTTCGTCGGTTCATATCCGCCTCCTCCTACGCTTTGATGCGGATTCGTCGCCTTTGGGTGCGGTTGCGGAGCCCCAGCTAGAATTTTTCGAGTAGTTTTTTCGTTCTGATTCCTACTTACTCGGATCCCGCTGCTGTGCCCATCGGGCCGCGGGAACGCCCTTTGTCTCCCGCCGACCAGCACTGCCAGTTGAGTGTCGCCGCTTCGAGCAGCTTCTGCACGTCCTCGTCGCTGACCTCTGCGAAATCTTCATACCAGATCCCGACCGCGCCAAACGGATGCGGCGTCGCTGTGCAGATCACGTCAACCCCTTCTTTGCGGAATTCATCACAAGTTGATCGTGCTGCCACCGGAACTGCCACGATAATCCTGCCTGCTCCTTGCGCCCGTAGTGCTCGAACTGCCGCCAGCATGGACGCGCCCGTTGCCAGGCCATCATCCACCAGCACCAGCGTCCGCCCTTCGACCGCAATCGGTGTGCGCCCCTGCCGGTATAACTGTTCCCTTCGCTCTACTTCTTTCTGCTCACGCTCGGTAACACGCTGAATCACCTCATCCGAAAGGTGAAGATAGTCGATCAATTCGCGGTTCAAAATCCGCGTGCCGCCGGTTGCGACAGCCCCGAACCCGAGTTCCTCCTGGTCGGGCGTCCCCAGCTTCCTCACAACGAAAACATCGAGTGGCGCATGCAGCGCTTCTGCTACCTCCGCGCCAACCGGCACACCACCGCGCGGGAGTGCCAGTACCAGCGGTTCGCCCTGCTTCACGGCGGAGCAAACGTAATTAGCGAGTACGCGCCCGGCTTCGCGGCGATCTCCGAAGAGTCGTATGCATGCCTCCACTCGAAGAAAAGGAGGTTCGCTTTCCTTCCGTCTTGCTTTAACATTGGACGCGAACTGCCCGGCCGAATGTTTCCCTTGCCCCGCGCGTTCCGCGATCAACCGCCACTCTGCTCCCGAACGCGTGAAACCGACTCCCGTCTTTGCGATCTCACCTAGCGATGTCGGAATTCGACTTGAGATCTGCTTTTCCTCTTAAAGATAAGCACTTTGTTGTTCACGGCGTGCGTTGGATCTGCCGCCTGGCCGAAGTCTCAGACCTCCGCCCCGCTGCCGATCGCCTCTCCTGGTACCTCGTCTTCGAGCCCGAAAACGGCGCCGCTCGGGCTGCCCACCCGGACAGGAAACTCGAAATTGTCACCACCGCTACACATCTGCTCGAGTCCGGCTTCGGAGTCGACCTTTCGGACCGCCTCGTCGAATGGCTATTATCTGGCGAACAGGATGGTCGCCAGGAATGGGTTGATTATTGATCGGCTTGGCTGGAATTCCCGTCTCCCATCGCTGCTCGTTCACCCGCGCGTACAAACCCTGAGGGAGGACGCTATCATGACAGTTAATCTCCGTACTGTATATGAACTCCCGTAAGTTTGCTGTGGTAGTCGCCGCGCTCCTCGCCGTAGTCGCGTGCAGCAAGACGTCCCGAAAGTTGGGTTACGTCGAAAAAGGGAACCGTCTCGCCGCGCAGGGCAAATATGAAGATGCCGAAATCTTGTACAGGAAGGCTCTCCAGATCGATCCCCACATGGCCGATGCCTACTATCGCATCGGCCTTGTCCAGCTTAAGGAAGGGAAATTAATCCCTGCCTATCAAGCCTTCAACCGCGCCGCGACCGAGGACCAGAAAGACAAGGAAATCATCAAGGAAGCCGCTGAGATCAATCTCGACGTCTATCTTGGCGATCCGCGCCGCCCCAAAGTAGTCTATGATCGCCTGGTTCACTACACCGGCCTTCTCGCCGCTCTCGACCCCAACTCCCCTGCGTCACTGCGCCTCAAGGGCTACGTTGCTTTGCTGGACCGCCGCACGGCCGACGCCGTCGATCTGTTCCGCCGCGCCTCCCAAGCCAACTCCAATGATCCCGATCTGGCGCTCGGCCTCACCCGCGCGCTTTACGCGAACGGCCAGGATCAGGAAGCCGAGGCCACCGCGCGCAGCCTGATCGCCCAGCACAAGGATTTTGGACCTATTTACGATCTGCTCTTCGTCCAGTACCGCAATCAAAACCGTCCCAACGACGCCGAGCAGATTCTTGTCCTCAAGTCGCGAAACAATCCCAAAAACATCGCTGACGCCTTGGAACTCGCGCGCTTTTACGAAGCCAGCCACAATGTCACGGCGCGCGATGCTGTCGTCAACGGCATCCTGCAGCATCACGGCGACTTCGATCAGCCCCGCCTCGCAGTCGGCAATTTCTACCTGAGCACCGGTCGCCCTTCCGATGCTCTCGCTCAGTTCCAGCAGGGGCTTGGCGAAGACCCGCAGCACAAAACTCAGTACCAGAAGGCCAGCGTCAACGCGCTTCTTGCGCTGGGCAGAACCGACGAAGCCAACCGGTTGGTGGCGTCTCTTGCCCAGCAGAATCCCAAGGATGTCGAGGTCCGGGCGGTCCACGCCTCCTTATTGATTAAGCAAGGCAAGGTGGAGCAGGGTCTTGCCGAATACGAGGCCGCCGTCACCCAGCAGCCCGACAATGCTGTTTTGCGTTATAACTATGGCCTCGCCTTGTCGGGAAAGGGCGACACCCAGGGCGCTCGCCAGCAATTTGAGAAGGCGCGCTCCCTCTCTCCCGGGTATGTGCAGCCCCGCTTCGCTCTTGCAGCGCTCGCGATGAACAACGGGCAGAGCAGGGAAGCGCTCGGGCTTAGTGACGAGATCCTTCGCGTCCAGCCCGGCAACGCGGCGGCGCGCCTCCTGCACGCCACGGCTCTTGTGAATCAGGCGCGCTACGACGAGGGCCGCCGCGAGCTCGAACGCCTCATCGCCGACCAGCCCAAGTTCTGGGATGCCCAGATCGCGCTCGGTAATTTCTATCTGGCGCGCTCGCAGCCTGCGGAAGCAGAGCAGATCTATCGCAAGGTCTACCAGGCCAACCCCGGCAGCGCCCCTGCTCTTGCCGCTCTAAGTTCCGCGCTCTTCGCACAGCACAAGCCTGACGAGGCTCTGCGCCTCGTATCGGAGCAGGCAGCCAAGCCGGACGCATCTCCTGAACTCCGCGGGCTGCTGGCTCAAACCGAGACGCGTGCCGGCAAGCTCGATCTTGCTGAAGCGCAATACAAGCAGTTGCTGGCGCAGTTTCCGAACAACGCCGTGCTCTGGCTCCGCATGGGCGAAGTCTACCAGCTCAAGTCAGATCTGCCCGGCGCCGTGGCTCAATTTCAGAAGGCCGCCCAGCTTGCACCCAGGGACGCTATGACCGCTCGTGAACTCGGCGATGCCCTGCAGCTCTCCGGCCGCTACCCGGAGGCCGTTGTCGCCTACCGCAACGCCCTGAGCCTTCGCCCCAATGATCCGCTAACCATGAACAACCTCGCCTTCGCCGAGGCCGAGGAGGGGCAGAAGCTCGACGACGCCCTGACTTTAGCCAAGAAAGCCGTCTCGGCAGACGCTAATAACGTCGTTTTCCAGGACACGCTCGGCTGGGTGTACTTAAAGCAGGGTCATGCAGATAGTGCTCTGCCTATCCTCGCCCGCGCGGTTACGCAGGCGCCCAATGACCCGTCGATCCACTACCACTTCGCCGCTGTCTTGTTCGCCAAAGGCGATCGCGCCCGCGCCCGTCAGGAGCTCGAAACCGCCGTCGCGAAGAAACCGCTTCCGCAGGATCAGGCCGGCATCAAGGAACTTCTAGCCAAGCTCTCTTAGCGCACGCCGGCAATTTTTCCCTGGAATGAAAAACCGGAGCCCCCGTCGAGGAGCTCCGGTTTTCTTTTTTAGAAGAAATGGGAGAAAGGGAGAAAAGAGAAATGGAAGAGAAAGGAAGAAATGGGGACGGACGCACATTTTATCTGATCCCCTACAGATTTATCAGCGTATCCGACCGGATTAAATGTGCGACCGTCCCCATTGGGGTGCCAACTGCGAAAGTCAGGTTAGGGTGATTCTTCCGCAGGATCAGGCCGGCATCAAGGAACTGCTCGCCAAGCTCTCTTAGCGCACGCCCGCAATTTTTCCCTGGAATGAAAAACCGGAGCCCCCATCGAGGAGCTCCGGTTTTTATCTCTAGCGAAGCCCGCTCAGACCGCCACTGGTGCTGCCAGCGCACGCGTCAAGAACGGCAGACCTTGCACGCCGTGAAACGAGTGTTCCCCTTCGAAAATCTCCTGCTGCGCTCGCTCAGGGACACCGAAGACCTCATATACGGTCTTCACCTTTGCAAAGCTCATACGCGTCGCATGCACAGGAAAAATCGGATCGCGATCTCCCCCTTCCGAAAAGAAAAACCTGGGCGCAATCAAACTGGCCACGTCGTAGTTCTCGGCCCAATTCAGAATTCCGGGCACATAGTTGTCGATACAGTGCGAAACGCTCATGATGCTGTCGCGGAAAGTATTCAGGTATCCGCTCACAAACGCCACCTTTATACGCAAATCGAGCGCCGCCGCAAACTGCGTACAGGTGCCGCCGCCAGAAATCCCCATGCAGCCCACGCGTTTACCATCGAGCTCCGGCCGCGTTTGAATCCAGTCGATGGTGCGCATCACGTCCCACACGCGCCAGCCGATCATCGTCTGGCCTAACAGCAAAGCCGAACCCGCCGTCGGCTGGCAGGCCGTCTCCTTCGGGCCCTTCGCTTGCGTAATCGGGTCGCGCCTGCATCCGAACGCCATCGGCTCAATAGCCACCGCTGCCAACCCGTGCTCCACCGCCTGAATCGCGAAATCGTGCTGGTAACCGGGCTTGTCCGTGCGATCGTTGCCGTGCTCATCGATGCCGACAATGTCGTCCACGCCCCGCCCGTGTCCCGGAATGCAAACCACCGCCGCGTAAGGCGGTTTCACGCCCGAAGGTGTCAGCAGGTACGCCAGCACGCCCACACCTGGCCGGCTCTCAAACACGAATTTCTCTCGCCGGTAAGCCGGATACTCCCGAACCGCAAGTGTCTCCGGGTTCAGCGGTGTTCTCTCCGGAAAGCCTCCCAATAGCTCGGTCAGCTTGCTTCGCAACTGCTGCTGCCAGGCCTCGGCATCCCCTTTGTTCGTCGCACGGAACGTGAGCTTCAATGGCGCGGACCTATATTGCTCGAGAGTCCAGTGCACCGGATCGAACTCATTCATGTTGACTTTCTCTTGGGCCCCGGCAAGCGCTCCGCCGTAATCGGACGCTTTCCCGCCCGGTGCAATCGTCGCCGCAGCCGCTACCGTGATGCCAAGCTGTCGTCGCGTGATCCCGTCCGCCATTTTGGAGATCACACCTTCACGTTCAGCTTCTTCACCTGATCAACGATGTAGTCCGATGTCCGCCAGCCTAGCGCCGTAATGGTTAATGTGGGATTCTTGTCCGCATTGCTGACGAAAGGCGCCCCGTCAGTGACGAAGAGATTCTTGCAGTCCCAAGCCTGGCAATTCTGGTTCAAGACGGAGGTCTTGGGGTCGGCTCCCATTCTCGCCGCGCCCACTTCGTGGATAATGAAACCGCCCGGAGCGATGCCCCAATTATTCTCGGCGCCTGACTTGTAAGTGACTACCCCGCCCATGGTCTCGATGATTGCCTGAAACGTTTCCTGCATATGCTTGGCCTGCAGAATTTCGTCCTGGCTCCATTTGAAGTGGAAGCGAGGCACGGGTATTCCCCATTCGTCGACTGTATCGGGATCGATCTCGCAATAGCTGTCGGCGTTGGGAATCATCTCGCCGCGTCCGGAGAAGGCGACCTCGATGCCGTAGATCCTCTTGAGACTCTGTTTCAGGGAGGTGCCATAACCACCGATCTGCTCCGGCCATTCGCCGAAAATGCTGGCATCCGGCTGCGAACGGCCGCCGCCGATCTCGATATGGTAGCCGCGCGCGAAAGGCAGCTTGCCCGCTTGCTGCTCCTTGTACTGCCACCAGGGCATGTACATGTGCATGCCGCCCACACCATCCTCGTTGAATGGCGGTAGATCCTGCAGGATCGGCAGGTAGCCGCCTACGTCCGAACCCACCGTGTCCATGAGATACCGGCCCACGAGCCCCGATGAGTTCGCCAGCCCGTTCGGAAACTGTCCGCTTTTCGAGTTCAGCAGGATTCGCGCCGTCTCGCAGCAGCTCGCCGCCAGCACAACGATCTTGGCTCGCACCGTTACCTCGTTGCGCGTCTTCTTGTCGACATAAGACACGCCCGTTGCAAGCCCGTCGCCTCCTACCAGCACTTCGCGAACCATCGCGTTCGTTCGCACCTCGAGGTTGCCCGTCTTCATCGCCGGGAAGATGTGGACCCCCGGGGAATTGAAGTTTGCATTCACGCCGCACGACCGTCCGCACTGCGAGCAGTAGTGGCATGCGGGCCGGCCATTCAGCGGACGGGTCAGAATCGCCAGCCGTGAGGGAATGCAGGGAATCTTGAGCTTGTCGCTGCCCATTTTGATGAGCCGTTCGTATCCCCGTGGCGCCGGTGGAGGAAGAAACTTTCCATCGGGAGTGTTCTCCAGCCCTTCCTGCGACCCGAAAATGCCAATTAGCCCTTCTGCTTTGTCGTAATAGGGTGCCAGATCGTCGTAGGTGATCGGCCAGTCGAACCCTTTACCGTCCCGGCTATAAGGCTTGAAGTCGTAAGGACCCATCCGCAGCGAAATGCGTCCGTAATGATTCGTGCGCCCGCCGAGCATTCGCGCACGCCACCATCGCCAGTCAGACCCGGGAGCGCTGGTGTACGGTTCCCCTTTAACCCTCCATCCGCCCGCAAGCGTGGCGTCGAAGTAGCCAAAAGGCTTGTCTTTCGATGATGCCGCGCGGTGCGGCGCGTTGTAGGGCCAGCCGAACATGGTCGATTGCTTCCGGTAATCGAACCAGTCGCCCGCTTCGAGCATGCAGATTTTGGCCCCCGCCGTTGCAAGTACCTGCGCAGCAACGCCGCCTCCTGCTCCCGAACCGACAATCACTACATCGTATGTCTTTGGGGTTGCGCTTACTTGGGCCATGCACTGTCAATTACACCACGCCCGCAACAGCGCACCGCCGTTCTTCTCAGCCGGGAACGCAGGCGAAAGCGCCTGCGCCACAAGTAGGTGGGGCAGGCATTCAGCCTGCCGAGACCTGTGCCAGGCTGTTAGTTCAGTCAACTCCTTCGCGCTTCGCTGCATCAGCGGCTCTTGCCAATTCCATGACCGTCGTAAAGAATCCCTGATCTTGACCTAGAAAAAGGTTATCCGCCGTGAATGACTCGATCGTAGCCACGGCGCCCCCATTCGCCGTCAGTGTCGGGCGAATTATTGAAACGCGGGGAAGATCAGCGGTAAGAAATTCGCACGGCTCCGGTAAGATGAGGTTCGTCTGGAATAACTCGCTGCCCGCGGCCCGGTCGGCCGCAGAGAGCTGCGAGTTATGCTGATTTGTTGGGTTGTTGAAATCGGGAAACGCCAGCTTAGTTACCGGATCGACCACCCCCGCGAAAGGCTGATTTACTGCATTTCCCGCCTTATCGTGCCATAGCGAAAAGTGGTCGACCTCCACTCCGCCGATGCTGAGAAGGATTCGCAGAACCTCGAGGCTCGTTGCCTTGAGAGCCAGTATGGGATAAAGGCTCGATCCGCCTTGCTCGATATATGCAAAGTGGAAGCCGGCTGTATTAGCTATGGATTGCATCCGCAACTGGTTCCTGGTCGCGCCGCTTACGGGAGGCACTAGCTGTGGTGTATCGGGCGGCGTATCGGAATCGCTTACTGGAATGGCAGACTGATTCTTGATTTTGAGGAGCTGCGGAAATTTGGCCCCTAGATCGGGATTCTGTGTGCTCCGGTAGCGGAACCAGAAACTGGTGTCTACGTTGAGCGCTTGCAGGTTTGTGAGCCGTCCGAGCGTTTGATCGGACCCGGTTGCCTTGCTGCTTGCGAGGTTCCGGAACGCGTCAAGATCAGCGGGCGCCTCACCTTTGGAAATCAAATAAGCGTTAAGAAATGCTGCATGGCTTATCTCGTCATCGGTATTATCGGCGATGTACTGGGGCATATCGCTATCTAAATTTTGGAGTGCGGCGATATAGCCGGGATTCCCTCCAGTTACTCCTCCCAGCTCGTTATATTGCAGCCAGAGATCGGCTTCGATAAGTTCTGCTGCCGCGGCAAACCGCAGCAGTGCGGCATCGCCCGGAGTGAGCCTGCTGCTGCTATTCGAAGCCGTCCGTGCAAATACGGTGCTGGCTGGCAGAACTGCGCCGGCCACGCCGAGGGCATGCAAGAATTGGCGCCGTCTCACAACGCGTTCCCACTTGGTACTAAGATCTTCTTTCGTCAATTCGGTATGCTTCGTATAAGATGCGATATCGATAATCGGATGTTTGTCTTCTTTCACGTTTACGCTCCTGGGTTATCTGGAGATCCAATGTGAGCGAGAGGGTAACTGCACGTTTGTTTCTGCTTCGCTCCAACCGTCTCGCCCAAGAGTAAGCGAGTATCGAGATAACCTTTGTCACGCTTCCGTAAACTGCGTGTAAAAAAACAACTGATGCCGAAAGACTGCATTGCCCGTGCGGTTGTCCACGCGCCTGCTGTGCGCTGAGAACGATAGTAATTACTTCTCGCCTTTTGTCGTTTTGGGAAAGGACCTTCACTAGCCGTTTGGAAAGGAAGGTCCCTCAGGTAGACAAGTGTCTAAGGCTCTACCGGCAAAAAATGCCGGCAGGCCTCCGCGCTAAGCTTCCTACACACATTCCCTCTGCGCTTCATCCGCATCTTCGGCCAGATCACGCAGAAGCTCAAAAAATTCCTTGTTGGTTTGGCCGTTAAAGAGTCCGTCTGCAGTCAGCGCCTTGACAGCCCCCATGGCAGCCCCTTTTGTCGCCGTAGGCCGAATGATGGAGCACACGGGGAACATTCGGCTGAGGAACGGGCATGGCTCAGGCATAATCAAATTGGTCTGAAACTCCTCCCCTCCAGGGTTGACATTCAAATTTGGAAACACCAAAGTGGCGTCGTTTGGGTCAGTCAACGGTGCCAGTGGATCGGACACAGCATTGCCTGCTTTGTCGTGCCAGGTCTGAAAGTGGGCTGTCTCCGTTGGCCCGATGCTGAGCAGAATCCGCAGCACCTCCGGGTCCGTGACTCTCTGTGCCAGCGAAGGGTAGAGACTGCTTCCCCCCTGCTCGATAAAGCCGAAGTGAAATCCCGCCGTGTTGGCAATCGCCTGGATGTGATCGCTCGGGCTCAAGTCGTTATCGCTTCTGGGAATCGCCGGATGTTTCCCCTTCGCAAGGCCTTTAACAGCCTGCTCAAAGGTGAACGAGGGATCCAGATCGGGGTTATGGTCGCCGTCGCGGTACCGTGTATACCAGCTCGTGTCTACAGTAAGTTCCATGAGGTTTGTGAGCCGCCCTATCTGGTTAGCTCCCGTCGCTTTGCTGCTCGGTATGGTGGCGAAGTGACTCAGGTCCACCGTGTCCGCGCCCTTTGAGGCCAGATAAGCGTTGATGAACATAAAGTGAGAGATCTCATCATCGGCGTTGTCGTGTATGTACTGCGGCAGGTCCGAATCAAGAAGCTCCAATTTGGCCATGTAGATCGCACTTCCTCCGGTGGGTAAGCCGGGAAGATCGCTCAATTGAGTGCCGCCAAGTTCCGCGTACTGCAGCCACAGATCGCTTTCAATGATTTCGGCGGCAGCCAGGAATCGTAAAATGGCGGCATCTCCCTTCCTAAGGGATCCGCTGCTCTCTTCGGCGAAAGCCTTCACGCTTGTGCCGAGTAGCGCGCCTCCCATGGTTGCCGTCCCTGCCGCCGTTAAGCTCTTCTTCAAGAACGAGCGGCGGCCCTCCGTAGTTTTCTTTCGATTCAGTTGCATTACGTTATTTCCCCTCTTGCCTAACATGGCGGTTAGAGCCTCGATTCTTCTTTCGAAGCCTTTCACCGCCTGTGGCAATAGTCGGGCTATTTATTCCAAGAATATGTCGTGAAAACGTTATTTTGTTGTAAGTGCTCCTCCACGGCAGACAACGCCGACAAGATTGCCTAGAATCGGTTGCATTCTCGTCTTGGTCTTGGAATGCGGCGTAATCGCTGCGACTCATGGGAGCCTCAGCTTCTCATCGCTCGTGGTTGGCTTCGCAGGAAAGAGAAGGAAGATTATGCTCGCGCGGCACGCACAAAAAAATTACATTTGTAAACGAGCAGTTCTTATTCGTCGCGCAACTTGCGTATTACTGGCCGGGGACTGCCGAATAAAGCCCGGTAATCTGTGCAGTTTCCAACACGTGGCCGTGCCTTCCGGCCTCAATCAACGCGTGATATAACGTCTCGGCCCCTGCGGGAAAATCCGCCGATGCCGAAAACAACTGGAGTTCTATATCGAGCGCATAAACCGTAAAGACATATTGATGGACGAACGGCATAAGGGTCTTGGGCGGGCATGGCCCGTCATAACTCAGATCGCCGAAATCGTTGCTGATCTGTTCGCCATACGTGCTGCCGGCTATACCGGCGTTCGCGGGAAGTCCGGTTGCCGCCGGAGATATATTGTAAATCCCCCAGTGTGTAAACGCTGCTGTAACATCGTATGCAATTACTACGAAACTGCGCGTACGGCTGGGAGCATGCGTCCAGGATAGCTCCGGAGATTCATTTCCCCCCGGGCTTCCATCAACCGAGCACGCGTTAGAGCCATTCTGTATGATGTTGTGGATCGTACTTATAGGCAGTACGGAATCGTTCTTGAAGGTTGCGCTGCGTACTCGGAATTCTCGTTCATGCCGTTGGCCGTGGTCATCGTCTGCGGCATGGATCAGAGTCGGCGTCAGCACGCAAAGCGCGAGCGCTATGCGCGCGGTTAGCAAAAGTCTCCTCTTTGTGCTGGACTCCATGTCGTACTCTCCACCTGACAGAGTATAGAGTGAATTCCCTCTTCGGTTCGCTCGGCAAAACCGGCAGATCGGTTCGGTCATTCCGATCTTTGTTTACGCCATAGCCCCTGCTTGAGAATTCCCACTATGGCTCCTCCCAGCCCGCCCAGGACCATCGCCCCTAAATGCCAAACAATCATGTGCGCGGAGTTCTCAATCGGGCAGCGGAGCGCCAGGACAGCCACTCCCAAAAGTCCGGCAAAGAATCCCGCTGTTGCGCCCGTTTGAACGGGTGACGAAGCAAATCCTTTTCGGAGAAAAGACCAGAGGAGGACGCCGCTGGCAAGTGTGTAAATGGATCCCAACCGCAGGCATCCCACGCCGCGAGATACAAACAGGGTGAGGTCAAAGTTTCGAAATAATGCGGCCGACAACAGAACCAGCAGAATCATCGAGACGGCGATAACCCAGGGCGGATTCGTCCTTCTCTTTGAGCCTGGAATCATCAGTTGAACAGTCGCAGCGGAAAACCAGACCGCGCACAGCAAAACCACTGTGTAATAAGCAACGCTTTGGTAGGCATTGAGTACGTGGAATCCTCTATAGTCCACGGGAATTCCGCCCATCATTGCGAAGGCGATGAACAGAGCCACCAGCGCCCAGATGAGCGTCCTATCAGAAGGCAAAGGGTGAACGGGTGTTAGTGATGTTGTGATGAGTCTCTCGATCTGGTGAATGCGTCCGTCATCCACCTGAGGTTCCGGTGCTTTCAGCGCTTCGAGCATCGCCGTACATCCCGTGCACGATAGAAGATGATCCTTTGCGGCCTCTGTCAGCGGCCGGCCTGCGGACAACAGCTCTTTTAGGCCTTCACAATTCATGTCTCGCGTCCAAAGAGCTCACGTAGTTTCTCATAAGCGCGGTGTGCCTTCTGTTTGACGGCGCCGACGCTGGTTCCCGTAGCTCGTGCTACCTCTTCTAAGCTGAGGTCCGAAATCTTCAGCAGAAGAATGACTTCCCGCTGGCTGGCCGGAAGCGTGTCCAACAGATCCTCCAGCTTCGGAAGCTCTCTTCGCGGTGTTTCCGGCGCTGCCATTTCGGCCAGATGCTCGCTTTGTACTTCGCGAGCGCTCGTCCTTCTGCTGCGCCGGTACTGGTCTATTCGAACCCGCCGCGCGATCGCATAAATCCACGGAAGCACCGGTTCCCCTGCTCGGTACGTGCGCCGCGCGCCGTGAATTCTTAGCCAGAAATCCTGAAGCAGGTCTTCCGCCAGCGACCGGTCCCGCACATTCGCAAGATAGAACTGATAGATCTGCGGGCTAAGCTGAGTCACCAGTCTTCCCGCAGCTTCTGCGTCGGATTGCTGGTATCGCTGCATAAGGGATTCCAGTTCCCCGGGCGCTGCCGCCTGCTTTGATAAACGCTCCTCAGGCACCGGAGACACCAGCGCGCCGTACTAGTAAATTCGCAGGCGTTCCCCGAAAAGTAACGGTCGTGGGCGAAATCAGGCCCGCGCTTCCGCTGCGAAACAGCGTTGCTACCGTCGTGCCGCTAACTGTTGGCCGCCGCCACTGGCTTCGGGCAAATGTCACACTGCCTGACATTACACAACATCACCGGAAACCTCGATGCATCAGGGGAAACTCTCACGGCTCTTGCGGAGTCGATGGGACATGAAAACGATCCTGTTCTCCGCTGCTCTGTCAATCCTCTCACTCTCGGCGTACGCGCAGAACCCGGCCGGCGTCAACTTTAAAATTGTGTCTGCTTCGGGCTCGGGAAATTTCTGTATGGACGCGCAAGATAACCGAAAGGCGGACGGTACGAACGTATTTATGTATACGTGCCACGGCCGCGAGAATCAGCGCTGGGCGATTACCACGGCAACGCAGGGTAGCGCGATTATCGGGACAGGAGGTTATTGCCTGGATGTTCGAGGGGGTGCCAAATCGCCGGGAGCTCCCGTTCAGCTTTATCAGTGTCATTTCGGCGGCAACCAGCGATTTTTGATAGGTAGCGACGGAACTATTAAGGAGCAATCATCGGGCAATTGTTTGCAGGCCAAGGCCGACAAGGACGGCGCTCCTATTGTCTTGGCACCCTGCAAGGGCGCTCCCACGGAGAAGTGGCGTTTTGAGCAATAACCCCCGGATCACATGTGATAACCCAACCCAGACTTGATCTTGCACGCGCGCTGTTTGATGAAGTTGCGACTGTCAGGTGACTTCGCAAAACTCTCAACTTCCGGGTTGCGCAAACCGAGTTGCTTGAAAGGCAAGCTCTGGCGCCACAGACAAATGACAAGGAGAACCTTTCACTCCAGGACTATCCTCTTCCTGATCATCTTCTCCATTGCGTCCCCGACTGCTGGTCCCTACTCGGTCCAGACTCACGAGCAACTCATTGATATTGCCTGGGAAGGCCAAATCCGGCCGATCCTGCTCAAACGCTTCCCTACCATTACGGAGGCCCAGATCCAGGAGGCTCACGCCTACGCCTATGGCGGTTGCGCGATTCAAGACCTGGGCTACTATCCGTTCGGCAACGCCTTCTTCTCCGATCTCACGCACTACGTGCGCTCCGGAGATTTCGTCCTCAGCCTCATGCACAATGCGAAAACCCCAGACGAGTTTGCCTTCGCCATCGGCGCGCTGTCTCATTACGTCGGCGACTACTTCGGGCACGCATACGCTGTAAACCATTCGGTTCCAGTCGAGTTCCCTGGCCTAAAGAAAAAATATGGTCCCGTCGTCAACTACGCGCAGTCGCCGCATGCCCACGTCCGCACCGAGTTCGCCTTCGACATCAATCAGCTCAGCAAGGGTCGTTTCGCACCCCCGGGTTATCTGGATCACGTCGGCCTTGAAATCTCCCGCCCTCTGCTCCGCCAGGCTTTCTATCAAATTTATGGCCTTAATCTGCGCGACGTCATCGGTGACCAAGCCACCGCTCTCAAGATCTATCGGAAAGGTGTTCGCCATTTCTTGCCTAACATTGCGGAAGCGGAAGCAATCTTGCATAAGAAGGGGTTCCCGCAAGATACGCCGAGCGACGAATTCGATCGGCTCCGAACTGAACTTCTTCGCAGCGCCCAAGAGAACGGGTGGAAGCAATACACCAAGCCTCCCGGCGCCGGCAGTCACCTGTATGCCGGTTTCATCTTCATACTTCCCAAATTCGGCCCGCTTTCTATGCTCGCGATCGAAGGCCCAACCACCCACACCGAAGAACTCTACATTCACAGTGTTAGCCGATCCGTCAGAGCCATGCGACTCGTTTTGACCAATTTCGATAGCATCGACACCTACATCGCCAACCGCGACCTCGATACCGGTGAGATTGTGAAGCCCGGCGGTTATCCACTCACGGACAAGACCTACGAGCGCTTGCTGGCCACCGTCACTCAGGACCCAAAGTCTCCCGTCCCAGCTCAGCTCAAGCACGATCTCGAGAGCTACTACTCCGATCCCGGCGCCCCCATCGTCACCAAAAAGAACGCGAAGGAGTGGAAAGCAGTCCAGTCCAATCTGAAAATTCTCACAACCATGTCCACAACCGGCAACATGGCCCCCACTTCTCACCAAGTCCTCGACCCTGATTAACCTACCCCATCACGCAATCCAAATTATTCATTGCCCGTGATGTGGTCCGTAAGTATTCAATCGGCCGCCTGCCGGTGCCGCCGGTACCGACCCCCCTCACACTCGCTCGCTCTTATCGAAGGTTGGTTGCCATTTGGCTTAGCAGCCCGTGGCAGAACCCCTGGAATTTCTGAGATAACAGCAGGGCCGAGATGAGTAAGTTCGTCGAAACAGAATAGAGGCTGAGGTGGAGTATGTGGCG
>Ga0213872_10001466_pt1 | contig 15317 bp, 11 predicted proteins | sample VelepicomBERX_R2_FD_160071 | JGI IMG/M metagenome (GOLD analysis project Ga0213872, IMG submission 160071) | Rhizosphere microbial communities from Vellozia epidendroides in rupestrian grasslands, the National Park of Serra do Cipo, Brazil - RX_R2 | ecosystem: Host-associated > Plants > Roots >...
TCGGTGGACGAGCGCGGCCGCGACGCCGACGGCAAGCCGCTGAACAATCCGGCCATCACCCCCGACGTGCTGGGCGCCATCTTCTCGACGGTCCAGGGCGGTACCAGCGATGTGCTGCCGCTGCCCAATAATGACGGCTATTTCGTCGTCCATGTCGACAAGGTGACCCCGGCCTCGATCCGTCCGTTCGATCAGGTCCGTCCGCAGGTCGAAGCGGCCTGGAGCGCCGAGGCGCGCGCCGCCGCCGCCCGCCAGCAGGCCGATGCCGCCGCCGCCCGCGTCAAGGCCGGCGAGCCGCTGTCGTCGCTGGCCGGGCAGCTCAAGGTCGAGACCACCCGTCCCTTCCCGCGCGCCGGCGGCGCCGCCACCCAGGTGTCGCCGCTGCTGGCGGCCGAGATGTTCCGCCAGAGCGCCGTCGGCGGCGTCGCGGTGGTCGGCGTCGGCGCCGACAGCCTGGTGGCGCGCCTGAAGGAGATCCAGACCCCCGACGCGGTGGGCGCCGGCTTCACCGCCGCCCGCGAGGAGCTGGCCAATGTGCTGGCCGAGGATCTGATGCAGGAATACGCCATCGCGCTGCGCAAGGAGTTCAGCGTACGGGTCAATCAGAGCGTCATCGACCAGCAGTTCGCCAAATGACCCCGGCCACCTCTTTCGAGAGTTTCCGGCCGCTTTACGAGCAGGGGCGGCCGCAGCTTCTCTGGACCAAGCTCGTGGCCGATCTCGAAACGCCGGTGTCGGCGATGCTGAAGCTGGCCGACGGCAAGCCGAACAGCTTCCTGCTGGAATCCGTCGAGGGCGGCGATCAGCGCGGGCGCTATTCCTTCATCGGGCTGAAGCCCGACGTGATATGGCGCTGCCACGGCAACACGGCGGCGCTCAATCGCCGCGCCTTGGCCGATGCCGACGAGTTCACCCCCTGCCCGGTGGCCAAGAGCAAGGGCGCGCTGGCCTCGCTGCGCGCGCTGGTGGCGGAATCGCGCATCGACGACATGCCCGCCGGCCTGCCGCCGATGGCCGCCGGCCTGGTGGGTTACATGGGCTACGACATGGTGCGCCTGGTCGAGCCGGTGCCGGACGCCGACAAGCCGCGCTTCGATCTGCCGGACGGGCTGTTCCTGCGCCCGACGGTGATGGCGATCTTCGATAATGTCGACGATTCCGTGACCCTGGCCACGCCGGTACGTCCGCGCGCCGGCGTCGACGCGCAGGCCGCCTACAACATGGCGTGCGAACGTCTGGCCGATCTGGTGGCCGATCTCGACCGCTCGCTGCCCAGCCTGCCGGTCAGCGACCAGAGCGGCAAACAGGCCGCCGAGCCGCAAGCCAACATGACCGAGGCCGATTATTGCGCCATGGTCGCCAAGGCCAAGGAATACATCAATGCCGGCGACATCTTCCAGGTGGTGCTGAGCCAGCGCCTGAAAGTGCCGTTCCGCCTGCCGCCTTTCGCGCTATACCGCTCGCTGCGGCGGACCAATCCCAGCCCGTTCCTGGTCTATCTCGATTTCGGCGGGTTCGCTTTGGTGGGGTCGAGCCCGGAGATCCTGGTGCGGCTGCGCGACGGCAAGGTCACGGTGCGCCCGATCGCCGGCACCCGCCCGCGCGGCGCCGACGAGACTGCCGACGCCACCTTCGCCGCCGATCTGCTGTCCGATCCGAAGGAGCTGGCGGAACATCTGATGCTGCTCGATCTCGGGCGCAACGATGTCGGCCGCGTCTCGAAGATGGGCACGGTGTCGGTGACCGAGCGCAACATCATCGAGCGCTATTCCCATGTCATGCACATCGTCTCGAACGTCGAGGGCCGTCTGAACGACGAGAAATTCGACGCCATGGACGCCCTGTTCGCCGGCTTCCCCGCCGGGACCGTCTCGGGCGCGCCCAAGGTGCGGGCCATGCAGATCATCGAGGAGCTGGAACCCGACCGGCGCGGGCCCTATGCCGGCTGCATCGGCTATTTCTCGGCCAATGGCTCGCTCGACACCTGCATTACGCTGCGCACCGGGCTGGTGATGGATGGCGAACTGCACATCCAGGCCGGCGCCGGGATCGTCGCCGATTCGGTTCCGGCGTCCGAGCATCAGGAATGCCGCAACAAGGCGCGGGCTTTGTTAAGGGCGGCGGAGGATGCTGTGAAGTTCGCGGGGCGGCGGCGGGGTTAGTTCCCCACCCCGCCCTGCCGCACCTTCACGATCTCGGTCACCGGCACCAGCGTAATCCCCCGCCCCGCCAACCCGGGCAGCCAGGCCGACAACGCCGCCACCGTATTGTCGTGCGGATGGCCGATGACGATCACCGTGCCGTTCTTCTTCGCCTGCGCCTCGGCCTTGACCAATTGGGCGGTCACCGCCGCCTCGTCGTCGACATCGTCGAGGAAGATATTGCGCGCCGCGGCCGGCACCTGGGCCTCGCGGGCGGTGGCCAGGCCGACGCTCTTGCCGGTGGTCATCGAATCGATGAACAGCAGCCCGCGCTGATGCAGCGCCTCCATCACCAGGCGCATGCCGGGGGCATAGGCGGTGAATCGGCTGCCCATATGGTTGTTGACCCCGACATAACCTTGGAAGCGGCTGAGATCGGACTCGATGCGGCGGCGCAATTCGTCGGGCGGCAGATTGTCCGAGAGCACGTCGGGACCGGGGTCCATCGTTCCCAAAGGCTGCATCGGCATGTGCATCATCAGTTCATGCCCGCGCGCATGGGCGGCGCCGGCCTGCTCGGACAGATGGGCGGCATAGGTCATGAAGGACAAGGTCAGCGGCCCGGGCAGCTCCACCACCTTGGCCGATCGGCGGCGATCCACCCCCATGTCGTCGATGATCACCGCGATCATCGCCGGTCCCGGACGGGCCGGAACGGCATAGGCCTGCCAGGCCGGCCGCCCGGCGGGAAGGACCGCGACGGGAGCCGGCGGCGGCGAAGCCGGCTCGACCATCTCGGGCTTGGGCTGAGGCGGCGCCGGTTCGGGTTCGGGCTCCGGCTCGGGTTCCGGCTGGGGAACGGCCGCCGGCGGCGGCGGCGCCGCGACGGGCGCGGGCATGGGAACGGGCCGGCGGAAATGCTCGGCCACCAGGCTCAGCGCCAGACCGGCGATCAGGCACACCGCGCCGGCGATCAGCGCCGGAACCAATTTACGGGAGGAAATCACGCAACGACCGCAGCAGGAAAACAGGGCGCCATGATCCTGCTTGTCGCCGCCCCGGTCAATCGCCGCCGCAACGGAATCTTCACTGTCCGACCGCGGGCTAAGCAGGCGTTCATAAAAGGCATGTTAAGTATTCGCGACACGTGGTCGCCACAGGGTAAAATGTATTTGACAGTCGTCACAAAATGACGAATGTCATAGAAAGGTGGGAAAGAGGGACCCTGAACGTTGATAAGAGCAGGAATCGTCAGGACAATTCAGCGACTGCTGTGTGCGCTGGCCTGCCTGCTCGTGCCGCTCTCGGTCGGGGCGACGACGATCAAGGATCTCAAGATCGGCGTCCATGTAATCGATTTCGTCACCAATTTGCCGACAGGCAGGACGGGTATAGGCATCGCCTATGATTCGCGCAATCGCGAGTCGCTGGAGGATGCCCAGCAGATCCTCGACACCCTGCTCTCGCCCGCCCTGCACCTGCCGCCGGGCTCACGGCCGCTGCTGATCGACATCCGCGACCTCGACGGTTCGGTTCCCTTACGCGCCGTGGTGGTCGCCGACCGGATGAAGCCCTATTACGACCAATTGGCCGAGTTCGGCCGCACCAGCCGCACCCTCGTCATCTCTTCGGACATCGAGTGCGCCCGCGCCGGGAAATGCACCGTCGGCATCGCCAGCACGCCGCGGGTGGAAGTCATCGTCAACACTCGGCAGGCACAGTCCAGCGGTATTCAATTCTCCGAGGCATTCCGCATGATGGTCACGGAATACTGAGGCGTGGCGAAGCTGAAAGCGGTTGAATCTCTTTCGTTCGACACAAAGTTAAGAACGAAACATTTTCGGGAAAGAGGCGTTTTCCCAGTAGTTTTACGGCAAATCCTTTACGCCTTGGGGTTGCTACTGTAGGAATTATTTTGTCACGACAATCATCGACCACCTTATCGCTATCGTTCCGGGCATGGCATACAGCGGACATCGGCATCTGATGAGCAAGCGTCGCCTGGCGCTGCTCTTCTATTGCCTGCTGGGTTCGGCCGCGCGCGGCCAGTCGCTCGACTATGACAAGCTGGAAAGCCTGTTCGGCGAGCCGGTGACGATCAGCGCCACCGGCAAGCCCGAGCGCGTCTCCGACACGCCGGCGACGATGGACATCATCACCCAGGACGACATCAAGCGGTCCGGGGCGCGCGACCTCGCCACCCTGCTGCGCCGGCTGCCTGGCCTGGCCTCCTATCGCGGCTATAACGGCACCGAGGCTTTCTCGATCGGCGCCATCCTGCTGAACGGCCGCGAGATCTATCTGGCCAGTTTCGGCGAGGCCTTCCTCGACTCCCTGCCGGTCGAGCTCGAGGAGATCCGCCAGATCGAGGTGGTGCGCGGGCCGCAGAGCGGGCTCTACGGCTTCAACAGCGCCGACGGGGTGATCAACATCATCACCTTCGATCCGGCCCAGGACCGGCTCGATTATGTCCGGCTGCGGGGCGGCGACGAGTCGCGGCGCGAGGGCGCCGCCGCCATCACCCTCAATCCGCTGGACGGTGTCGGGGTGCGCGTAACCGCTGCCGCCGATCACGCCCATGCCGACGGCTTCGATCTGCCCGCCGGCATGTCGATCCCGCCGCAGAACCCGGAACGACGCAGCTTCGACGCCCTGTTCTCGGTCAACCTGGCCGATGGCGGCCACGCCACGCTGGAAGCGGCGCACAGCGACCTGTCGATGACGATGACCGTTCCCCAGGCGACGCTGCTGCTCAATGCCCGGCTGCAGAACGACGCGGTGAAGGCCGATTATACCGCCGACACGGCGATCGGTCGGGTCGGAGCGCTGATATCCTATACCAGCCTGACGGTGCCCAGCGGGGCGACCTATCTCAACGGCGGCATCATGCTACATGACCACGCCACCGACGGAAGGCTCAACGACCTGGTCAAGCTGTCGCCCGACGACAGTCTGCGCGCTGAATTCGAGGCCCGGAACGAGACCGTTCATACCGGCGCCACCGCGGCGCCGCTCGCCAGCCTGGTCCTGGCCGGCTCGTTGATGTGGGATCATAAATTCACCGATTCCCTGTCCATGGTGAATGCGGTGCGATACCTGGTAACCGACGTGTCGCAGAACGCCCCACCTGCCGGTGGCGCCACTTACGACCAGACCAGCCGCGGCGTGGCCGACGATTCCTCGCTGATCTGGCGGATCGGCAACGACGACACGCTGCGGGGCAGTTTCGCGCGCGGCATCGCCTTGCCGTCGCAGCTCAATGTCGCCCAGCTCGGCCTCACGGCCGCCACCGCGCACGGCCAGTCATTGGCCGGGAGCCCGGAGCTGGCCAGTTGGACCAACACCGAGGAACGCGTCACTTATGATCATCAGTTCCGCGACTGGGGCGCCCAAGGCCGGATCAGCCTGTTCCGCGAGCAGAGCGACGGGCTGATTTCCCTGCTGCCGTTCCAACTGCTGGCGGCTTCCCAGCCCGGATGCGTGGTGCCGCTTCTGCGCCGGCTGGTGCCGTGCCAGGCGCTGATCGCCACCACCGCCCTGTCCGGTTCCGCTCCGGGGATGGAACTGGAGGTCGAGCATAAAGCCTCCACGGGCTTCTCGTGGGCCGCCAATTACACGCTGGAATCGCTGCGGCCGCATGGCACTGCCAACACGCTGGCGCTGATGCCGGAACTCTCCGGCCACGAGACCGTACAGAAGGCCAATCTCCGGATCGGCTATGGCTGGGGCGCCTGGAGCGCCGATCTCGACGCGCTCTACACCAGCGCGGTGCCGGTTCTGCTGCTCGACACGCTGTCGGCGGCGCGACCGCGCGTGGCGCTGGAGCGCAACCAGCCCGCCCTCACTTTGGCGCCGAGGCTGGGCTGGCAGGCCACCGATCTGATCACCATCGAGGCCTCGGCGGAAAATCTTTGGCCGACCCGCTTGAATGCGCTGCAAAGGATCGACAGTTCTTATTTCCTGACGGTCAGGCTGACCTACTGAAGCCGCTTGACCTGGGGAACCACCGGTTCCATTCTGCCGCGATTTTCAAGGGCCCGGGCCATGCCGTTTCTTCTGATCGATAATTACGACAGCTTCACCTACAACCTGTTCCATTATCTCGGCGAGTTGGGGGCGGAGGTCGAGGTGGTGCGCAACGACGCGATCGGCGCCGAGGCGGCCCTGGCCCGCGCCCCGCAGGGCATCGTGCTGTCGCCCGGCCCCTGCACCCCGAACGAAGCCGGCATCTGCCTCGACGTCATCAAATTGGCGGCCGAGCGGCGCGTACCGCTGCTGGGCGTCTGCCTGGGCCATCAGGCGATCGGCCAGGCTTTCGGCGGCCAGGTTGTGCGCGCGCCGGTTCCCGTCCACGGCAAGACCAGCCCGGTGTTCCACAAGGACAGCAGCCTGTTCGCCGGCCTGCCCTCGCCCTATCTCGCCACCCGCTATCATTCGCTGATTGTCGAGCGCGAGGGCCTGCCCCCTTCGCTGGACGTCACCGCCTGGACCGATGACGGGCTGATCATGGGTCTGGCCCACAAGGAATTGCCGATCGTCGGCGTGCAGTTCCACCCGGAAAGCATCGCGTCCGAGCACGGACACGCTTTGCTGCGCAATTTCCTCAGCCTGGCCGACCGCCACACCGGCGCCAAGGCGGCGTGATGGCCGCCGCCTCCATGAAGCCCGTGCTGGCCCGGCTCGCCGGCGGCGCGCCGCTCGACCGCGCCGACGCCGAGAGCGCCTTCGGGCTGATCATGGATGGCCAGGCGACCCCGGCGCAGATCGGCGCCTTCCTGATGGGTCTCAGGATCCGCGGCGAAACGGTCGACGAAATCGCCGCCGCCGCCACCGTGCTGCGCGCCAAGGCCCAGACCATCGCCGCGCCACCCGGCGCCATCGACACCTGCGGCACCGGCGGCGATGCGGCCGGCACTTATAACATCTCGACCGCCGCCGCTATCGTCACCGCCGCCTGCGGCGTGCCGGTGGCCAAGCATGGCAATCGCGCGGTCTCGTCGAAATCAGGCTCGGCCGACGTGCTGACGGCGCTGGGTGTCAATATCGCCGCCGACGAGACGCTGGTGCTGCGCAGCCTGACCGAGAACAATCTCTGTTTCCTGATGGCGCCCCGCCACCACGCCGCCATGCGTCACGTTGCCGGCGTGCGCGAGGAGCTGGGCCTGCGCACCTTGTTCAATCTGCTGGGACCGCTGTCCAATCCGGCCGGCACCAGGCGCCAGTTGCTGGGCGTGTTCGCCGACCGCTGGGTCGGGCCGCTGGCCGAGGTGCTGGGCCTGCTGGGCGCCGAGCGCGCCTGGGTGGTGCATGGCAGCGACGGGCTCGACGAGCTGACCGTCACCGGCCCGAGCCAGGTCGCCGAATGGCATGACGGCAAGGTGGCCCGCTTCGAGGTCACCCCGGAGATGGCCGGCCTGCCCCGCTCGCCCGCCGAGGCGCTGACCGGCGGCGACGCCCTGCACAACGCCGCCGCGCTGGGGCGCCTGCTCGACGGCGAGGCCGGCGCCTATCGCGACGTGGTGCTGCTGAATACCGGCGCCGCCCTGGTGGTCGCCGGCAAGGCGTCGGGCCTGGGCGAAGGGGTATCGATGGCCAGGACGGCGATCGATACCGGACGCGCGAAGCACTGCCTGGCCAGGCTGATCGAGATCACCAACAAAGAGACTGTCAATTGAGCGATACCCTGCGCGAGATCTGCGCCGAAAAACAGAAGCACGTCGCCTTCGCCCAATCCCTGCTGCCCTTCGAGAAGCTGCTGGACATGGCGGTCGAGCAGCCGGCGCCGCGCGGTTTCGCCAAGGCGCTGTCGGCCAAGGCGGAGACCGGCTTCGCGCTGATCGCCGAGATCAAGAAGGCCTCGCCCTCGGCCGGGCTGATCCGCCCCGATTTCGATCCGCCGGCCCTGGCCAAGGCCTATGAGGAAGGCGGCGCCGCATGCCTCTCGGTGCTGACCGACATCCCCTATTTCCAGGGCCAGGACGCCTATATGGTCCAGGCCCGCGACGCCTGCTCGCTGCCGGTGCTGCGCAAGGATTTCATGATCGATCCCTGGCAGATCGTCGAATCCCGCGCGCTGGGCGCCGATTGCATCCTGCTGATCATGGCGGCGCTCAACGACGATGTGGCGGCCCATCTGGAAGACGCGGCGCTGGAACTCGGCATGGATGTGCTGATCGAGGTGCATGACGCCGACGAGATAGAACGGGCGCTGAAGCTGAAATCGCCGCTGATCGGCGTGAACAACCGCAATCTCAAGACCATGGTCACCGACATCGCCACCACCGAGCAGCTGGCCGCCATGGTGCCGGCCAACCGCGTGCTGGTGGCGGAAAGCGGGCTCAAGACCCATGACGACCTGGTTCGGCTGTCGAAGGTCGGTGCGCGCCGCTTCCTGGTGGGCGAGACGCTGATGCGCCAGCAAGATGTGGCCGCCGCCACCCGCGAACTGCTCGGAGCTGCCTTATGAGCGATTTCACCCACTTCGATCAAAAGGGGAAGCCCCGCATGGTCGACGTCTCCGAAAAGCCGGTGACGAACCGCGCGGCCACAGCCAAGGGCACGGTGCTGGTCTCGTCGGAAACCCTGGCGCTGATCCGTTCCGGCGGCGGCAAGAAGGGCGACGTGCTGGCCGCCGCGCGGCTGGCCGGCATCATGGGCGCCAAGCGCACCGCCGATCTAATCCCGCTGTGCCATCCGCTGGGGCTGGATTCGGTCGAGATGGAACTGAGCGCCGAGGACTCTCCGCCCCGCGTCGAGATCACGGCGCGCTGCAAGGTGACCGGGCGCACCGGCATCGAGATGGAAGCCCTGACCGCCGTTTCGGTGGCGGCGCTGACCGTCTATGACATGTGCAAGGCGGTCGACCGGGCCATGCGCATCACCGACATCAGGCTGGTCGAGAAGACCGGCGGCCGGTCCGGAACCTTCACCGCCGGCTGATCATAGAATTGCCACGATCCGGTCCGATCTTGCCGGCGTCTTCCGTCTGGCGAGGGGTGGGGCATGGCTCGGTTGGCATTCAGGATCGCGGCCTGGGGCGTGGGCGTTCCGGTCGGACTCGCCGTCACCTATCTGGCGGCGGCGGTGATCGGCGGGATGCTGACCCGCGGCGGCGCCGAGACCGCCGGGCCCGACGAGGTCGACATCTATCTGCGCACCAACGGCGTCCATGCCGATCTGGTGCTGCCGGTGGCGGCGCTGGATGTCGATTGGCGGCGGCGCCTGCCCCTGAACGATCCCGATGTAGCCGATGGCGGTTTTCCCTATCTGGCGTTCGGCTGGGGCGATCGCGGCTTTTATCTCACCACCCCGACCTGGGCCGATCTCAAGGTCACGACCGCTTTGTGCGCCTTGTCCGGGCTGGACGACACGGTGATGCACGTCCAGGCGGCCAACGCCCCCGAGCCGGGATCGCGCTCGGCCGAGCTGCGCTTGTCGGCGGCGCAATATCACCATCTGGTCGATTTCATCGACCACAGCTTCGACCGTGATGCCGGCGGCGCGCCGATTCCCATCCCCAACGCCCATTACGGCCGGCACGACAGCTTCTTCGCCGGCCGGGGACATTACTCCGCCTTCATGACCTGCAACGAGTGGACGCGCCAGGCCCTGGCCCATGCCGATTTGCGCACGCCGCTATGGGCGCCGTTCGACCTCGCCTTGTTTCATCATCTGCGCGCCTAGCCATCAGGATCCAGCCGGATTATCCTCAAGGCAGAGGGACATAGCCTGAGGGTCACGCGTGCGTTATCAAACAGCCGGCTGGACAGCAGCCGTACTTATTGCCTGGGCCGTTTCCGGCCTGCCTGCATCCGCCGACGATAGCAAGATCGCCGCCGCCGCCAAGCGGCTGCTGCCGGAACCGGCGCCGATCGTCGCCCTGCCGAGCTGGTCGCCGCTGGTGAAGAAGGTGCTGCCGGCGGTGGTCAACGTCACCGCCGAGATCAATCCCGACGCCGCCCAGGCCGAGGCGCCCGAGGAGCGGCAGGCCGGCCCCTCGCTCGACGATTTCCTGCGCCGCTATTTCGAGGAGCGCGGGCTGGCGACGCCGCTGCCGCCGGGCACCCGCACCGCGACGCGGGGCAAGCTGACCTCGGTCGGATCGGCCTTCATCATCGACCCCTCCGGCTACGTCGTCACCAACAACCATGTGGTCGCCGGCGCCACCAAGATCACCGTGATCCTGCAGGACAATACCCGCCACACCGCCGAGCTGGTGGGCGCCGATCCCAAGATCGACATCGCGCTGTTGAAGATCTCGGCCCGCCACAAGCTGCCCTCCTTGTCGTGGGGCGACAGCAACAAGGTGTCGGTCGGCGACTGGGTGATGGCGGTGGGCAATCCGTTCGGGCTGGGCGGCACCGTCACCTCCGGCATCGTCTCGGCGCTGGGGCGCGACCTGCAGCAGGGTCCGTTCGACGATTTCCTGCAGATCGACGCGCCGATCAACCGCGGCAATTCCGGCGGGCCGACCCTCGACATCGAGGGACGGGTGGTGGGGATCAACTCCGCCATCTATTCGCCCACCGGCGGCAGCGTCGGCATCGGCTTCGCCATTCCGTCCAACATCGCCAAGGTGATCGTCCAGAAGCTGCGCGACAGCGGTCATGCCGACCATGGTTTCCTCGGCTTCAGCGTGCAGTCGATCTCGCCCGACATCGCCGACGCGCTGCATCTCGATCCCGACAAGCCGCAGGGTCTGCTGGTCAATGACGTGGTGCCGCAAAGCCCGGCCGCCACCGCCGGGCTGCAGGCCGGCGACATCATCGTCGAGGCCAACGGCCAGCCGGTGGTGGCGACTCACGATATCTCGAAATTCGTCGTCAATGCCCGAATGGGCGAGACGCTGCATCTGACCGCCCAGCGCTTCGACAAGACCATGAAGGTCGATATGGTCGTGGCCAAGACGCCGACCCGCGAGGAGCTGGCGGCCTGGCTGGAAGGACCGGCCGCCAACCATGCCCAGGTACCGCCGGCGCTGGGGCTTTGGCTGGCCAACCTGACCGACGATCTGCGCCGCGAATTGCAGCTGGCTCCGACGGTCCAGGGCGTGGTGATCGGCGGGATCGAGCCGAAAAGCCCGGCCGCCGCGATCGGGCTGGCGCCCGGCGACGTGATCGTCTCGATCAATCGCCAGAGCATCGCCGAACCGGCCCGCGCCACCAATCTGCTGCGGGGCGCCGCCACCGAGGGCGAGGTGCTGATCCTGGTCAATCGCCATGGCGACAGCCAGTTCATGGTGCTGACCCCGCCGATGGATCACCCCGACTAATTTACGCCTTGACGCCTGGGTAGAACTAAAATAGAACATAGCTGAATGTTTCATATTTGTTCCCGGCCATGATCTGGCATCCAGGCGGAGAGATTTCATGCTGACGCGCAAGCAATATGAGCTGTTGCTGTTCATCGATCAGCGCTTGCGCGAGCATGGTGTGTCGCCCTCCTTCGACGAGATGAAGGAGGCGCTGGACCTGAAGTCGAAATCGGGCATCCATCGCCTGATCACCGGTCTGGAGGAGCGCGGCTTCATCCGCCGCCTGCCGCACCGGGCCCGCGCCCTCGAGGTGCTGAAGCTGCCCGAGAACCGCCATGCGGCCGAGACCGCGGCCGCGCCGGAACCGGCCGCCGGATTCTCCCCCAACGTCATCCGCGGCGACTTCAAATCCGCCCTGCCCGGCGCCGTGCTCGGCACCGAGGTCGAGGCGATCGATCTTCCCCTCTACGGCAAGATCGCCGCCGGTACGCCGATCGAAGCGCTGCGCGACAATTCCAACACCATCGGCGTGCCCGCCTCGATGCTGGGCAGCGGAGAACATTACGCGCTGACCGTCGAGGGCGATTCGATGATCGAGGCCGGCATTCTCGACGGCGATGTGGTGCTGATCCGCCGCTGCGAGACCGCCGAGAACGGCACCATCGTCGTCGCCCTGGTCGATGACAGCGAGGCAACCCTGAAGCGCCTGCGCCGCAAAGGCGCCTCGATCGCGCTGGAACCCGCCAATCAGAAATACGAGACCCGCATCTTCGGGCCCGATCGGGTCAAGGTGCAGGGCCGCCTGGTCGGCCTTCTGCGGCAATACTGAGCACAGCGCATCGCCCGACTCGCCCTACCGGGTAATTTCATGTAACGTTAATGGTCCGTTTTGCCTCGGTGGGGGGCGCCGATGATGTTGGTTCATCGTCACGGACCCGGTTTGCGACTGCGCGCGGCCTTGCTGCTGACCAGCGGCCTTGTTTCCGCCGCCGCCCTCGTTTTGCCCGCCTCCGCCAGTCCCAATGGTCCCACCGTCGTCGCCGGCCAGGCCGCGATCAGCGGCGCCGGCACCGCCAGCACCGTCGTCACCCAGAGCAGCGAAAAGGCCGTCATCAACTGGTCGAGCCTGTCGCTGTCCGCCGGCCAGAGTCTGAAATTCGCCCAGCCGGATTCCGGCGCCTTCACCTTGAACCGGGTTTTGGGCGGCGGCGCCTCGGTCATCGACGGGGCTTTGACCGCCAATGGAAATGTCTGGTTCATCAACAACAATGGCGTGCTGTTCGGGTCTCATGCCCAGGTCAATGTGGCGGGACTGCTGGCGTCGACCTCGGATATCCGCAATGCCGACTTCATGGCCGGGACCTACAGCTTCGGGCAGGCTTCGACCAATCCCGATGCGGCGATCGTCAATCAGGGGCGCATATCGACGCTGCCCGGCGGGTCGGTGGTGCTGGCGGGGCAGCGAGCCGACAATCAGGGACTGATCGTCGCCGATCTCGGCAGCGTGGTGATCGGCGGCGCCAAGACCTTCAGCGTCGATTTCCACGGCGACAAGCTGCTGTCTTTCGCCATCGACGGCGCGGTCGACCAGGCGCCCAAGGATTCGCAGGGCAATCCGGTCGGCTGGCTGGCCGGTAATAGCGGCACCGTCGAGGCGGCTGGCGGCAAGGTGCTGATGACCGCCCGCGCTGCCGCCGGAATCCTCGACAACGTCATCAACATGTCGGGCAAGCTCGCCGCCACCGGGGTTTCGATCCAGGGCGGCACCGTCATCCTCGATGCCGGGACCGGCAGCGCCGAGATCTCGGGAACCATCGACGCGTCCGGCGGCGGTTCGGTGCGCATCGGCGGCCCGTCGGCCAACACGGTCGTCATCTCGTCCGGTGCGGTGATCGACGCCGGCGGCGGCACACTGGAGACATCGGCGCACGCGCTGCGCCTCGGCTCGGCCAAGGTGGCAGCCGCCTCCTGGCTCATCGACCCCAGCGATTTCATCATCGACAGCGTGGCGGCGGGCGTGATCGACGCCGTCCTCGACCTCGGTTCTTCCGTCACCGTCCAGGCAGCGGTTGGCGCCCTGATTTGTTCCGCCCTGTGCCTGAGCGGAAGCGGCGGCTCCAACAATGGCGACGTCGTCGTTGTGGCCCCGCTGTCGGTTGCTGCGACTTCGCCGGGCGCTGCGCTGTTCCTCTCCGCCTATAACAACGTCAGCATCGCGCAGAACATTTCAGCCAGCGGCTATGGTCTCAATCTCTCGCTGGCCTCCAACCAGGGCAGCGGCGCCGGCAGCAGCCTGATCGGCGCCGGCCTCGCCCTCAATGGCGGCACGATCAGCCTAGCCGGCGCCAATATGGTGCTGACCTCCGGCGCTGCGATCAGCAACGCGACGGTGGTCAGCGGGAACGGCTATCAGACTCTGCTGACCGGCGGCAGCGCCTCCTTGACCAGCGTCACGATGAGCGTGCCCCTAACCATAAGCGGCGGCACCTTGTCCGGGACCGCGCTGTCACTGGGCGGCCTCACCCTGTCAGGCGGAACCCTGGGCGGCAACGGGTCGATCACCCTGGCGGGCACCGGCACCTGGAACGGCGGCGCGCTGGGCGGCGGCACCGGGACGATGACGGTGGCCGGCGGTGAGCTCGACGCGGTCGGCGGCACCAACAAGTTCGTCCAGGACGGTTATACCCTGGCGACCAGCCCGACAGGCCTGATCAAGCTGGTCAGCGACAGTTTCTATCTCTCCAACGGAACCCTCAACAATGCCGGCACGTTGAATGCCGCCGGCAATTTCGGAATTCTCAACGATGGCGGCAGCGACCTCGTCATCAACAGCGGTCTTGTGACGAAGAGCGGCGGTTCGGGGTCGTCTCCCATCAACGACGCGATCTCGGACACCGGCGGAACCTGGAGCGCCGCGACCGGCACGTTGAGCTTGAATGCCGGCGGCAGCGGCAGCGGAACCCTGAGCGTCGCCTCGGGCAGCGGCACCGTCGCCTTTGGGGGCGGCACCTTCACCCTGACCAACCTCACCGCCGCCAGCGGCGCGGGAGTGGCGATGGCCGCCGGGGCGGTGCTGGCGTCCGGATCGGCGGTTCTGGGCAACGGATCGAAACTCTCGATCAGCGGCGGAACCCTGGGCGGCTACGGGTCGATCACCCTGGCGGGCACCGGCACCTGGAGCGGCGGAGCGCTGGGCGGCGGCACCGGGACGATGACGGTGGCCGGCGGCGAACTCGACGCGGTCGGCGGCGTCAACAAGTTCGTCCAGGACGGCTATACCTTGGCGACCAGCCCGACAGGCCTGATCAAGCTGGTCAGCGACAGCTTCTATCTCTCCAACGGAACCCTCAACAATGCCGGCACGTTGAATGCCGCCGGCAATTTCGGAATTCTCAACAATGGCGGCAGCGACCTCGTCATCAATAGCGGTCTTGTGACGAAGAGCGGCGGTTCGGGGTCGTCTCCCATCAACGACGCGGTCTCTGACACCGGCGGGACCTGGAGCGCCGCGACCGGCACGTTGAGCTTGAATGCCGGCGGCAGCGGCAGCGGAACCCTGAGCATCGCCTCGGGCAGCGGCACCGTCGCCTTTGGGGGCGGCACCTTCACCCTGACCAACCTCACCGCCGCCAGCGGCGCGGGAGTGGCGATGGCCGCCGGAGCGGCGCTGGTGTCCGGATCGGGGGGCCTCGGCAGCGGGTCGAAACTCTGGATCAGCGGCGGAACCCTGGGCGGCAGCGGGTCGATCACCCTGGCGGGCACCGGCACCTGGAGCGGCGGCGTGCTGGGCGGCGGCACCGGGACGATGACGGTGGCCGGCGGCGAGCTCGACGCGGTCGGCGGCGTCAACAAGTTCGTCCAGGACGGCTACACCCTGGCGACCAGCCCGACAGGCCTGATCAAGCTGGTCAGCGACAGTTTCA
>Ga0213872_10001467_pt1 | contig 15316 bp, 14 predicted proteins | sample VelepicomBERX_R2_FD_160071 | JGI IMG/M metagenome (GOLD analysis project Ga0213872, IMG submission 160071) | Rhizosphere microbial communities from Vellozia epidendroides in rupestrian grasslands, the National Park of Serra do Cipo, Brazil - RX_R2 | ecosystem: Host-associated > Plants > Roots >...
GTGGTGCTCGGGTTTGAAATGGCCCTTCAAGGAACGGAACCACATCACAGTCAGCATCAGGGCACCGATGAACACATGCATGCCGTGGAAGCCCGTCATCATGTAGAAGGTCGAACCATACACGCCGGAGGCAAGCGTCAGGCCTTCGCCCCAGGCATGCGCATACTCGTGCGCCTGGCAGCCCAGGAACAAGGCACCCAGCAGGACCGTGATCAGCAGGAATAGCTTGAGCTGGCCGCGGTTGTTCTTGACGAGCGCGTGGTGGGCGATGGTCAGCGTCACACCGGAGGTCAACAGGATGGCCGTATTCCAGGCCGGCAGGCCCCATGCTTCCATGCGGTCGTACGGTGCCGTGCCGTGGGGCGCGACCGAACGCGGCCATTGCGCGATGAAGTCGGGCCAGAGCAGTTTGTGCGCCACATCGCCCAGCGTCGGGACGGAAATCTGACGGACATAGAACAGCGTGCCGAAGAACGCCGCAAAGAACATCACCTCCGAGAAGATGAACCAGCCCATACCCCAACGGAACGAGATGTCCACGCGCTTGGAGTACACGCCACCTTCCGATTCGCGGATCACGTCGCCGAACCAGCCGAACAGCATGTAGATGAGGATGGCCGCACCGAGCCCCAGCGAATACCAGCCGGGCTGGATGGCATTCACCACGAAGGCGGCGCCCAGGCCGATGAAGAACAGCGCAAATGCGCCGACCAGCGGCCATTTGGACGGATGGGGTACGAAGTAGGCGGGTTGATGCGTTGCCATTGTTGGTCTGCTCCCTTATTACTATTACGCCGCGATCAGCTCGCGATGCTATGTACCAAAAGTAACAACAATCCAATGAAACAGGCCAGGCACAGAAACGCCGCCAGGATGATCTGCAAGGGATTCAGCTTGGCCAGCGCCTTGCGCGAATCCTCACCACGGCGTATGCCGCTGAAGGCGGACAACACCGTGGTAACGGCCTTGAGTGGATTCAGCGACTTCTTTTCCTCATCCATCAGCGCTTGTCCTGTGCTTCCGACTGCGCCGTCCCGGCCACTTCGAAGAAGTTGTAGGACAGCGTAATCGTGTTCACTTCCTTGGGCAGCGCCGCATCCACCACGAACACGACGGGCATACGCCGCTTTTCATGCGCCTGGAAGGTCTGCCGCGTAAAGCAGAAGCATTCCAGCTTGTTGAAGTAGCGCGCTGCCACCGCCGGGCCGTAGCTCGGCACTGCTTGACCCACAATCGTGTGGTCCGCGACGTTCTCGATGTCGTAGACCACGGTCGTCAACTGCCCCGGATGTACCACGATCCGGTTCTGCTCCGGCTTGAAGCGCCAGGGCAGATTACCGCTGACATTGGCATCGAACTCGATGGCGACGTCGCGGCCCATATCGACCTGGGAATTCTTCACCTCATCCGGCCGTGTCAGATCGCGTACGCCCGTAGCGTCGCAAATCTGCTTGTAGAACGGGACCAGCGCAAACCCGAAACCGAACATCGCCAAGGCGATGACCAACAGCTTGACCAGCATGCGCTGGTTGTCACTCCGCTCCGCCATCCGCCGCCCTTAGTGGCCGAACAACCACTGTCGTACGATCGCACCAGCCGCAAAGGCCAGCGCCACGCTCACAAGAATCAGTGCAGTGCGCCGATTCTTGCCGCGCGTATCGGATTGGGTATTGCTCATCCCGCCTATCACTTTCTTGATTCAGACTACACGCCGCTTAGTGCAGCTTCTGCTCGGCCGACAGGCGCTCCACCAGTTCGCGCGTGGGCGGTTCTTCCCACGTGTGGAACGGTGCCGGCGAAGGCAGCTCCCACTCCAGCGTGTGCGCACCTTCCCACGGGCGTTGCGGCGCAGGACCGACGCCGCCGCGGATGGTACGGATCACGTTGTACAGGAAGATCAACTGGCCCAGGCCGAACATGAAGGCACCGATGGATGCAATCTGGTTGAACTCGGTAAACTGCGTGGCGTAGTCCGGGATACGACGCGGCATGCCGGCCAGGCCCAGGAAGTGCATGGGGCCGAAGGTCACATTGAACCAGATCATGGACCACCAGAAGTGGAACTTGCCCATCTTCTCGTCGTACATATTGCCGCACCACTTGGGCAGCCAGTAGTAGGTGGCGCCGAATAGCGAGAACAGGGCGCCGGCCACCAGCACATAGTGGAAGTGCGCCACTACGTAGTAGGTACCGTGTAGCTGCACGTCGACCGGGGTGATGGACAGCACCACGCCGGAGAAGCCTCCCAGCGTGAACAGCGAGACGAAGCCGATGGCGAACAGCATCGGGGTTTCAAACGACAGCGAACCCTTCCACATGGTGGCGATCCAGTTGAACACCTTCACGCCCGTGGGCACGGCGATGATCATGGTCGCGTACATGAAGAACAGCTGGGCCGTGGCGGGCAGGCCCGTCACGAACATATGGTGCGCCCATACCATGAAGGACAGGATGGCAATCGACGAAGTCGCGTACACCATCGAGTGGTAGCCGAACAGTGGCTTGCGCGAGAAGGTCGGGATGATCTGGCTTACGACGCCGAAGGACGGCAGCGCCATGATGTACACCTCGGGGTGGCCGAAGAACCAGAACACGTGCTGGTACAGGATGGGGTCGCCACCGCCTGCAGCATTGAAGAAGCTCGTGCCGAAGTGGCGGTCGGTCAGCACCATGGTCACGGCACCGGCCAGCACGGGCATCACGGCGATCAGCAGGTAGGCGGTGATCAGCGTGGTCCAGCAGAACATGGGCATGCGCATCAGCGTCATGCCGGGTGCGCGCATGTTCAGGATGGTGGTGATGATGTTGATGGAGCCCATGATCGACGAGATACCCATGATATGGATCGCGAAGATCGTCAGGTCCATGCCCATGCCCATCTGCGTGGACAGCGGCGCATACAGCGTCCAGCCGGCCGCGGCAGCGCCGCCGGGCACCACGAAGGAGATCATGAGCAAGAGTGCAGCGGGCGGCAACAGCCAGAACGACCAGTTGTTCATCCGCGCGAAGGCCATGTCGGGCGCACCCACCATCAGCGGAATCTGCCAGTTAGCCAGGCCAGTAAAGGCCGGCATGATGGCGCCGAACACCATGATCAGGCCGTGCAGCGTAGTGAACTGGTTGAACAGTTCCGGGCGGAAGAACTGCAGGCCGGGTTTGAACAGCTCCAGGCGAATGCAGAGCGCCATGACGCCGCCGGAAATGAACATTACGAAGGCGAACCACAGGTACAGCGTACCGATGTCCTTGTGGTTGGTCGCCGTCACCCAGCGCATGATGCCCGTGGGGTGGTCATGCGCGTGGTCGTGACCGTGATCGTCGTGCGCGTGGTCGGGGGTATGAGTCGTCGTGGTCATATCGTTCTATCCTCGCAATCCAAGCGTCACTGACGCGCAGCCTTGACGTCGGCCGGCTGAACCAGGTCGCCCGTCTTGTTGCCCCAGCTGTTGCGTTCATACGTGATCGCCGCGGCGATTTCCGTATCCGAAAGCGTCTTGCCCCAGGCCGGCATGGCGTTCTTGCCGTTCAGCACCAGGTGAATATGATCGGCCTTGTGCGCCGGGTCGCCCGCGATCTTGGAGCCGTCCAGCGCCGGGAAGGCGCCTTGCCCCTTGCCATCTGGCTTGTGGCAGACGGCACAATTGGCTTCGTACACCTGCTTGCCGCGCGCCAGCATGTCGGGCATGGTCCAGACCTTGTTCGGATCGTCGGCATTGGCCGTCATTTCCTTCTTGGTCTTCTCTACCCAGGCCTTGTAGTCGTCTTCCGACTTCGCCTCGACCACGATGGGCATAAAGCCGTGGTCCTTGCCGCACAGTTCCGTACATTGGCCGCGGTAGATGCCGGGCTTGTCGACTTCGAACCAGGTATCGCGGATGAAGCCGGGGATGGCATCGAGCTTCACCGCCAGCGCCGGCACCCAGAACGAGTGGATCACATCGCCGGCAGTGGTCAGCACGCGCACCTTCTTGCCCACGGGAACCACGAGCGGGTGATCGACTTCCAGCAGGTAGTGTTCGTCCTTCGCGTCCGGCGTGGGGTTGTCGACGCCGTCATACTGCTTCTGCGGCGTAGCCAGGCGGCTCAGGAACTTGACGCCCTGGCCTTCGCCGTCCATGTATTCGTAGCCCCACTTCCACTGGTAGCCCGTAACCTTGATGGTCATATCGGCGCCGCGCGTATCCTTTTGCTGCAGGATCAGCTTGGTGGCCGGATAAGCCATCACGACCAGGATCAGGATGGGGATGATGGTCCAGACCACTTCCACCGTCACGCTTTCGTGGAAGTTGGCCGCCTTGTGACCCTTGTCCTTGCGGTGCACGGCGATGGCATAGAACATGGCGCCGAACACGACGATGAAGATCGCCAGGCAGATCCACAAGAGGAAGGTGTGCAGGTCGTAAATACGGCGGCCGATATCATTGACCGGTTCTTGCAGATTCAGCTGGTAGTCCGCCAGACAGGAAAGGCTGGCTGTCATAGACAGCGCGGCGAACAGCCGGGTAGCGCGATTCTTCATATTGTCCCCAAGACAGTACGCCCATCCCTTTGGGCGTCGATTCCTTTGCACCGCATGGGCGGTGACGAGCAATGCTTGGCAGTCGCTTGCGTCGAATCAATGACAGCGACAAAAAAACGTGCTGATACTATCAGACGAGTTGACGTCGCTCAACCGAGCCGATCCACGCCGAAGCCTTTATCCAACAGCATCTCGGAACGAAATGCCTCAATGGATACAGTGGCTTGCGGTGCCGCATGGAGGCCAGGATGATGAGGCAGCACACCCAATAAAGGCGCGGCGATGTGGCTTTGGAGATACGCCAGGTTGTCATCTGCATTGCGCATATGGGGATCGACGCGATTCGCGACCCAGCCAGCGAGGCGTACGCCGCGGGCGAGAATCGCCTCTTCCGTGAGCATGGCGTGGTTCAGACAACCCAGGCGCAAGCCCACGACCAGCACCACAGGGATGTTCATGGCCTTGGCTAGATCGGCCATGGTGCGCGACTCGTCCAAGGGCGCCAACCAGCCGCCCGCCCCCTCCACCAGCACGACGTCGGCCAGCTCGCGCAGTTCACCATGGCAGCGCACCAAATGATCCATATCGATGGCGACGCCGGCCTCGCGGGCCGCCAGATGTGGCGAAATCGGAGGAAGAAAAGCGTAGGGATTGGCGAGACTACGTGGGGCCGCGACATTGGCCGCCGCCGCGTGCGCCAACACGTCCTCGTTGTCCAAACCGCCATCGGCGTTGACCAGGCAGCCCGATGCGACGGGCTTCATGGCGACGGCGCGCGCACCCTTGGCAACGAAGGCGCGCAGCATGGCGCAGGTGACGACGGTCTTGCCGACTTCCGTGTCGGTGCCGGTGATGAAGTAGCTGGTTGCAGGCATGGCGTTATTCAGTTCGATGCAAAACAACTTATCCCGTACCCGCAATCGCCGATAAAACTGCGGAAATTACTTCGTACGGGGCCGAAATTCAATAATTTGGCGGCCATCTACAAAACCCGGCTTAGGTTGCGGCTTCCAGGCATGGCCGTAGACGATCTCGAAGGTGGCAGGCAGGCGGCCATCGCGGCGCAGCTTGTCGTAAGCCGCCTCGGCGCGCTCGAAGGCATGCCTTCCCATCAAGCCGCGCGCGCGCCCAAAGGCGACATTGTGCGCACCGATGGACTTAAGGTCACGCATCACGGCCTTGATGTCGGCATAGGTCAGGACGATCTTTTCCATGTCCATGACCGGATTGGCAAAGCCAGCCTGCACCAGCGCATCGCCCAGATCGTGCATATCGATGAAACGGTTCACGTGCGGGCGGTCGTCCGTGCTGGCAAAGGCCTGGCGCAGCTCCGTCAGCGTATCGGGGCCGAAGGTGCTGAACATCAAGAGACCCTCCGGCTTGAGCAGGCGATGGAATTCGCGGAAGGCGGCATCGGGCTCGTTCAGCCACTGGATAGCGAGGCTGGAGCAGATCATCTCCACCGACCCCGCTGCCAGCGGAATGGACTCCAGGTCGGCGCAAACCTGCCAGCTGCCCTTGCCGAACAGTTTGCCCAGCCAGCCCCCCTTGGCAGCCGACACCTTGAGCATCGATGGCGCCAGATCAAGTTCGATCAGGCGCGCGTCCGCGTAGCGTTCGCGCAGCTTGCCACTCACGTAGCCTGTGCCGCTGCCTGCGTCGAGCACGCGCTGCGGCTGCAGCTTGACCAAGTCCAAGCGCGACAGCATGCGGTCGGCGACTTCGCGCTGCAGCACGGCGGCCGCGTCGTAACTGGTGGCGGCACGATCGAAGGAGCGGCGCACCTGCCGCTTGTCGGTGTGAAACGATTCAGTCATTGCTACTCAAATCGAGCGCGGGCTCGTGAACTTGGCCGTTAGCACGCGCCAGAGAACGGGCAACAAGGCAGCCGCCACGCCAACCAGCACGATGATAGACAGATTGCGCTTGATGAACTCGATATTGCCGAACTCATAGCCCGCGAAAACAAGGCCGCCCACCCAGGCCACCGTACCGGCCACACTGAAGGACAGGAAGCGGACGTAGGGCATGGTACCCATGCCGGCCACGAAGGGCGCGAAGGTACGTACGACAGGAACGAAGCGCGCCAGTACCACCGTCTTGCCGCCGTGGCGCTCATAGAAGGCATGAGCCTGATCCAGGTAGTCGCGTCGGAACAGGCGCGAATCGGGATTGCTGAACAAGCGTATGCCGACGATCCGACCCAGCCAGTAATTGCTGGAGTCACCCAACACCGCCGCCAGAAATAGCGTTGCGACCAGCATCCAGGGATTCATGCCGCCCGTTGCCGCCACGGCGCCCGCCACGAAAAGCAGCGTGTCGCCAGGCAGGAAAGGGGTTACGACCAGGCCCGTCTCGCAGTAGATGACGGCAAACAGGAAACCGTATACCCAAGCCCCATAGTGCGTGACCATGAAGGCGAGATATTTGTCGAGGTGCAGGAACAGGTCGATGAAGCTGAATTCCACGATAGCGGGCCCTTGCTAGAAAACAGCGCGACCGCGCTAGGCGGTCGCACAAAGCGATACTGGCGCTCAGCGGCTGGTCAAACGACCGCCTCTTCCTTCACGCGTACCTGCTTGACCATATTGTCGCGCGTCACACCCATGAGCAGCAGCAGCGGCGATGCGACCAGCACGGACGAATAGATACCGAACATGATACCGATGGTCAGGGCCCAAGCGAAGTAATGCAGGCTCTCGCCACCGAGGAACAACATGGACAGCACCATCATTTCCGTACAGCCGTGTGTGATCACGGTACGGCTGGTGGTGGCCGTAATGGCGTTGTCGATGATCTCGGGGACCGAACGGCCACGCATGCCCGCCTTGCGGAAGTTTTCGCGGATACGGTCGAACACCACGACGGATTCGTTCACCGAATAACCCAGCACAGCCAACACGGCGGCCAGCACGGTGAGCGAGAACTCCCACTGCAGAAAGGCGAAGACACCCAGAATGATAACCACGTCGTGCATATTGGCCAGAATGGCCGATACGGCGAAGCGCCACTCGAAGCGGATGGCCAGGTAGGCAACGATGCCGAGACAGACAATGGTCAGCGCGATCAGACCATTGGACAGCAGCTCGTCGCCCACCGTGGACCCCACGAAGCTGACGCTGCGGATTTCCACGGCCGGATCGGTCTTGCGCAGTTCCGCCTTGACTATCTCGGCAAGCTGGCCGCTCGCTGCATCCTTGGCGCCAGCGCTCTGCACATTGGGCAGACGGATCAGGATGTCGCGCGTCGTACCCAGTGCCTGCACCTGAATCTGGCGGTGGTTGCCGCCGATATTCAGTGCTTCGACCTGCTGGCGCACCACGCTTGTATCCACAGCCTGGCTGAAGCGCACTTCGACGTTGGTGCCACCCGTGAACTCGATGCTCAGGTTAAGTCCGCGCGTGATGAGAAAGAACACGGCCAGCAGGAAGGTCACGAGCGAAATCGTCGTAGTGATCTTCCCGTAGCTCATGAACGGGATGTCTTTCTTGAAATGGAAGACCTCAAACATGGTCGTTCTCCCTTAGACAGCCAAGGACTTCACCTTGCGGCGATATCCGTAGATCAGGTTGACCACGCCGCGCGATACGAAGACCGACGAGAACATGGAGGTCGCAATACCCAGGCAGTGCACCCAGGCAAAGCCGCGCACGGCGCCGGAACCGAAGATCAAGAGCGCGAGGCCGGCGATCAGCGTGGTGATATTGGAGTCGAGAATCGTTGCGAAAGCATGCTCGTAACCGGCGCTGATGGCCGATTGCGGCGGCATGCCGCCACGCACTTCCTCGCGGATACGCTCGTTGATCAGCACGTTCGAGTCGATAGCCATACCCAGCGTCAGCGCGATAGCGGCGATGCCGGGCAGCGTCATCGTCACGCCGAGCAGCGAGAGGCAGGCGACCAGGAACAAGAGGTTGACGGCAAGTGCCACGGCGGCCGTCAGGCCGAACACACGGTAGTAGAAGGCCATGAAGAGGGTGATGGCGATAAAGCCGTAGATCACCGACTGGCGGCCCTTCAGGATATTTTCCTTACCCAGGCTCGGGCCGATCGTGCGCTCTTCCACCAGGTTCATCGGTGCTGCCAGCGCGCCGGACTTCACCAGAATGGCGATATCGTTGGCCTCTTCCGTTGTCATGCCGCCGCCGGAGATTTGGAAGTTGGAGCCCAATTCGCCGCGGATGGTGGGATCGGTAATAACCTTGCCCACGCCATTCTCGACCAACACGATGGCCATGTTCTTGCCGATGTTGTCGTGCGTGAGCTGGCGGAAGATGGAGGCGCCGTGCGAATTCAGGCCCATGCTGATGATGGGTTCGTTGGTCTGCGAGTCGAACGCCGCATCGGCCTTGGTGATGTCATTGCCCGTCAGTTCGACTTCGCGCTTCACCAGCACCTTGGCGCCCAGCTTGTCGGCACGCGAGCCGATCACATCGAGCAGGTCGTAGCCGGTCGGGATATTGCCCGCCAGCGCAGCGGCCATCATGCTCTGATCGTGCTCGGACATGCGCACTTCGAGCGAAGCGGTGCTGCCGATGATCTTGATGGCCTGGGCCGGATCCTGTACGCCAGGCAGCTCCACTACGATGCGGTTGGCGCCCTGCTGCTGGATCAGTGGCTCGGCCACGCCCAGCGCGTTCACCCGGTTATGCAGCGCACCCAGGTTCTGCGCAATCGCATCTGCCTGCAGCTTCTGCAGTGCCTGCGGCGTGTAGGACAGCACCAGGGTCACGTCGTCGCGGTTGCCGATCTGCATATTCGGCAGTTCCTTGGCGAACACGTGGCGCGCGGCGGCGATGGACTCCGCATCACGCAGGCGCACTTCCACCGTCTGGCCGATGACACGGACGGCATCGCTGGCATAGCGGATCTTCTCTTCGCGCAGGCCATGGCGTACGTCCGAGGCGACGCTATCCAGCGTCTTCTTCAGGGCGCCGTCCATGTCCACTTCGAACATGAAATGCACACCACCCAGCAAGTCCAGACCCAAGGCCATGGGCTTGGCGCCGGCCGATTCCATCCAGGGCGGCGTGTTGCTCAACAGCGTCAGTGCGGCAACGTAGCTATCGCCCAATGTGGACTGGATCAACTCGCGCGCGCGCGGCTGGCTTTCCGCGTCATGCAGCTTCACACGTACGCTCTTGCCGTCGAACTTGATGCCGGTCACGGCGATCTTGTTGTCAGCCAGGAGCTTCTGGATCGTATCGACCGTCTGCGTGGTGACGGGCGTGCTGGAGTGCGCGGCAGAAACCTGTACGGCCGGGCTGTCGCCGTAGATATTGGGTACGGCATACAGCAATGACGCCACGAGGGCGATGCCGATCAGCACGTATTTCCAGATGGGATAACGGTTCATGATAAGTAGGACCGATGCGGCGCGGGGCCGGATGAACTAGGGCAGCCGAGACTGCCCGGGGACTTAACGTTGCGCCTTGAGCGTGCCTTTTTCGAGCTTGGTCGACACGGCGGCACGCTGTACGACGATCTCCACGCCATCAGCGATTTCCAGCGTCAGGTACTGCTCGCCCGCCTTGGCCACGCGGCCGATCACGCCGCCCGTCGTCGCCACTTCGTCGCCCTTGCCGATGGCGTTGATCATCGCCTGCTGTTCCTTCATGCGCTTTTGCTGCGGGCGCAGGATCAGAAAGTAGAACAGCACGAAGATCACGACCATCATCGGGATGGGCGAGGCCATGATCGCCTCGATACCGGTGGCGGACGGTTGTGCCGCGGCGGCGGTAGCAGTAGTCACAGACATGTGGGAACCCAGGAAAGCGATTGAAAATAAACGGGGCATTCTAGCGTTGCGGGGCGATGAAATCCACCTTGCCCGCCAGATGGTGGTGCTTGGGCCATTCAGCAAGGCCTAGGGAAGCTCTGCAAAAGGTGGCAATCTGAAACTTCAGCCTTCGCCCGGCGGAGCCGTGCGCTTTAGGCTACTAGAAAATCAACGAGTTATCGTTGATTGATTCTACTCCCCCCGCCCTCGCCGCCGCGAGGGAGCCTCGCTGACGCTCGCACGCGGACTTTTGCAGCGCTTCCCTCGTGAGGCATAAATCACACGCCACCCAAGAAAGAGAACATTCGTTCTCTTTTATGCATTATCATGACGACGCCCTATCTATTTCCCCGCCCGCACGATGCTCCCTACCCGCCGCACTACCCTTGCTCTGTCGACCCTGCTTGCCCTGAGCACTGTCCTGGCGCAAGCCAGCGACCTGTTGCTCGATCACTACAACGCTGAGAAAACGCGCATCGCCGCAAAGTTCCAGGACGAGATGAAAATGTGTAAGACGCGCGCACCGGGCGTAGTTGGCGCCTGCCGCAATGCTGCGCAGACGGACCGCAAGCGCGCCCTGTTGGCGGCAAGTGCGGAGCGCGATGCGGGCCTGAAGTGCCTCAATCGCTGTGGCTTGGTGACGGGCGTAAAGGACGATGCCCAGAAGGCGGACAAGCGGAAAAAGGCCAAGCCCGCCAGACATTGGCAGGTTGCTTACCAGCTTTATGACGGAACGACGGCCAATGCCGACTTCACGCATAGGCCGAAACTGGCAGCCGGCGACAAGATTCGCCTGGATGGCGGGAAACTGCTCAAGCGTTGAAGCGGCAGATGCCCAATTGCCAGGGCGGGTTGCTTTGCGAACCCGCCCCACCATAGGGTAGCGCCTACCGAACTGCCCTAGGTCGCCGAGACGCTCGAAGTCGTGCGCCCCTCAACGATGCCGGAACATATACCCAATACCGCGCACCACGTGGATGGGCATTTCCAGCCCCGCATCCGTCATCTTGCGGCGTAGGCGCGACAGCAGCACGTCCAGGCGGTGCGGGTCGTAGTCCGGGCTGTCTTCAGCCAAGGCCGCCATCAGGTCGTCGCGGCCCACCACCTCGCCGGGCCTGGCCATCAGGCGCTCGACTAGGATGCGTTCCGTGGCCGTCAGCACGACGGACTTATTGGTCGGATCGCGTAATACCCAGCCGCCTGCATCCAGGCGCCAACTTGGCGTCGTGTCTTCCGCTACGCGCACAGCCAGGCGCCGACCCAGCGAACGCAGGGTGGACGAAAGCTCTTCCAGCGAGATGGGCTTGATCAGGTAGGCATCGGCACCGCCATCCAGGCCGCGCACACGATCTTCCACGCCGCCCCGCGCCGTCAGCATCACGATGCCGATATGGGGCGTCAGACGCAGGTGGGCGGCGATGGAATAACCGTCCTCGCCGGGCAGGCCCACGTCCAGTACCACGATCTCCGGGCGGCGCACGACCAATTGCCGGTATAGTGAAGGCGCGTCGGAAACGCCGATACAATCGAAACCGAGGGCGCCGAGCCCGATGACGATCTCTTCGCGTAGGTCCGGATCGTCTTCGACGACCACAACATGCAAGGCTTGGCTCACGGCGCTAAGCTCTCAGTGATTTGTACATTTGAACCATTATAAAGAACCGTTCTTGCGTGACCAGCCCTTGAAGACACCGGCGCAACTTTTTTATCTTGTGGTGTTGTCGATTGTCTTTGCCGGAGCGGCAATGGCGGCCGACCTGCCCAGCGAGGAAGGCGAGATCGGCAGCCTGTCGATGCTGCGTGATGTGACGGGCAAGATGGGCGTCGAGGCGGTGGCGTCTGCCGCACAGTCGCGCAACTTTACGCCTGTCGCACCAGATATGGCGCTGGGCTACACGCATGATGCCATCTGGCTGCGCTTTGGCTTCGACAGCGGCACGCGTCCCGGTGACTGGCTGCTGGAGGTGTCGCCGGCCGTGCTCGACGAAGTCACGCTGTATAGCCCACGCCACAACGGCTATGCCGCGCAACGCGAGGGCAATCTGCTGCCAGCCGGCACGCGCGCTCTGCCCCACCACAACTTCGTGTTTTCACTCGATGGCGACGGCAGCGGCCAGCAATGGTATTACCTGCGCGTGCACACTGACAGCACGATGCAAATCCGGCTTAGGCCGTGGCGCGCCGGTAACCTGGTGCAGCTCGCCAGTCTGCAGGGCAATATCTACGGCGCCTATTTCGGCATGGCCCTGCTCGTGATCGGCTTCAATCTGGTGTTCTGGATCTGGCTGCGCGAACCCTTGCACCTGACCTATTCCGGCTACGTGCTCGTGAACGGCATCTCCTTCGCCTTCATGAGCGGCTATGCGGAACCCATGGTGCCCGACATACCGGGGCTGGCGGATCACCTGCAAAAAGGCATCGCCCTGGTGCAGCTGAGCACACTGGGCTTCTTCTTCGGCTGGCTATTCCGCTTCCGCCGCCACCTGACACGTTTCAATCTGCTCAACAACACCGTGGCCACCGGCATACTTGGCTATGGTGTGCTGGTAAGCCTGGGTTGGGCCCCCTACCTGGGTCGTGCAACAGTGTTCGTCGGCATCGTCCAACTGGTCGCCATCGAGTCGCTGGCCATTTGGCTGCTGCTGCGCGGTAGGCGCGAACTACTGCTGTACCTCACGGCTTTCACTGCCTTCGTACTGAGCGCCATCCTGCTGATGATGCGGGCCTTGGGGTGGATCGGCAACTATGTGCTGCTCGACTACTTGCCTCTGCTGACCTCGGCCATCCATATGGTGTTGATCAATGCGGGGCTGGCACAACGGGCCAGGCTGGCCGAGCACGCTCGGCGCACGGCCGATCAGGTAACCCTCAGTACCTCGATACAAAATGAGCGCGAGCTGGAACAGCGGGTGATCGAACGCACCAAGGCGCTGGAGCGCGCAAATGCGGCGCTGCTGATGGAGGTGGCCGAGCGCGAAGAACTGCAGGGACAGCTGCGCCTGGCACTGGCCAAGGAAAGGGAGGCTCTGGCCGTGCAGCGCCAGTTCGTTGCCATGGTGTCACACGAGTTCCGCACGCCGCTCGCCATTATCGACGCCACGGCGCAGCGCATCCTGCTGCAGCATGGTGCCGATGTGGCCACGCTGTCGCCCCCTATACAGAAGATACGGCGCGGCGTGCAGCGCCTCACCAACCTGATCGACACCTTCCTGGGCGAAGAACGCGTGCCCGCGCAAGGCGAGGTCGTCATGCGTGAGCGCCTGGACCTACACGTGCTGGCCAAGACATGCGTGGACCAACATCTGCCGCTGTCGAGCGGCCTGATCCACTGCCCGGCGCCAGACGAGCCCGTCTTGGTAGAAGGCGACGCCGCCATGCTCACGCTTGTGCTGTCGAACCTGGTCGACAACGCCTTGAAGTACTCCCCGCCTGGCCATCCGATCACGCTACAAATCGGCCACGACGACAGACGGGGATGGATCGACGTGATCGACTATGGCGTCGGCATCCCACCCGAAGAGCACGAACACGTGTTCGGCAAGCACGTGCGGCTGGGTGCCGTCGCGGGCGTGGGCGGCACCGGGCTGGGCCTGCACATAGCGCGCAATGCGGCACGCAATATGGGGGGCGATATCGAACTGGAGAGCGAGGTCGACAAGGGCTCCTGCTTCCGCCTATGGCTGCCGCGCGTCACGACCGTAGAAAAGAATCCACACTAGGGAGGAAGGTATCGATGGTCGAGGTCAAGTCGCTATCCAAGCGCTTCAAGCTGCCAAAGCGTAGCGAGGCGCCAAGGGGAACCGATGTACGCGAGGACGGTGGCTGGTTTCACGCCGTGCGCAACGTTTCCTTCCAGTGCGGCGCCGGCGAAATCCTAGGCCTGCTCGGACCGAATGGCGCGGGCAAGACGACTTCACTACGGATGCTGTCCACCGCGCTAGCGCCAAGCTCGGGCCAGGTGCTGGTCGACGGTATCGACCTGGTAGCTGATCCCGAGACGGCGCGCCGGCGCTTCGGTTTCCTGTCCGGCTCCACCGGGCTGTACGGCCGCCTGACGGTGCGCGAGAACATCCGCTATTTCGGCGAAGCGCATGGCATGCATGGGCGCGCCTTGGCTGCCCGCATCGATGAACTGCTGACGCGGCTGGACATGGCGAGCTACGCCGATAAGCGCGCCGACTCGCTTTCCGCCGGCATGCGCCAGCGCGCACTGATCGCACGCACCGTCGTCCACTCCCCCAATGTGCTAATCCTGGACGAACCGACCACGGGGCTCGACATCCTGGGCGCCCGACTGGTGCTCGACTTCATGCGCGAGCAGCAGATGGCAGGCGCCGCCATCATCTTCTCCACGCACCAGTTGCACGAGATCGAAGCGCTGTGCCGGCGCGTTTGCATCGTCAATCTGGGCGAGACCGTATTCGAAGGGCCGGTCGATGCCCTGCAGCGCCAAGGTAGCCTGGCGGACGCTTATCTGGCGCAGCTGGGCGAAGCGCCTACGCAAGCAGGCGACGTTGGCCGTACCCAATCATCAGCGACCGTGACGGTGGGCGCTTAATCATGTGGACCGTATTTCGCAAAGAACTGCTCGAACTACTGCGCGACCGGCGCACCCTGATGCTGATGCTGGTCGTACCGACGATAGTGCTACCCATCTTGATTGGCGGCTTTGTCGGCTTCGCCAGCATGAAAGCGGCCGCCGAAAGCAAGCGCATGCTGCACTACGCCATCTTCCATGCCGACCAGGCACCTGAGTTGGCACAAAGGCTGACGCACCTGGCCAATACCGAGCGCGTCCAGATGCCGAACGAGGCGGCAGCGCTCGCTGCCATCAAGGCCGAGACGCTGGACTTCGCCGTGCTGGTGCCGGCGCATTTCGAGGGCGACTTGGCGCAAAGCAAGGCGGCAACCCTGCACCTGCAATACAACGACGCCGTGACGCTCGATACCGTGCGCAAACGTATGAACCAGCTGCTCGATGCCTACCAGGCCGATCTGCGCCAGCGCTTCCTCGCCGC
>Ga0213872_10001468_pt1 | contig 15310 bp, 13 predicted proteins | sample VelepicomBERX_R2_FD_160071 | JGI IMG/M metagenome (GOLD analysis project Ga0213872, IMG submission 160071) | Rhizosphere microbial communities from Vellozia epidendroides in rupestrian grasslands, the National Park of Serra do Cipo, Brazil - RX_R2 | ecosystem: Host-associated > Plants > Roots >...
ACCGTAGCACGCCGCTCTTGACGCGGCCAAACGCTGCGCAAGATCAGCTGCGCCGAGCGGTCCGATCGCCCATTCCAAGGCTGCGCGAAAGTTCTCACGTTCTCGCTCAATGTAAGCATCCCAGTCACGATCCGGTACCAGTTCTAGTCTGGCGTCGAAACGTTCGGCTAAAGTGAGAAGCGCAAGCGCGTGTGATCGTGCCGTCGCGCTCTCTTCTCCGCTTTCACGAAGCTTCTCGCGCCCATATTGGCGAGCAGGCTCGAGCAGCCGGTAGCGGGCCGGCTCACTGTATATGTCACATTGCACGAACGATTTATCAACGAGCGATGCGAGCACGTCGGGGATATCGATTGCCTCATCGTGTTCAGCATAGAGATCGCACATAAGATCGAGCGTAAAGCCGCCGGCAAATATCGATGACCTTCGAAATAGCTCACGCTCGCGGCCGTTGAGTAAGTCATAACTCCAGTCGAAGAGGGCACGCATCGTCTTATGCCTAGGAGGCGACATTCGAATTCCAGCATCCAAAAACGAAACATGCTCGCGAATTTGCCGAGCGATCGTGGCCGGCGAAAATGCGTTTGCACGAGCTGCGGCAAGCTCGATGCCGAGAGCGATACCATCGACTCGCTGACAGATTTCAGCTAGCGCGGGAACGAGCGAGTCGGTCAGATTGAAATGGCTATCTCGGGCTTGAGCTCGCTCTTTGAACAACCGGATCGCATCGAACTCTAGCGCGTCGCTGACCGAAAGCGCGCCGCGCGTCTCGTACGGCGGAACGCTCAGCGGAAGAACGCGATAGACCTTCTCACTTTCCAGCGAAAGCGCTTGACGGCTGGTCGCCAAAATCCGCCCGTCCGGGCAGCTCGATATGACGGCGTTGGCCAGCTGTGCAACAGAATCCAATACGTGCTCGCAATTGTCGAAGATCAACAAGAACGCTTGCGATCGCAGATAGCCGATCAGCGCGTCTATCGTCCGGCACTGATCGACGCCGATACTGGAAGCAGTCTTCATCACGACCATTGTTCCGTCGGCGATCACCGAGAAATCCACGAACCAGATGCCGTCGAAGTCTCCCTCAGCAGCGAAACGTGTGGCGGCGCGCAAAGCAAGGCGCGTCTTACCAATCCCGCCGGGCCCAACCAGTGTAACGAGGCGCTGATTCTCGAGTAGCTCCTCGACCGTTGTTACGTCACGCGCGCGACCAATAAAACTTGAGAGTTGGACCGGAAGATTACTTGCCCGCTTAATTTCTTTAGAACGCGTCCGTATAGCCGCCGCGTGAACGCGTGCAGCGCGCTCCAATGTAAGGCGCTGGTCGTGCGAGAGTGACAGAGCATCGGCGAGAAGTTCAATTGTCGCGCGCCGGGGACGTAGCCGCGCTCCGCGTTCGAGTGTGCTGACTGCATCGACGCTCATGCGGGCGCGCTCAGCAAGCGCTTCTTGAGTCAGCTTGGCGGCGACGCGGTACTCCCGCAAGAGCTCCCCAAACGGCGATAGCTGAGCGGTGTTCACTGCCTCAAATGTACCACTCTTCAGGATGACGCTGTCTAGCGGATGTACAGTTCGCTAGATCTTGTGTCGGGGGATTCCCAGCCGGCGCGGGCGAGTTCGGGGGTGTCGGATTCTTGTTTGGGGTAGCCGACACAGAGGTAGGCGATCAAACGCCATTTCTCGGGGACTTCGAGGGTGTCTGTGACGAGCTCGGGTTCGAGAATTGAAACCCAGCCGGCGCCGACGCCTTCGGCGCGGGCTGCAAGCCAGAACGTGTAGACAGCCATCGTCGCCGAGTATGCGAGTGTTTCGGGCATCGTCGAACGCCCCAAGCCTTTGCCGGTCAATGTTTCTTCGTCGCAAAACACGGCGAGATGCACGGGCGCCTCGCGCAGGCCGGAAAGTTTCAACGTTGCGTACCGCTTTGCGTCTTCGCCGGTGTAGCCGGAGAGCGCTTTGGCATTCTCGCGTTCGAATGATGCAATGATCGCGTTGCGCCGTGCCGCCGTGCGCACCTCGACGAAGCGCCACGGTTGCGAATAGCCGACCGACGGGGAGAGCGACGCTTCACGAACGAGGCGCTGCAGCAATCCGTCAGGCAAGGGATTCGGTTTGAAGTGGCGCACGTCGCGCCGCCATTGAAACAGTTCCGCCAGTTTCGAGCGGAACGTTTCGTCGAACTGCGGGGCGTTCACGTTTCCGGAAAGTTTCGTTCCCGGACGGCTGTCGCGTACTCGCGTAATGCCGCGGTCGATTGCGCGCCGATTTCTGCAAAGCGCTTTGAAAACGGCGGTGAATGCGGATACATTCCGAGGAGATCGTGCAAGACGAGCACTTGCGCATCGCACGCGTTGCCGGAACCGATGCCGATCGTGAGAATCGACAGACGCTCCGTCAACTCGCGCGCGATATCGAAGTCGACGACCTCGAGCACGATCGCATACGCGCCCGCCTCTTCGATCGCGAGGGCGTCCGCCAGGAGACGATCGCGGTGCGTGCGTTTGCGATAGCCCGGGCCGAGTCCGGCGGTTTGCGGCGTCACGCCGATATGCCCGACAACCGGGATACCGGTTCGCGCGATCGCGCGAACCCGATCGGCTTCATGCACGCCGCCTTCGAGTTTCACGGATTGCGCGCCGGCTTCTTTGACGAAACGAATCGCATTGCACACCGCGTCTTCGTTGCTGACTTGATACGATCCGAACGGCATGTCGGCAACGATGTGCGCGCGCGCGGTTCCGCGCGAAACGGCAGCGGTGTGATGGATCATCTGGTCCATCGTCACTGACGTCGTTTCGTCGTAACCGAGCACGACGTTTCCGAGGCTATCACCGCAAAGTATCCAGTCGATGCCTGCCTCTTCGGCAAAGCTCGCAAAAGGCGTATCGTAGGCGGTGACCATTGGAACGACCGAGGTGCCTTTACGCCGCTTGATGGCTCCTGCAGTGATGCGACGCAGCGCCGGGCCCTTTGCAGGCTCGTACGGGCGCGCGTCGTCCTTGGCGATATTGGACGCGACCATAACGCCGTTCGTTTCGGGCTGCAAGCACCCGGGTACTCCTTGGGGCATGAGTACCGAAAACCGGCACAGCATCACGGACGAAGTCGAAAAGGGCGTCAAGGACGTACGCGATAGCGCCGCCGCGGCCATTCATCATTCGGCCGCCGAAGCGGAACGTAACCGTCGCGAAGTTGAAGGCGACACGATGACCCCGGGCGAGAAAATGGCCTCGGTTGCGGACGAGGCGAAAGAGCGGATCAAAGAAGGCATCGACGACACCAAGAAGAGCGTCCGCGACCACACCTAACGCGTCGTAGCGTTTTGAGAGCCGCGCGCTGACTCCCATGCGAGCAGCGCGCGTTTCTTTTCCGTCCCCCATTTGTAGTTGCCCACGATGCCGGTGCTCGCGATAACGCGATGGCACGGAATTAACACGGCTACGGGATTTGCACCGAGGGCATTGCCGACCGCACGGGCGGCGTTGGGTTCGCCGATATCGCGGGCGAGATCCGCGTAGGTTTTCACCGCGCCGGAGCGCACGTTCAGTAACGCGCTCCACACACGCAGCTGAAAGTTCGTGCCGCGAACGTGGAGATGCAACGGCTGCTCGTCGTCGCCGAACGCGCGTGCCGCGATCGATTCGGCGACGGCATCGTCGCGCGTGAACGTTGCGTTGGGTAACGGCGTGCGCGCCGGATCGAACGTATATCCCGGCTCGACGAATTCGAGCATCGCGACGCCGCGCGGCGTCGTTCCGGCGAACATTAAGCCGAAGGGCGTCTGCGCGAAACCATAGATGACGTCGAGCGACGCGCCGCCGGATTTATATTCGCCCGGTGACATCGCATCGATCGAGACGAAGTGGTCGTGCAGTCGTGCCGGACTGGAAAGCCCGACGTCGAGCGCCGCATCCAGCACGCTTGCGTTGCGGTCCAGCAGCACCTTTGCCGACTCGAGGGTGAGCGCCGCCAGAAATTGCTTGGGCGTGACGCCGGCGTAACGGCGGAAGAGCCGCTGAAAATGGAACGGACTCAAGCCGGCATCCCGGGCGACGTCGTCGAGGGACGGCTGCTCGTGCCGGTGTTCGATGAGGAAATCGATGGCCTTCGCCACCCGTTCGTAATCGGTATCCATGGCGCAATCGTACGTTCCGGCGCTTCGCCGGGCGACCCGGTTGTTGCTTCGTGAGAAGTGGGTAGAAAAGAGCGGCTGGGTTCCTACGCTGCGAGGGTCTTCGTATTTTTAGGTCGAGTTTGATGCGGTCGCGCGTCAACGAGCGGCTTGCACGAGCCGCCCGGTTTCCCGTCACGCTCATCGTGGCGCCGGCCGGGTTCGGCAAAACCGTCGCTCTGCGCGATTTTCTATCGACCTCACGCACCGACGCGGTGCGTTACGACGTGCCCCGTGAAGACGGCACGCTGCTGGCGTTTGCGCACGGCCTCGCTCGGGCACTCCAAGACGTTGCGCCGAGCGCGGCCTCGGCTTTCCCACAGATTCAGTCGCGGATTTTGCAGGCGCCGTCGCCGGTCTTGACGCTCACCGAGTGGTTCGGCGAACATCTGCGTCGCGTCGTCGCCACGATCGTGATCGACGATCTTCACCATGCGGCGGTGGACGCACGCGTCGTCGAGCTGGTGGTCGCGCTGATCGAACGCACGACCGGGCGAATCAATTGGATCATCGCAACGCGTTCGGATGCCGGCCTTCCGGTCGCATCGTGGCTCGGATACGGGCGCATCGACGTGCCGGTCGGTGAAGATGATCTGCGGTTCACCGAAGACGAGGCGCTGGCGGCGGCCGAAGAAGCGGAAGCGGGAATCGCCCGCGAGGAAATCGCTGCGTTGCGCGAATTGACGGCGGGATGGCCGGTCGCGCTGTCAATTGCGGTGCGAACGCGCACCTATGCAACGGATCTACTCGCAGCGACGACGGGCACGCGGGAGATGGTCTATCGTTTTCTTGCCGAGCAAGTCTATTGCGGGCTCACGCCGGAGCAACAGGCGTTTCTCCTCGACGCATCGGTGTTCTCGTCGTTTGATGCGTCGATCGTTGCCGAACTCGGCGCATCGAACGCATTGTTTTCGGACTTGCGCCGCGAGGCGTCGTTCATCTATGAAGTGATGCCCGGCGTCTTTCGGTACCACGATCTGTTTCGCGATTTCTTGGATTCCGAGTTGTGTCGCGCCGGTCACGAGCGCGCGGCGCGCGCGCACCTGCAGGCGGCGGCGATCCTCGAACGGCGCCACGAGACCGCGCGGGCGCTTGCGTTGTATACGGCCGCGCATGACAGGGCGTCGGTTTCCCGACTGCTGGCGGAGAGCGGCACGGACGTTTATGAGCGTGGTGAGGCCGAAGCGATCGCGAACGCGCTTGCGCTGCTCGAACCCGACGAAGTGTGCGATGCTCGCATTTTGGCCGTCAAGGCGATTGCGCTTTCCGGGCGCGGTCATTTCGAGGCCGCGGAACGTGATTTTCTGGATGCGATTACGCGAGCTGAAGAAACGGAAGTACGGCTCTCGATCGTGCACCGGTATGCGATCGAATTGATCCGGCACGATCGTGACGCTATTGCACTGCTCGCACCGTACGCGCCCGACGACCGGATTGCACCGGCACGCCGTGTGCCGCTGCTCGGGACCTATGCAAGCGCCCTCGCTCGCGCCGGATTACTCGATCAAGCCGTGCGCGTCGTGACCGAAGCGCTCGTACTCATCGATTCGGGCGTCGCAGACGCGGCACGCGCGCGATTCTATCAACAGGCGGCGTACGTGCACCAACTCTTGCCGGATCGCGGAAACGCCTGGAACTATGCGAATCTTGCGATCGATCTTGCGCGCGGGTGCGGATTGTTCGATGTCGTGGCCCGTGCCTACAGCGTCCTCTATACGATCGTGTACGATGACGAAGACGACCCCATAGAAAGTCTATCGTTGCTCGACCGCCTCATTGAAGCCGCAAATAAGAGCGGCGGCGTGCAGACCCGAATGTACGGATTGCTCGCGTCGATCGATATTGAAACCAGTCGCGGCGACGAGCTCGCGATCGAGCGGCTGGAAAAAGAAATCGCGCGAATCAACGGATTGCTGCCGCACACGGTCGCCGAAACGCTCCTCGCATCGCGCGCGCTGCGCGCGGCGTGGAGCGGCGATTTTGCGGAGGCTTACGCCATCGTCGCGGGCAGTGAAAAGGAAGTGACCGGATATGCGCGTCGCGCGCTTCGCTGCGCGGAGATCGCGCTGTACGCTGCGGCATGCGGACGCTCCGACGAGGCGCACGCCGCGATGGAACGTGCGCAAGAGGCGCTCGCGGCGTCGCGTCATCGGTCGCATCGAAGCGCTCGCACATTGCTCGTGCTCGCGCTCGTCGAACTCGTGCGCGGCCACGTCGCGTCTGCGCACCGGTTTCTTTCGGAAGCGGAGACGACGATGATCCGAAAAGGACGGCGGTTGCAAACGCTTGCGCACGCCGTCCGCGTGTATCACCGGAGCGCGCTTGGTCAAGCGGAGCCGGGCGAAATCGCCGCCGCGCTCGAGCGCCTGCGCTCGGCGCACTTCGGCGGTATCGCGCGCCTGCTTTCGAAGCTACCGTTTCCAGCGGCGGCCGAGGGCGGCGGGTATGGAGCGCTCACGCCGGCGGAGCGCGACATTCTCTTACTGCTTGCGACCGGTGCAAGCTCGAAAGAGATCGCCGGTAAAACCGGCCGCAGTTCCCATACCGTCGACACGCACATTCGCTCGATGTGCCGCAAGTTGGAGTGCAGCGGACGGCGCGAAGCGGTCGCGTTAGCGATCAAGTCGGGATGGGTAAGGAGTTAAGCGAACTGATGAAACGTACGCTTGCTCTGTGGATTGCCGGCGCCTTGCTTACAGGATGTTCCGCAAATAACGGGCCCGCTTCGCAGCTCACACCTCCGCAACTTTCACATAGCCGTTCCGCGCAGGACGGCGCTGCTGCATTGCCCGGCGGCGACGGCGCAGCGGCGTTACCCGGCGGGAAAAGCATCTCGGCGATTCCCGGAGACGGCGCGGCTGCGTTGCCCGGCTCGAACGTACTCGCGTGCAACCCCGTCGTCCCACAAGGCAGCGTCAGTTGCAGTGTTGCGCTCAATGTGAATGCAGGCGCGATCGAAGACGGGCAGTTGCCTCAATCGCTCGTTCCCGGATTTCATCCGGCAGACTTACAACGAGCGTACGGCTTGAACGGGTTCGGGGCCACGACCGTCGCGATCGTCGATGCGTACGATGATCCGGCGGCGGAAGCCGATCTTGCCGTGTACCGCGGAACGTTCGGTATGAGTGCATGCACCTCTCAGAACGGCTGCTTCCGGAAGATCGACGAGCATGGCGGTACGTCATATCCCGCCTTCAACATGGGCTGGTCGGAAGAAATCGCCATCGACGTCGAGATGATCTCTGCTGCGTGTCCGCGTTGTTCGATTCTTCTCGTAGAAGCAAACTCGGCTTCACTCGACGATCTTGGTGCCGCGGTCGACACGGCCGTCGCGCAAGGCGCGCGCATCGTGAGCAACAGCTATTACGCACCGGAGTTTGACGGCGAGCAGTCGTACGACGTGCACTACAATCACGCGAATGTAGCAATGACGGCGGCGTCGGGCGATCAGCAGTACGCATCGTATCCTGCGGTGTCGCCCTACGTCACGTCGGTCGGCGGAACGATTTTACAGGCGAGCGGATCGGGCTTCACGCAGCAGAACTGGTACTACACCGGACACGGGTGCAGCGCGTATGAACCGCGCCCGTCGTGGCAATCCGGACTCACGTCCTGCCGCACGAAGTCGAGTGTTGACGTTGCCGCCGTCGCCGATCCGCAATCCGGTGTGTCGATGTTCGATACGACGGCCGGCGGATGGCTCGTCGCCGGCGGTACGAGTGTCGGCGCGCCGATCGTTGCGGCGGCGTATGCGCTTGCGGCGAACGGGGCAACGACGCCGTATACCTACGCGCACCGGTCGTCGCTGCAACGCATCGCGAAGGTGCGGTTCAGCGTGTATACGGGGCTCGGCTCACCGGCCGGTCTTGGGGCGTTCTAGCGACGCTGATCGATTCTAATTCGCGTTGTTTGGTTTCTGGGACGAACCGCCAGACGAAGACGATCGTCACCGCGCAGAGCGCCGCGTAGATCGCAAACGTCAATGATGAACCCAGGCCGTTGATCAACGTTAGAAACGTGTTGGAGACGGCGAAGTTCGCTGCCCAATTGCCCGCTGTGGCAATCGCGACTGCGCGGCCGCGAACGGGTAGCGGATAAATCTCTGCGAGAAGCAGCCATAAGATCGGTCCCAAACTGAACGCGAAGCAGGCGACGTACAGAATAAGGCTTCCGATGGCGATCGTTGAGAGCGACCCTGAAAGCGTGTGCGAGGCAAAACCGAGCGATAGAATTGTGAGCGCAATTCCCATGCCGGTGACGCCGGCATAGAGCAACGGTTTTCGTCCCACGCGGTCAACGAGCGCAATGGCGATGACCGTTGCGAGCACATTCACGAGTGCGACCACCGTGGTCGCGAGAATTGCAGTCGATGCCGCGGGAAAACCGGCCATTTGGAAAATGCGCGGTCCGTAATAAATGACGGTGTTGATGCCCGTGACCTGCTGCAGAACGGCGAGCGTGATACCGATAAAGAGCGCGCCGCGCACACGCGGGCTGAACAATTCTTGCCACACCGCCTCGTGTATCTCGAGACTGCGTGCAATATCGGCGACGGCCGTTTCAACGTCGGGGCGTGAACGCGCCAAAACCAGTCGCGCGACTTCCGATCGGCCATGGGCGAAGAGCCAGCGTGGACTTTCAGGTAAAACGGCCATGCCGGCTACGAGCAGTACTGCGGGGACGATCGCGATCAACAGCATCGCACGCCAGTTACCTGAGTGCGAAAACCCGTAATCGACCAGATCCGCGGCCAAGATTCCGATGGTGATCGCCCATTGATACAACGAAACGAGAGCGCCGCGATGCTGCGGCGGAGCGATCTCGGAAATATAGAGCGGCGCTGCCACCGAGCTGATTCCGATTGCAAAACCGACGGCGAAACGAGCCGTCAAGAGCACTGCGATCGACGGAGCCATCGCAGAAACGATAGCTCCGGCGCCAAAGAGCAAACCCGCCGAAATCAAGGTCCAGCGCCGGCCGAAAAAGTCTGCTCCACCGCCCGCAAATAGGGCGCCGATAAAACAGCCGACCAGCACGATGCTGACTACAAATTCTTGCGTTGCGGTCGAGAGCGAGAACTCTTTGGTGATAAAGAGTATGGCGCCGGAAATAACGCCGGTATCGTAACCGAAGAGCAGCCCGCCAAGCGCCGCTATCGTCGCAACACCAAGCGTAAATCGAGCGAACGATCGCTGCTGCACCTTCACGTTTCTTCCGTTCCCTCGTCCTTTCGATTTGACTCTTATATAGCACGTATGTTATATAACTAATAAGTTATGAAGGCGGAGCTCGACACCAAGCGGCTGGATGCCACGTTCTTCGCTCTGTCGGATGCGACGAGACGCGCCATTCTCGTCCGCCTCGCGAGCGGCGATGCGACGGTGAACGAGCTAACCGAGTCGTTCTCGATCAGTCAGCCGGCGATTTCGCGGCATTTGAAGGTGCTCGAAAATGCGGGGTTGATTCGGCGGAGCCGAGATGCACAACGGCGGCCTGCGCGCGTCGAAACGCAGCCGATCGCCGATGCGGTGGCGTGGATCGAGCACTATCGCGATCTCTGGGAGAGCACCTACGAGCGGCTCGACGTGCTGCTGGCTGGCGAGCTCAACAAACGCAAGCAACGGGAGCAATCATAAAGGAGAAGGCCATGCCATCCAAACTCGATGTTACAACACCGTCCGAACGGGAGATCCGCGTCATGCGCACGTTCGATGCGCCGCCGGCCCTCGTTTTCGAATGCCATACGCAGCCCGAACTCGTGCAACGGTGGCTCCTGGGTCCGCCGGGCTGGACGATGCCGGTGTGCGAGATCGATCTGCGCGTAGGAGGTCGTTACCGCTACGTGTGGCGCAACGATGATGACGGGCAAGAATTCGGCGTACAGGGTGTGTTTCGGGACATCGTCGCGCCGGAACGTATTGTGAACGTCGAAACAATGGACGGCGTGCCGGGAGAAGCGGTGTGCACGACGACATTCGAGCGATCCGGTGGCGGCACGTTGTTTACGTTGACGTTGATGTTTGAATCGAAAGAGCTTCGCGACGGTGCGCTCGAGTCCGGAATGACCGACGGAATGTCGATGAGCTACGACCGTCTGGACGACGTCACTTTGCGATCATCACCTCAGTCGCCTTGATTATCACCGTCACCTTATCGCCGGGCTTCAATGCTAAACCCTCCGCGGAGCTACGTGTGATTGCTGCAACAACTTCCGACGCTTCGACTTTCACTGTGACCTCGGCCATAACGGTTCCGAGCATTGTATTCGTAACAACTCCGGAGAATTGGTTGCGAGCGCTTAGCTTCATAAATCGTCATCCATCTTTCTAAGGAGTGGAAGGTGAGGACAGAACGCGGGGTGTAGGCAGATATTCGATGCCTGCCTTCTCGAGAATGGCTTTGCCGTCACCGGTAACGATGAAATTCTCGAACGTCTTCGCTTGATCCGGATGAGGCGCGGCTTTCATCACAGCGATCGTATAGGTAATCTTGTCACTCATCGCCGCAGCGCCCGGAAGAGCCGCGAAGCGAAGCCCTCGAGCGACGGCTTCGGTTTTGTAGAAGAATCCGACGTCGGCTTCACCAACATCCACTCGCGCGAGCAAGTCTTCCTCAGGAAATGTTTGCATCGTGTTCTCATCGGGACCCAGTATTTGTTGCTCGCCGTTCGCTCCGGCGAGCATTTTCACGGCGTCAACGGTGTACTCGCCTTTCGGATCGAGCTTCGGATCGGTGCGGCCGATCTTTAAACCCGGGGTTTGAAGAGCGCTAAGGGCCGTCGTTTTGCCGGCGGCGACATTTTCGAAGAGACTTGCATATTTCGACTTGTCGGACCAACCGAGACCGAGGCTTGTGCCGGCGAATGTTTCTGCGCTCGCGACTTTCGGTCCGAGTCCCACGACGAGCTTCGGATCGACGCTAATGAAGATGTCGGGATTTTTGATTCCTGAAGCGATGAAGTTCGCGAGTTGCTTGCTACCCGCGCCTTGACCTTGAAAGTCGATGCCCTTCGAGGCCAACGCCGACTTTATCGGACCCTCCATCGGCGTCACCAATGAGCCGGCATAGAGAACCGAAACAACACCGCCTGTTTGTGCTGATACCGGTGATAGGGCGAATAAAAGAGCGCCCGCGACTATGCTTGTTGCAAGAGCCGCGAGCGAACGTGCAGTCTTCATAACGTCCCCTTCTAGTTGGGTGACGGCGCCTCCGGCGGATCGGCATAAACCGGGCGCCATTCGCTCCGCGAACCGTTTCCGTTACCGTCGACAGTTACCCAGCCAACCACATCGCTTACCATGTGATGATGCGCCGGGTCGAGCGTTGCGGCAAGGCGGCGACGAGGCGCGAAGCGGTCGCGCAGCGCCGCAATAATGACGTAGAGAACCGGCACAAAAATCAAGTTCAGCGCGGTCGATATCACCATGCCGCCGAGTACCGCCGTTCCAAGCGAATTGCGGCTGGCGCTGCCCGCGCCGGTTGCGAGCGCGAGGGGCAAGATACCGAACATAAACGCAAGCGACGTCATGAGAATGGGGCGAAGGCGCGTCTCGGCGGCGCGCATAACCGCGGCCTTCGCGTCGAGTCCCGTTTCGCGCAATTGATTTGCGAACTCCACGATCAAAATCGCGTTCTTACTTGCGAGGCCGATGAGCATAACGAGCCCGACTTGTACGAACACGTCGCTGGGAAAGCCGCGCAAGCGAATTGCCCACAGGGCACCGAGCAATGCGACCGGTACGGAGAGCAAGATCACGAACGGATCCCACAAGTTCTCGTACTGTGCCGCGAGCACCAAGAACACGAACACGATACCGAGCATAAAGACGAGCGCCGCGATGCTGCCGCCTTCGATCTGATCGCGCGTCAACCCGAACCACGCGTAGCCCATGCCCGAAGGTAACGTCTTACTCGCGAGGTTGTCCATCGTGTTGATCATGTCGCCGGTTCCCACGCCCGGGCGCGGAGCACCGTCGATTTCGATCGAGCGGAACATGTTGAAATGCGTGATTTCGGTCGGCACCTTCGCGTCGGAGTGCGTCAGCAGCCCGGAGAGCGGAACGAATCCGCCGCCGTTCGAGCGTACGTACATCTGATCGAGGCTGCTCAAACTCCCGCGAAACGGCGTATCGGCCTGCACGTAGACGCGATAGGACCGGTTGTGGTAATCGAAGTCGTTCACGTACGCCGATCCTTCGAAGATACTCAAGGTCTGAGCGAGCGTCTGGAACGGAATACCCAGCGACTCCGCTTTGTCGCGATCGATATCGAGGTTGTATTCGGGCGTATCGGTACGGAATGACGTGAACGCGCCGGCGAAGTGCGGATCGGTGTTGATCGCGCCGAGCAATTGCATCACGGCCGGCATCGATACGCCGAATCCGACGTCGTTTTGGTCGAGCACTTGGAACTGGAATCCTCCGAAGTTTCCGATGCCCTGCACCGACGGCGGGTTGAACGCGAAGACTTGCGCCTCGGGTTCGCTCGCGAGAAGCGGATACAGTCGTGCGAGAATCGCCGAGAACGTGTGTTGCGGACCGCGCCGTTCGCTCCACGGTTTTAACGGAATGAAGGCTAGGCCGCGATTCGGCGCGTTTCCGGTGAAGCCGAAACCATCGACGGCAAACACGCCCTCCGCCTCGGGAACGGCTGCGAGAATCTTTCGAGAGACGCGTTCCGAAGCGCGATGTTCCACGTCTTGCGATGTACCGACCGGCGTCTGCAGCACGACGATGAGATAGCCCTGATCTTCGTCCGGAATGAACGAGCTCGGCGTCGTCGCGTATGTGATGGCCGTCAGTCCGAGCGCGACCGCAAATGCAAGTGCGGCGAAGCGCTGGTATCGGAAGAGCATCGGCAGCGAGCCATGATACGATTTCCGGGCCCACACGATCCCCTTGTTGAGTGCGCGGAAGAGTGGAACGTTCGGCGGATCGTTGGCGTCGAGCAGTTTCGACGCGATCGCCGGCGCGAGCGTCAGTGCGGTGAACAGCGAGATCGCGATCGAGCACGCGATCGTCATCGCGAACTGCTTGTAGAGCAACCCGGTCGAGCCCGGGAAGAACGCAACCGGAACAAACACCGCAAGCAACACGAGCGACGTCGCGACGACCGCACCGGAAATTTCTCGCATAGCCGCGATTGCAGCGGCATACGGAGACATGTGTTTTTCGTGGACGAAACGCGCGATGTTTTCGATGACCACAATTGCGTCGTCAACCACGAGGCCTGTCGCAAGCGTCAAGCCGAAGAGCGTCAGCGTGTTGATCGAGAATCCGAGCAACTTCATCAGCGCGAACGTGCCGACTAGGGAGACGGGAATCGTGATCATCGGGACGAGCGCCATCTTCCAGTCTTGGATAAAGGCATAGATCACCAGGACGACGAGCAAAATCGCCAGCGCCAGGGTGAGGATCACTTCCTTGATCGACTCCTGCACGAAGAGCGTCGCGTCGAATGGAATGACGTACGAAACCCCCGGCGGGAACGTCTTTTGAAGGTCGATCATCGTCTGCCGCACGCGTTGCGCGACATCGAGCGCATTTGCGTTTTGCGATTGGAGCACGCCGAAACCGACGCAGTAGACGCCGTTCCAATAGGAGGAACTCGTATAATCCTCTGCGCCGAGGTCAGCGTGGCCGACATCCGAAAGGCGAACGTATCCGCCGTTCGGCGTCGTCTTCAGGATGATATTGTCGAATTGATCCGGCGTGCTCAGCCGCCCGCGGGCGTTCAACTGAACTTGATACAGTTGGTTGCCGTTGGTCGGCGCGCCGCCGACGGCGCCGGCAGAGACCTCTTGGTTTTGGCTTTGCAACGCTGTGACGACATCTTGCGCGGTCAAGCCTTCGGCGGCAAGGCGGTGCGGATCGATCCACAAACGCATCGCATAGCGCCGTAAACCGAACACTTGGACGTCGGCAACGCCGGGCACGCGCTTGATAGCGTCGATGACGTGATGCTCGGCGAAATCGCTCAAGGCGGTCGTCGACATGCGGCCGTCGGATTGAATACCGATACCGAGGATGATGGCCGGTGACGATTTTTTCACCGTGATGCCGGTTTGCTGCACGGTCTGCGGCAAACGGCCGCTAGCGCTCAACACCGCATTTTGCACGTCGGCTTGCGCGGCGTCGAGATCGCGTCCGAGATTGAAGGTGACGGTAATCGTCGACGAGCCGTCGTTACTGCTGGTCGACGTCATGTACCGCAAGCCTTCGACGCCGTTGATCGCCTCTTCGAGCGGCGTCGTTACGGCGCTTTCGACCTCGGATGCGTTTGCGCCGATGTAGACGGAGCTGACGGTAACCTGCGGCGGCGCTACCTTTGGATACTGCGCGACGGGAAGCGTCGGAATCGCGACGAGGCCCGCAATGAAGATGACAACCGACGCGACGGTTGCGAGCATCGGCCGTCTCAGGAAGAAACGAGTCACTTAAACGGCCTCCCGCAATTCGTTGCGAAGCGAGGTGCGCGCCCGGCGCAGGCGCGTACGTACGGTGTGATACGGAACGTCGTCGAGCGCTGCAATTTCTTGGCTCGTGAAGCCCTCGACGTCGTGAAGAAAGAAGACGCGGCGCGAGGACGGCGATAGCCGCTGCGCCGCCGAGTTGATGCTCCGAAGCACCTCGCCGCGAAGGACGTCATGCTCCGGTGTGTCGTCTAGAGCGATCGAATCGGCGCCCGATTTTTCGGCGTAGCGACGGCTTCGGGCCAAGTCGATAGCGACGCGCGTCAAGATGGTATTCAGCCAGGGAGCGAGGTCGCTGCCGGGCCGGAGGCGCTCGCGCGCTTGCCAGGCGCGGACGGCCGCTTCTTGGACCGCGTCCTCGGCGTCGCTCCGGTTGTGCACGATGGCCTGAGCCCGGTCGGTTAGCCGGGAGCGGAGGGAGGCAATGGCTTCCGCGAGGCGCTGTTCGACTGCAACCTTTTGATCGTTACCTAGATAATCAGTAGTGCTGATAATCATGATGTTGCACGGCATGAACCGGGCCAGTTGAACATGGTTGCGGGCTAGTAACGAGAATTTGTAATACTAGTACTGGTGATGGAGGGATGGGCAAAACCCAATAGCGATGGCAAAAGTACGACCAACAGCAGAAAAACACGACGCGATGAACGCGTGCTATCCCGGCGCGCTCA
>Ga0213872_10001469_pt1 | contig 15306 bp, 15 predicted proteins | sample VelepicomBERX_R2_FD_160071 | JGI IMG/M metagenome (GOLD analysis project Ga0213872, IMG submission 160071) | Rhizosphere microbial communities from Vellozia epidendroides in rupestrian grasslands, the National Park of Serra do Cipo, Brazil - RX_R2 | ecosystem: Host-associated > Plants > Roots >...
CAGCTTGGCGTCGGCGGCGGACACCCCGGGCCCGATATTGCCGGGATTGACCTTGATCTGGCTCCAGCCCCAGTTGCGATAGCCGAATTCGTTGGAATCATTGGTGCTGTAGGCGACCGAGACCAGGGCGCCGAAATCGCCCCAGCGATCCGAGACCAGCCCGACCACGCGCGGCGTCACCGTGTTGGTATTGTCGTTGACCTGACCCTTGGACGAGACCACCGCCTTGAAGCCGTCATAGTCGAACGGCTTGGCGGTGGACAGTTCCACGGTGCCGCCGATGCCGCCCTCGTCCTGATCGGCGGAATAGGATTTCTGCACCGTCACCCGGTCGAACAATTCCGAGGCGAACAGGCTGTAGTCGAAGCTGCGGGTGCGGCTGACACCACCCCGGTTATCCATGCCCGAAGCGGTGTTGCCCAGCACTTCCATGCCGTTCAGCTGGGTGCGGGTGAAATCGGGGCCGAGGCCGCGCAGGGTGATCTGGCGTCCTTCGCCGGAATCGCGGTTGATGGTCACGCCGGGAATACGCTGCAGGCTTTCCGCCAGGTTGAGGTCGGGAAAGGCGGCGATATCCTCGGCGACGATGACGTCCTCGGCGATCACCGCGTCGCGCTTCAGGGCATGGGCTGCCGCCAGGCTTTCGCGATAGCCGCTGACCACCACCTCTTCCACCGGATGTTCGGGGGGCGCGTCGGACGCCTCGGGCTTGAGCTTCACGGCGGGAGCGGTGACCGCCGGCTTCGGCTTGTCGGCCACCTGCAGGATCACCACCGTGCCGTCGTCGGACGAGACGGTCAGCGGCGTGCCTTCCAGCAGCTTGGCCAGAGCCTGCTTGCGGTCGATCTCGCCATGAATGGCCTGGGTGGTGATGCCGTTGAGCTGGCCCGCCGGGGCGACGATCTGAATGCCGGCCTGTTTGGCGAACATCGGGATCGAATTGACCGCCGGCTGGGCCGGCAGATCGAAGCTTCTGGTCTGCGCCGCGGCCGGCAGGCCGAGACTAATGACAAGGACGGCGGTGCCGCACAAAAGCGCCGAACGCAAAGCTTTGAAAGTGGTCATTCAAGTCCCCCGGTTGGAAACGTTTACGTCTTTTAGAGTATTTCCGGGAGATCGATCCGCCATCCGTAAGAAAACTTTCACGGATGTGATGGGTATTATTTATACAGTACGATCGTGTCGTTTTCAGTCTTGATTTTTAATTTCAAGCCGATGGCGATGGCGCGGGAAAATCCGGCCGGATCGGTGGCCGAGAACAGGCCCGAGACGCGCTCGCGCGCCACCGCGCCCTGCAGCACCACCTTCTGGCGGGAATAGCGGGCGAATTCCTCGATCGCCTCGGCCAGGGTCTCGCCTTCGAAGGACAGCAGGCCCTCGCGCCACATCAGACTGCGCTCGACGCTGTCCGGGGTGACGTCGCGGATCGAGATCTGCACCTGGCCCTTGTACGGGCCCTCGCGCACCACCCGCACGTCGGCCTGCTGGTTGGCGTCGAGATAGGCGCCATTGTCGGCGATCGGCGACAGTCGCAGCGATTCGGCCAGCGCCGAGGGCGGCGGCTCGACCGCCACCCGGCCGGTGGTGACCCGTACCTGCATCCGCTCGTCGTCGCCCAGCCGCACGCTATAGGCGGTGCCGACGGCGCGCGCCTGGGCGGCCGGGCCTTGGACGATGAAGGGGCGCTCGGGGTTCTTCGCCACCTCGAAATAGGCTTCGCCGCGAATCAGCCGAACCAGGCGGGAATGGCGGCGATATTCGACGGAAACCAGGCTGTCGGTGTTCAGCGTGACGCGCGAGCCGTCCTCCAGCGGGATGGTGCGGATCTCGCCCACCGCCGAGGCATAGTCGGTGACGATCCCATGATCCTGGCGCCCGACCACGAAAGCGGCGACGGCGACGCTGGCCGCCAGCGCGGCCAGGAAACCGCGCCGGGTGACACCGGAGATCGGGCCGGGGCGCGGCGCTTCGACGGCTTCGGCGATGTCGGGGCTGATAAAAAGCGCCCGGGCGCGGGCGAAGGCGCCCAGGCAGCGGGAATCGGCGGCGAGCCAACCATCCAGTTCGCTCTGCTCGTCTTCGGTCAAGGGACCGGCATCGAGGCGCGCCACCCAATCGGCGGCGACCTTGTCAATGGATCTTGCGCTGTTGCTTTGCGTCTTCACGCTCGTCAGGCCCTGTTTTTTCTTTAGATGCTTGGACTGCCCTGTTTCCACCCGCCGCGTTAGCGGCATTTTTTCCTCTGCCGAATTGCGCCAGCAGCGATTTAATGCCGCGGGCGATATGTTTTTCGACCGTGTGCTCCGACAAGTTCATCCGCCGGGCGATTTCCTGCTGCGACAATCCCTCGACCCGGCGCAGCACGAAGGCGGTGCGGGTCTGGCGCGGCAGGGCGTCGATGGCGCGCTGCACACGCCGCAACTCGTCGCGCGCCAGCAGGGTCTGCTCGGGTGAGGGTTCGTCGATCGCCGCCTCGATGGCGCCGAAATCGGCCACCGCGGCGATCGGCACCACCCGCGATTGGCGCAGCTGCTGCAGGATGATCGAATAGGCGACCTGGAAGGCATAGGTCTTGGGATTGTGGATGCTCTCGACGCAGGCCTTGGCCGCCAGCACGGCATAGGTTTCCTGGACGATGTCGTCGACGTCGAAGCCGAGCGAGGATTTGCCCCGCAGCCAGGCGCGCAGCGCGGCCTCGTGGGGCACCACGTGAGCGGCCAGCCAGCGCGCCCGCTCGTCGGTTATCGGCATGGTCTGTTTTTGCATCGCACCCATTGTAAGGGGTTAGATGCGAAGGGGGAGGCGCCTCCCCCATGTGTCACAAAAACTTAGCGCAGCCGCTACTCATAGACGGGTCGGAACACGCGCGAGGCGATCAGCGCGCCGACATCGTCCGGCCGCGGAACCCCGGCCAGGCCCAAATCGAAGATGTGGTCGGCCACTTTCGCGGCGACATGCAGCGACGCCTCGAAGATGCGGCTTTGTGGCGGATAGATCAGGCCCTTGGCCAGGCTCTGGTCGGACACCTGTTCGGCCACCGCGCGGGCGGCGGCGATGAACATCGAATCCGTCACCCGCTTGGCCTCGGTGGCGAACACCGCCATGCCCATGGCGGGGAAGATATAGACATTGTTGCCCTGGCCGGGCACGAAGCTGCGGCCGTCGATCTCGACCGGCGGGAACGGGCTGCCGCTGGCGAAGATGGCGCGGCCGTCCGACCAGCGATAGGCCTCCTCGGCGGTGCATTCCGAGCGCGAGGTCGGATTGGACAACGGGAAGATGATCGGCCGCTCATTAACCGCCGCCATCGCCTCGATCACCGCCTGGCTGAACAGCTTGGGCACGGTGCTGACGCCGATGATGCCGGTGGGTTTCAGCGTTCTGATCGCCTCGACGAAACTGCCGACCGGCGCCTGGTCCTGGGCGAACGGGCGCTGGAAATCCGCCAGGTCGTTGCGCGACGAGACCAGCAGGCCGTTGACGTCGAACAGCGCGTTGCGCCGGCGCGCCTCCTCGATGTCGAGTCCTTCGCCGGCCATCGCCTGGCTGATCAGCTCGGCGATGCCGGTGGCGGCCGATCCGGCGCCGAGGAACAGGAAGCGCTGGTCGGTCAGCTTCCCGCCCGAGATGCGCAAGGCGCCCAGCACGCCCGCCAGGGACATCGCCGCGGTGCCCTGGATGTCGTCGTTGAAGGTGCAGACTTTGTCGCGATAGCGGGCCAGGATGGGAACGGCGTTTATGTTGGCGAAATCCTCCCACTGGATGCAGCAGGCCGGGAAGCGCTTCTGCACCGCATCGACGAATTCGTCGATGAAGGAGAGGTATTCGTCGCCGCGCACGCGGTTCTGCCGCAGCCCGAGATAGAGCGGGTCATCGAGCAGGGCCTGGTTGTTGGTGCCGACGTCCAGCGTCACCGGCAGGCAATATTGCGGCGGTACGCCGGCGCAGGCGGTATAGAGCGCCAGCTTGCCGATCGGAATGCCCATGCCGCCGACGCCGAGATCGCCCAGACCCAGAATGCGCTCGCCGTCGGTGACGACGATGAAGCGGACATCCTGCTGCGGCCAGTTGCCGAGCAGATCGCCGATCCGGCCGCGCGCGGTGATCGGGATGTAGACGCCGCGGGCGGCGCGGAAGATGCGGTCGAACTTCTGGCAGGCCTCGCCGACGGTCGGGGTGTAGACGATCGGCATGAAGGTCGCCGGATCCGACATCAGCACGGCATAGAACAGGGTCTCGTTGCGCGCCTGCAGGTCCGACAGCAACAGATATTTCTGCAGATCGTTCTCAAGCCGGCCGAACTCGCCGTGAATGCGCGCCACCTGCAGTTCCAGGCTGCTTACGCCGGGCGGCAGAAGTCCTTCGAGTCCATAAGCCTGACGCTCCGCCTGGGTGAAGGCGCTGCCCTTGTTCAGGCGCGGGCTGTGCAGGCGGGAATACCCCGAGACGGCCGAATGAGTGGACATGGCATCGCTCCTCTATTTGCCTTCCTCGACCCATTCCCGCCACAGCGACATCAACGCCGACATCACCGCGGGCCCCAGGAACAGGCCGATCAGTCCCCAACTCTCGACGCCGCCCAGGATGCCCAGCAGCACCCACAGGAAGGGCAGCTTGGTGGTGCCGCCGATCAGCGCCGGACGGATGAAATGGTCGGCGACGAAGGTCACCACGACGCCGCTGGCGAACACGGTGATGCCCCAGGCGATGGCGCCTTTCGCCGCCAGCAGCAGGGCGGCGATCGAGAAGATCACCGGGGCGGCCAGCGGGATCATCGCCGCCACCGCCGTCACCAGGCCGAACAGCACCGGTTCGGGCACGCCGGCGAAGATATAGACCACGCCCAGGATCACGCCCACGCCCAATCCCACCAGCACCAGCCCGTCGACCGTGCCATGCACCGAATCCACCATCCTGAGCGCCACCCGCTCGCCGCCCGCGCCGAACAGGCGGGCGATGGCGCGGCGGATCTGCCGGGTCACCGAGCTGCCGTTGCGGAACAGGAAGAACAGGGTGAGCAGGGTGAAGGCGAACAGGGTGAGCCGCCGCGCCATCTGCACCACGATCAGGCGGCTGACGTCGGCCATGTGGCCGCGGGTCAGGCGCTCGACCAGCTCGCGCGCGCTGCCGGGATCGGCGAGGTTCTGCTGCCACCATTCCTCGACCTGACTTTCCATGAAAGGCAGGCTTTTGACAGCATCCGGAACCGGAAGACCGCTCCGTTCGGCGTCGCGCAACCAGTCGGCGGCGGCCCGTGCCTCATGCGCCATCTGGATGCCCACCATGGTCAGCGGCACGATGAAGATCAGCGCGACGCCCAGGGTGAAGACCGACGGCATCAGGATGTTGTGCCGCCCGGTGCCGAACCGGTCGATGGCGCGGCGATAGAGCGGCCACAGCGCGATGGCGAAGATGCCGGCCCACACCAGCGCGCTGAGGAAATGCCACAGCGTGTAGACGCCAAGTCCCAGCAGAGCCAGGGCGAGCGCGGCGACCGCCGCCTGCCGGATGCGGCCGTTTCCCTTGTCGTCCTGCGGCGACGGCGTGGCTTCGTTCATGGACCGTCCCCTATTCGACGGTGACGCTCTTGGCGAGATTGCGCGGCTGGTCGACGTCGGTGCCCTTGGCGACGGCCACGTGATAGGCCAGCAACTGGACCGGGATGGCGTAGAGGATGGGCGCCACGAAGGGATCGACGCTGGGCAGCGCCATGGTCACCGCCTTGATCGGCAGCCGGTCGACACCCTGGCGGTCCGAGAAGAAGATCACCTTGCCGCCGCGCGCCGCCACTTCCTGCACGTTCGAGGCGGTCTTGTCGTAGAGCGGGTCCGAGGGCGCGATGACGATCACCGGCACCTTCTCGTCGATCAGGGCGATCGGGCCGTGCTTCATCTCGCCGGCGGCATAGCCCTCGGCGTGGATGTAGCTGATCTCCTTCAGCTTCAGCGCCCCTTCCAGGGCGATCGGATAGGCGGTGCCGCGGCCGAGATAGAGCACGTCGCGGGCTGAGGCGAGATCCTCGGCGATGGCCTGGAAATGCTCGTCATGGGTCAGGATCTCGGCGGCGCGGGCCGGCACTTCGGAGAGGACGCCGCACAGACGGGCCTCCTCGGCGCCGTCGATCCGGCCGCGGGCGCGGGCCACCGCGACGGCGAAGCAGGCCAGCACGGTCAACTGGGTGGTGAAGGCCTTGGTCGAGGCGACGCCGATCTCGGGGCCGGCGAAAGTCTGCAGCGCCACGTCGGCCTCGCGGGCGATGGTGCTTTCCGGGACATTGACCAGGGCGACCAGGCGCTGACGCTGCTCCTTGCAATAGCGCAGCGCCGCCAGCGTGTCGGCGGTCTCGCCCGATTGCGAGATGAACAGCGCCATGCCGCCTTCGATCATCGGCGGGGCGCGGTAGCGGAATTCCGAGGCGACGTCGACCTCGACCGGCAGGCGCGCTAGGGTCTCGATCCAGTATTTCGCCACCAGCCCGGCATAATAGGAGGTGCCGCAGGCGATAATGGTCAGCGAGGAGACGCCGGCCAGGTCGAAGGGCAGCTCCGGCAGGGTCAGCGTGCCCTCGGCCGGGTTCAGCATGGTGTTCAGCGTGTCGCCGATCACCTGCGGCTGCTCGTGGATCTCCTTATGCATGAAATGGCGGTGGCCATCCTTGCCGATCAGGGCGCCCGACTGGGCGGTCTGGCGAATCTCGCGCTGGGCCGGCTTGTTCTCGGCGTCGAAGATCTTCACGCCGTCGGCGCGCAGCACCGCCCAGTCGCCCTCCTGCAGATAGGTGATGCGGCGGGTCAGCGGCGCCAGGGCCAGGGCGTCCGAGCCGATATACATCTCGCCATCGCCATAGCCGATGGCCAACGGGCTGCCCTTGCGGGCGGCGATCAGCAAGTCGGGATGGCCGGCGAACAGGAAGGCCAGGGCGAAAGCGCCCTCCAGGCGGGCCAGGGTCTTGGCGGTCGCGGTCTCGGGATCGTCGCCCTGGGCCAGATGGTGGCTGATCAGCTGAACGATCGCCTCGCTGTCGGTCTCGGTCTCGAAACGATGGCCGGCGGCGGTCAGCTCGCCGCGCAATTCGAGGAAATTCTCGATGATGCCGTTATGCACCACCGCGGCCAGCGCAGTGGCGTGCGGATGGGCGTTGATCTCGTTGGGCACGCCGTGGGTGGCCCAGCGGGTGTGGCCGATGCCGATAGCGCCGCTCAGCGGCTCGCGTTCCAGCAGGGCCTCCAGATTGGCCAGCTTGCCCTGGGCGCGGCGGCGGGTGATGGCGCCGTTCGCCAGGCAGGCGATGCCGGCCGAGTCGTAGCCGCGATATTCCAGCCGCTTCAGGCCATCGAGCAGGCGCGGGGCCGCTTCGTCCCGGCCGATGATACCGACGATGCCGCACATGGAGCTGTTACCTCTTCTTCATCTTGTCGCGGAAACGTTCAGCCCAGCCGGGCAATTCCATCTGCGTGCCGCGTCCGACGGCCAGCGCGTCGGCGGCCACGTCCTTGGTGATCACCGAACCGGCGCCGACGATGGCGCCGTCGCCGATCTTGACCGGGGCGACCAGCGAGCTGTTCGAGCCGACGAAGGCGCCGGCGCCGATCTCGGTGAGATATTTGCCGAAGCCGTCATAATTGCAGGTGATGGTGCCGGCGCCGATATTGGCCTTGGCGCCGATTTTGGCGTCGCCGATATAGGTCAGGTGATTGACCTTGGCGCCGGCCTCGACCGTCGCCTTCTTGATCTCGACGAAATTGCCGATATGGGCCTGCTCGCCGATCGCGGCGCCGGGCCGCAGCCGGGCGAACGGACCGATCTGCGCGCCCTTGGCGATCGTCACGCCTTCGAGATGGCAGAAGGGGCGGATCTCGACGTCGTCGGCCACCGTGACACCGGGGCCGAACACCACGCTGGGGCCGATGGTGACGTCGCGGCCCAGCACGGTGTCCCAGCTCAGCGTCACCGAGGCCGGGTCGACCAGCGTCGCGCCGCGGGCCATCGCATTGTTGCGCAGGCGCTTTTGCAGCACCGCCTCGGCCTCGGCCAACTCGGCGCGGGAGTTGACCCCCAGCAGCTCCTCCTCCTCGGCTTCGACGTAGGAGGCGGTGAGGCCTTGGGCGACCGCCAGCTTGACGATGTCGGTCAGGTAGAATTCGCCCTTGGCGTTGTCATTGCCGATCTTGTCGATCAGCGAGAACAGATGCTTGCCCTCGATCGCCATCACGCCGGAATTGCATAGCGGGATCTGGCGCTGTTCGGGGGTGGCGTCCTTGTATTCGACGATCGCCTGCAGCCCGTTGGCGCCGAACACCAGCCGGCCGTATTCGCCGCCATTCTTCGGGCGGAACCCCAGCACTACCACCGACGGGTGCGGCGCCTGGGCGCGGCGGTCCAGCATGGCCCTGATGGTGGCGGCGGTGATCAGCGGCGTGTCGCCGTAGAGCACCAGAACCGTGCCGGGGAAATTCTCCAGCACCGGACGGGCCTGGGCGACGGCGTGGGCGGTGCCCAGGCGATCCTGCTGCAGAACGGTGGGAACAGGGGCGACGGCCGATGCGATCTCGTCCATGCCGGGGCCGGTCACCACCACGCTCTGCGCCGCGTCGAGCGAGCGCACCGTGTCGAGAAGGTGGAGGACCATCGGCCGTCCGGCCAATGCATGCATGACCTTGGGCTTGGCGGACTTCATCCGGGTGCCCTGGCCGGCGGCCAACAGAATGGCGGCGATGCTCTCGTTCGTCATGGAGCGGAAGGTGCCACAAGCCGTAAGCGCCGGCCAATTCAAAGTTTATTTCGGCTTATTTCGGTTCAAATTTTAACGACGCCGAATTGATGCAATAACGCAAACCGGTCGGTTGCGGCCCGTCGGGAAAGACATGGCCGAGATGGGATTCGCAGGCCGAACACACCACTTCGACCCGGCGCATGCCGTGGCTGAGATCGACATGCTCGCCGATCGCCTCGCTGGTGGAAGGCTCGTAGAAGCTGGGCCAGCCGCAGCCGGCGTCGAACTTGGTGTCGGACTCGAACAGCTCCTGGCCGCAGCCGATACAGCGATAGGTGCCCTTCGACCAGGTTTGCTCGTATTCGCCGGTGAACGGCTGCTCAGTGCCTTTCTGGCGGGCGACGCGGTACTGCTCCGGCGTAAGCTGGGCACGCCATTCGGCGTCGGTCTTCTCGACTTTCTTCATCTGTTTGTCCCTCAGGCGCCGGGCGCCGGTCTGCGACCGGCTTGGCTTCCGCGCCAAGCAATGTTGCCACTGTGTCCCCGGCTGGCGGCAGCGCACGGCCGCGGTCGCGGCCGGGGACTCTCTTGTACCACGGACTATTGTGCTGCCGCGCGCAGATGCCCGCTTGCCACTTCGGCGGCGATCTCGAACGAGCGCAGCCGCTTGTGATGCTCGAAGATATTGCCGGTGATCATCACCTCGTCGACCCCGGTGCGTCGCACGAACTCGGCAAACTGCGTACGCACCGTCTGGGGCGAGCCGACGGCGCGGCAGGACAGGGTGCGCTCGACCAGGGCGATCTCGACCGGCGCCAGCACGGCTGCCAGGTCCTCGACCGGCGGCGGCAGCGGGCCCGGCTGGCCGCGCCGAAGATTGGCGAAGGCCTGCTGCTGCGAGGTATAGAGATACTCGGCCTCGGTGTCGCTATCGGCGCCGAAGACGCTGAACCCGGCCATGACGTACGGCTTGTCCAGCCGGGCCGAGGGCTGGAAACGATCGCGATAGATGTCGATCGCCTCCTGCAGCAGGTCGGGGGCGAAATGCGAGGCGAAGGCGTAGGGCAGGCCCAGCATCGCCGCCAGCTGCGCGCCGAACAGGCTGGAGCCGAGGATCCACACCGGCACCCGCGATCCGTCGCCGGGCACGGCGCGCACCGGCTGGTTGGGCTCGGAGGGCTCGAAATAGCGCAGGATCTCCACCACGTTGCGCGGGAAATCGTCGACGTTTTCGTCCAAATGGCGGCGCAGCGCCCGCATGGTGACCTGGTCCGAGCCGGGGGCGCGGCCGAGGCCGAGATCGATCCTCCCGGGGTACAGGGCGTCCAGCGTGCCGAACTGCTCGGCGATCACCAGCGGCGCATGGTTGGGCAGCATGATGCCGCCGGCGCCGACGCGGATGGTCTTGGTGCCTTGCGCCACATGGCCGATCACCACCGACGTGGCGGCGCTGGCGATGCCCGGCATGTTGTGGTGTTCGGCCAGCCAATAACGGCGATAGCCCCAGTCTTCGGCATGGCGGGCCAGGTCGAGCGTATTGGCGAGGGCCTGGGACGGGGTGGATCCCTGGGGGATCGGCGACAGGTCGAGAAGCGAATAGGCGATCATCGCCTTGAGATAGGAGTCCCGCCGTCAGTTTCCAAGATGCGTGCTTGACACCCCGGCGGCCGCCTTTTATAACACCGCCCTCCTGTCGGCCGGGCGCTTGCCCCGACGCCGAACCAGAGATGGGCGCTTAGCTCAGCGGGAGAGCACATCCTTCACACGGATGGGGTCGCAGGTTCAATCCCTGCAGCGCCCACCATCTCTTAGATGGTGGAAATCGTTCGATAAAATAGGGCGGGGCCAGAAATGACGCCGGCCCTCTTTATTTTCTGGGGAAGCAGGGGGGAAGCGAGAGGCGGTAAAACGTCGCAATTCGTCTCGCTTGATTGATGCAGGAAATGGCGGATCTGTGATAAGGTGAGGCCGAAATGTCACTCAGTCAGCGCCAGGTGGTGCCTGTGCGGAGTTGAGCGTCGAAAAGCCTTGCGGATGTGCGCAGTTTGTCACATCTAATTGGTGCAACTGATTTGTTGCGAAATTCCGAAGAGAGTACCTATGAAGACCGCTGTATCTATCCTGAAGGTCGCACGATTCGTCGGTGCCGTAGCTATGCTCGGTGCAGTCGTTGCCGGTGCCCTGGGCTATGGCGACACCGTTAAGGTGTGGGCCGCAGCAGGAGGGGCTGGGCTGGCTGTCTTTGTCAAGGCTGCGCACCTGATCGCATGACGTCTTCTTGGGGGCGGGGTGACCTTTACACCCTCGCCATAGCTCTTCCCGTCTTTGTGGCAGGTTGCGTTCTCCATCGGAAAGCGATCAAGCAATCGACCAATCATGACGTGATTGTTAGCCTTATGGGTAACAGTCTCGCGTGTGGGCCGATGCTGATGATCATCCTTGATCCGGCCATTAAGATGTTTAGCGACGTTGACCTTTTGACCACGGTCATGGAAGAAGCGCGAATTACGTTGTGGTTCGCCAGCTTCATGGCGTTTGTCAGCACCGCGCTCTCGATTATGAGGCAGAAGTCGTCCTAGAGCGCTCTGTTCCTGTTCTGATGATCAGGTCTTGATCTGGCGCCTTAAGCTGGCGCGCCACATCGAGCTGTAGGAGGCGAGCCATGCAGAACAGGATCAATGTCCTGGTCGACGGCAAGGTGGTCGGTACCGTCCTGGCCTTCTCAAATTTCACTGGTGCCGAGGTCAAAGCACAACTTGAGGCCGGCCAGGGATCGGCGATTCGGGTCAAGCTGCTGTACGACGATGTGGCACACATCGAGGCCGCAACCCTTGACGCGGCGCTCGGGCTGCCCAGCTTCTCGCCGGCGACGGCCTGAGGGTTACCTCTCTTAGGAAGATAAGCTCATTGCCGCATAGCTGGCCTTATGGCTGGGGACCGGCTCGACAGGCGCTACGGAGGTATTGCCAGGTCAGGCGAGCAAGCATCAGGCCAAGCGGTCGGGATGGGTTCCGACCAGGTCGGTGATGGCTCGGTTCGTGAGCGCGCAGGTTTCCCTTGCCATCTCTAGGCGCTCGACCGCCAAGTCTTTGATCTCGGTCAACGCTCCATCGTCCAGGCTCGCCCCAACCTTGAGGGCTTGGTTGAACATCTTGATGTTGGCCTGGAGAGTGCCGACGGTCGCCAGCGCGGTGTCGCCGGCGTCCCCCATAAGCCAAAGCCTGTCGAGCGCGTCCATGACCGCCTCGGGAGGGGAGACGGAGCACTATTCCGCCCGCAGAAGGGGCGCGGGTCAAAGCCGTCAAGATACCTACGAATATCGAGTTTCCGACGCAAGATATCGTCCTCCTGCGCTCCAATCGGAATCAGGATAGGACCGAAACGGCCCTGCTGTTTTTGCCGGATGACGCACGAAATTTCCTTCGCGACAGAATTGCTTCTTATGGCCGAGCAGACCTTGGGGGGGCGGCGCAGACCCGATTTGGACAGGTTTGAAGCATTGAAACGGTGAGTAGGCCGACACGGTCCTCGCTGTTTGTTGGCGAATCGGAATTGTCTGCAAGCGAACTTGCGATCGCCCTAATTCGACCTCGGAGCAGTGCGGTTCTCCACGGTCAAGGTATAGTCCGCACCGCTCGAATGTTTACACTGCGCTCGCACTGCAAGCTGCCGGCGGGACGCGCTGTTGGCTGCAGCGTCGCATAACTCCCACGGCAAGCTGTCGATAGCAATCTGCCCCGTATTCGTTCGACGCCACCCCTCTTTAAGTGGGCCATCTGGCCTTGCGATCGCGCTTTCAGCTTGCGCCATGAGGGAGTCACCGGCTTTTCGTACCTCATTGGTATGCCGCGCGTCGTGGTAAAGCTGCAGAGGAAAGCCCGCGATAGCCAGTGCTGGCGATGCCTGGCGTATAGTTGGCGAGATCGCCGCCGCCAGGATCAGTCCTGGCGCCACAGCAAGGCAAACGCTCCCGATAACCCAACGCTGACGCGCATATAAAACGAAGCCGGCTACGGTAGACGCCACGACCACGGCTCCCATCCCTCCTAGCGGCAAGCCGGCGCCCTTAACCCAGTCCCCGCCGCTGGAGCACCAGTCGCAAAACATTAAGGCAATGACCATCAGGAAAAGGCACGTCAGCCCTATGATCAGGGAGCCCAAGATGGAAAGCACCACGAGGACGCCGCGCAGGCCGGCCGCGCTCTTGGACAGAACTATCTCCACGTCCATATAGGGTTCTCCATTTCCTCAGCCAGGAAAATGCTGGCTCATGGAATTTGAAATATCAATCGCTCTGCGCACGCGAGGGCATTACTATAATCTTCTAGGCACGTGGCATTTCTAATTTGCGTTAATGGGCATGTCCTCCGTTTTCCCGCGATTGAATGCGAGGCCCGACATTTGGAGCGGAATCGCTAGACCCGGAACCTCCCGCGTTCCCAACAGCTGTTGTGGCAAGGCACATCATCAAATCGTGTAATCCGAGAAAGTCTGCCCGTTCCAGCATCAACCGAACTGCGAGTTGGACCCGGACCTCTTTAGGTACCTCCTTGTTCCTTAGATCGGCTAGCGCACGCGCCGTGACAGCGCGTCTACAATGTTCGCGCCATTCTTCCTGTGAAGAGCGTCTGCGCAACGAGCCAATGCAACGAAAATGATCATTCAATTCATCATCGGTCATGTCGGCACCTTTAATCGCTGTCAGGCATAACGTCGCTTTCCGGTGCCTGGACGTAGCCGGCCAAAACGCTGCCGCTTCGCTGGTATAGGCTGATATCGGACTTTTCGACGTTATAAGACGCGAATGCGGCGTGGATGGCCTCGGCAGATCGTCCTGTGATCCGGATCGAAATAGCAGGCTCCGTGGCTTAAAGAGGAAAAGAATATGGAAACCTCTGACATCCCGGTGACGACAAAGATAATCTCCCTGTGGATTAAGAAGGGGTTGTTGCCGGCGGGAAGGCTCCCTGCATGCAGTGACCTTCGCATCCTTCGGCAGGACTGGGAGTCTTTCGTCACGACGATGTTCGTGCCGGCAAATGACGATTTGCCAGAGGAGGTCAACGCCGCTGCGGTCATGTCCAATTCGTCTCGCTACGCATCGCGGCGAGAAGAGAAGCCGACGCCGCGCGCCGTTCGCGATTTTTTTGACCTGGGCAAGGCCAGCGCAGCCCGCTCGGAGTCATTCGCCAGCCTCTGATTCGTTAATTTCGAGACAAAGTTTGTTCAAGCATTTGTCTGGAAACATCAGCGCCCACCATCTCTAGGTACCTACCCACGCCACCGGGCGGTGAGCTGGCCGGCCTATCCCGTCGATCCCTATCTATTAGGCGATGCGATCGAGCGTTTCGGCGACGAATCCATTGACGCTTTTCCCCGATCGCGCGGCCGCGGCGGCGATACGTCGGTGCAGCTCTGGCGATAGCCGCACGGTGAAATTCCCCGAATAGGGGCGCTCTGGCTCTTTTCCTCGTTCCCTGCACCAGTCCACGTAGTCGGCGATCGTGTCGGCGAACGCGGCCCGCAATTCCTCCAGCGTGCGTCCCTGGAAGGTCAGCACGTCTCGGGTATTGATGACCTCGCCATGGAACAAGCCGGCCTGTTCATCCAATTCCACGGTGGCGACATAACCGTCGTGATGCATAGTGGTCATGGGGTAACTCCCGCTTCCTTCAAAAAGCGCCTAACCGATTTCAGGGCTCCCTTGTCCGTTTCCTTCTGCGGATGGGGCCGATGAAAGACGGCATCGACATCATTCAAACTGACCCGGACCCGTCGAGTCGTCTCGATGCGGGGATATTTCGCGCCTATTTTGCGGATTCATGGTAATGAGTACAGTATCTGTAAGTGACGTTATAATGATATTGTCGTGAAATTTTCATTAAACATGCAAATGTTGAAATTACATGACCGCAACATAACAAATAAGTTAGGTATAGATCTGAGGGAAAAAAGTTATAACTCCGGCCTCCGTTTGGAAGACTGCTGGGGTTTCTCAATATGCTGCGCGATAAAAACAGCGAAATTGTCCGGTTATTGACGGGCTGTGCCCTTTGCGCCCTGATGCCGGGCCTTTCCGCCCGCGCCGACGAGACGATGTCCGACAATGGCGCCAACAAGGATGAGATCGTCGTCCAATCGACCATCCTGCGCTCGCAGCAGCAATCCCTGGAGCTGGAGCGCCAGGCCGACAACATCAAGGATGTGACCCTCGAAGACGAGATGCGCCGCCTGCCCGACGCCAATATCGCCGAGGCGCTGCAGCGCATTCCCGGCATCTCGATGGAGAGCGACAGCGGCTCGGGCCGTTTCGTCAACATCCGCGGCTTCGACGCCGACCTCAATGGCAGCTATTTCGACGGCGTCCATCTGACCGCCAACAACCAGAACGCCTCGCCGATGGGCGGCGGGCGCGCCGTTGCCTTCGACGTTTTCCCGGCCGGGCTGCTCGGCGGGCTCGAAGTGGTCAAGACCCTGACGCCGTCGATGGACGCCGAGGGCATCGGCGGCCAGGTCAATATGCTGAGCCATTCGCTGCCGATCAACGGCAAGCCGTTCATCGAGGCCGATATCGGGGGCGGCGTCGAGAGCTT
>Ga0213872_10001470_pt1 | contig 15292 bp, 17 predicted proteins | sample VelepicomBERX_R2_FD_160071 | JGI IMG/M metagenome (GOLD analysis project Ga0213872, IMG submission 160071) | Rhizosphere microbial communities from Vellozia epidendroides in rupestrian grasslands, the National Park of Serra do Cipo, Brazil - RX_R2 | ecosystem: Host-associated > Plants > Roots >...
GAATCGCACAACGCCGAAATCATCGACCATTTCAAAGATAGGCCAGACGACCTGCTCATCCTGAACCTGGCCGAGCCCGACGCCATGTCGAAGCTGTGCGGCTTCCTGGGGTTTTCAGCCTGCGGTACCCATATGCCGCACGAAAACCGAACCTGAATCACCATGCATCCGACCATGCCCGACGCCATCCATAACCCTGTCGCCACCCTCTGGCTGACTGGCCTATCCGGCGCCGGCAAGAGCACACTTGCTCAGGCCGCGCGGGAAGCCTTGCATCACGCTGGCATCGTTACGTGCCTGCTTGACGGCGACATCGTACGCGCCGGGCTCTGCAGCGACCTCGGTTTTTCCCCGCGCGACCGGCGCGAAAATATCCGGCGCGTCGCCGAGGTGGCACGATTGATGAACGAAGCCGGTGTTGTGGTCATCGCCTCCTTGATATCGCCTTTGCATGACGACCGCGCCACCGCACGCGCCATCATCGGCGACCCCTTGTTTCGTGAAGTCCATATTGCGACCTCCTTGGCCGTCTGCGAACAGCGCGACCCCAAGGGGCTTTACGCCAAAGCGCGCCGGGGCGAGATTCCAGAATTCACCGGCATCAGCGCACCTTACGAAGCGCCGATCTCGCCCGCCCTACGCATCGACACCGCCCACACCTCCATCCCAGATGCGGTTCACCAGCTACTTGGGCTGATCGGCATCAGCGATCTTGTTCTAGACACGGCCCCGTCCGTCTTGCTCGCGCAATAACCCGACCCAGCCGCCCGCTTGACTTCAATACGGGCCAGCGCAACAATGGTGAACGAACGTTCACCAATCTTGGGCGCATCATGGTCACCCCCACCCGCGGTCGCGGCGCCACGCTGAACCCCAACAACCGCTTCGCCGCCGACGAGCGCGAATCGACCGACGACGGCTGGGCAAACAACGTGGACGAAATTTCCTCGCCCCGTACCATCATCCTGCAACAGCCAGCCAAGAGCATCATCAGCCGGAACAACTCGCCCGACATCCGCTTCAGCCTATCCATCAATCCCTATCAAGGTTGCGAGCACGGCTGCGTGTATTGCTACGCCCGCCCCACGCATGCCTACTGGGGCTTCTCGCCCGGCCTCGATTTCGAAACCCGTATCGTTGCCAAGCCCAATGCTGTCGAGCTCCTCAAGCAAGCACTGGCCGCACCGGGGTACCGGCAGCATATGGCCCCCATCTGCCTTGGCAGCAACACCGACTGCTACCAACCGATCGAACGTGAGCAACGTCTCACACGCGGCCTGCTCGAAGTCATGGCAGAAACGCGCCACCCCATCTACATCATCACCAAGAATGCCTTGATCGAGCGCGATATCGATCTCCTGGCCGACATGGCGCGCGATACGCTGGTGCACGTCATGATCTCCGTCACCACGCTCGACCGCGAGCTGGCGCGCAAAATGGAACCGCGTGCCAGCCAACCCATGCGCCGGATAGAGACCATCCAAGCACTGGCCGAGGCCGGCATCCCGGTCGGCGTACTCACCTCGCCGATGATCCCCGCCTTGAACGATCATGAGATGGAACGCATCCTCGAAGCCGCGAAAGATGCAGGCGCTACCATGGCCGGCTATGTCCTACTACGCCTGCCGCATGAGCTGGTCACCCTGTTCGATGACTGGCTCGCCGAGCACTACCCCCTCAAACGCGATCACGTCATGAGCCTCGTCCGCCAATCGCGCGGCGGCCGCGATTACGACAGCAGCTTCGGCAAGCGCATGCGCGGCGAAGGCGTGTTCACCGACCTCATCGAGCGCCGCTATCGACTCGCCAAAAAACGCTTGGGGCTCGATAGCGCAGCGATCACGCTCAATTGCAGTGCCTTCAAAGCGCCCAATCTCACGGGTCAGCTCGACCTGTTCTGATTTGCTTATCCTCGGGCACGCATACAACACCATTGCACCCAAACAACGGCATACCCGGTCTCGCAGGGATTTGTCATCAAACCGATCTAGCGGAGCGGATCGCAGATACATTACTATTCGATAATATATTTATGTCGGCTACATCACTGGCTTCCCATGACCACGCAACGGCGACGACGCGGCAATCTGTTCTCGGGCTTTCTGCGCCGCTGTCTTGCGTTGGCACAGTCGCGGCGTAGTACGCACCAAGCCACGACCCCGTTGGCCGACGCCATCACACAGTCTGCGTGGCCCGCCCAGGTCGACCCGCTGGATGCCAATGTCGTGCTGCGCGCACTCAATGCCATTTCACAAGGCGTGCTGATCGCCGGCCCGGATGGATTGATCCTGTCGGCCAACCAGACCTTCACCCGCATGACGGGCTATACCCTGCGCGATGTGCTGGGCCGCACCTGCAGCATGCTGCAAGGCCCCAAGACCGACCCACAAACGGTCGCCCGCATCCGCGACGCCATGGCGAAGGAAATCACTTTCTCGGGCGATCTGATCAATTACCGCAAGGATGGGGAATGGTTCTGGAATAGCCTCATCATCAACCCGGTACACGACGAAGGCGGCCAGCTCACTCACTTTATCGGCATTCTGCGCGATGTCACCGCGCGCAAGGCGGCCGAAGCGGCCCATGCCGCCAGCGAACAGCGCTATCGTCATCTGATCGAGCACATCCCAGCCGGCGTGGTGGTCCATGACGCCACGTCGGCCATTCTGCTTGCCAACTCTGCCGCCGCCACGCTGCTTGGGCTCAGTATCGAACAGCTGCGCGGCCGTGAAGCGATTGACCCCTACTGGCACTTCACGCACGAAGACGGCACGCCCTTGCCGCGCGACGCATTTCCCGTCAGTCGCGTGCTCAGCAGTCGGCAGGCGATCCGTAACTACGTGGTCGGCATCGTCACCCATCAAGATGCCCCTTGCGTATGGGTGATCTGCAACGGCTACCCGGTTTTCAACGAGCAAGGCGAGTTGACCGAGGTCGTCGTCAGCTTCGTCGACTTCACGGAGCTGAAGCAGGCCGAACAAGCCCTGCAGAAATCCGAAGAGCGCCTGCGGCTCGTACTCCATGGTTCGAACGACGCCCCCTGGGATCGCGACCTCGCTACCGATACGGTTTACTACTCGCCACGCTGGTGGGAGATGATCGGCTATGCCATCGACGAGCAGCCCGTCACCAGCCAGCTATGGCTGTCGCTGATCCACCCCGATGACGTCGCCAACGTCACGGCCACGTTCAATCAGGTTCTCGCGGACAGCAGTGTCAACGCCTACGAAATCGAATTCCGCTTCAAGCACAGAGCGGGGCATGACGTCCCTGTACTGTCGCGGGCCTTTGTCCTCAGGGATGACACCGGCCGTGCGATTCGCGTCTCCGGCACCAATACCGACCTGACCGAGCGCAAGCGTACCGAGCAACGCATCCATCAGCTCGCTTTCTACGATGGGCTGACCAATCTGCCCAATCGTCGCCTATTGACCGAGCAGCTCCGCCTAGCGCTCGCCAACAATGTGCGCAACCAAGAACAAGGCGCGCTGCTCTTTATCGACCTCGATAATTTCAAGACGCTGAACGACACGCTCGGCCATGAAATGGGCGACCAACTGCTCGCACAGGTTGCCAATCGCCTACGCCAAAGCGTACGTGAAGTCGACGTCGTCGCCCGTCTTGGGGGTGATGAGTTCGTGGTCATGCTCGAAAACCTGAGCCCCAATACCGACGCTGCCGCCATCGAGGCCGAAGTCATCGGCCAACGCATCCTCACGCATCTGGGCGCGCCGTACACCTTGATGGATCGCGAATACATCAGCACGCCGAGTATCGGCATCACCTTGTTCGACGACCATGCCAACGGTGTGGACGGCCTCTTGAAGCAAGCCGACCTTGCGATGTATCAAGCCAAGGCGGCGGGCCGCAACACCCTGCGTTTCTTCGACGCCAGCATGCAGGCTGCTGTCGACCAGCGCGTCGCGATGGAGCACGATCTGCGCGACGGGCTGCACCGCAATGAACTGATTCTGCATTACCAGCCTCAGGTCAACGAATTCGGCCAGATCATCGGCGCGGAAGGCCTGGTGCGCTGGATGCACCCCGAGCGCGGCTTGGTCTCGCCTGGCGCATTCATTCCCTTGGCGGAGTCCACAGGTTTGATCCTGCCACTTGGCAACTGGGTTTTGCAGCTCGCCTGCCACCAGCTGGTTGCCTGGGCCGCCGACCCGGCGCTTGAAAAGCTCACGCTCGCAGTCAACGTCAGCGCGCAGCAGTTCCACACGCCTGATTTCGTCGACCAGGTGGTTGCGATCCTCGACCGCACCGGCGCCAACCCGGCCCGGCTCAAGCTGGAACTCACCGAAAGCCTGCTCGCCGAGAACATCGACGACATCATCGCCAAGATGAGCGCGCTCAAGCATCTGGGCGTTGGCTTCTCGCTCGACGACTTCGGTACCGGCTATTCTTCGCTCAGCTACCTCAAGCGCTTGCCGCTCGACCAGCTCAAGATCGACCAATCCTTCGTCCGCGATGTCCTCACCGACCCCAACGACGCCACCATTGCGCGCATCATCATCACGCTCGCAGCCGAGCTTGGCCTCGTCGTGATCGCCGAAGGGGTCGAAACCGAGGGCCAGCGCCAGTTCCTCAATACCCACGGCTGCCTCGCCTACCAGGGCTATCTCTTCAGCAAGCCTGTCTCTGCCCAAAGCTTTGAGTCTCTATTCCGGCAAGAGCGGCCTGCTGCCGTGCGCTAAAAGCGGCCCGCTCAAACTGGGCGGTGAAGCGCTTACACCGCACCCTATTTGCGCAGCAAACCGCGTCCTCTCGCCTTGCAACAATAATTCACCATTGCAGCACTTTATTTAACTCTCTCGCCGGGAACCTAAAATCGACTCCTCGCATCGAATCGACTCGGCCAAAACCCGCACCAATACTCATTCTTGCGCGGTTTCCAACTGACCGGACCCACCGTATCAAGCCCATTTTCGCGGCCGGTTACGGCATTGCCATTGCATATGGAGGATTGCTAATCTAGTGCCCCGCCAAAGCAGCCTTGCCGCGACCAGCAACAGCCTTATCAGAACGGACTACCGCGTTGTACCAACGATTTGCATTCGGAACACCTGACGGCGTGACCCTACCCGATATCCCGGTGCCTGCTGCCTATCAGGAAGCGGGTGACGAGGCATATTGGCGCGATAGCGGCCCGGTCATCACCATCCGCCAGCGCACCCTCACTGGCGTCTTGGTCACGCTGCTATTGCACGCTCTGCTGCTGTTCCTGATCATGCATCTCGACCCACGCATTGTGATCAAGCCACAGGGCAACGAAGGTGCGATTTCGTACATCGATATGAGTAGCCCGAAGAAGACCACGGTTGCGCGCGTCGAAGCCCCCAAACACACCGAGCCCGCCGCCTCACCGAGCCAGAGGCAGCAGGTCAACCACAGCCGGCCCACGCCGCGCCCGGTACCGCCAACGCCACCGCCGGTTGAAGACAAAACCGCCATCCATGCTGAAACGCCACCGCCGAGCCCACCCGTCGCCGTACCTGAAGCGACAGACATGGCAAGCTACGTCGCGGCCATGAAGGCACGCCGGCAGGCAGCCGAACAAGTAGGCAGAAACCCGGAAGATGGCCCTCAGCCTTCCGCCGACGACGTTCGCATGGCAAATATCCGGCGTAATCTGCAACCTGGCACAAGCGGGATATTCCAGATCGTGAACATGAGCATGCATTCAGCTCAATTCACATTCAGGGGATGGACAACCAGCCGAAACAATTCGCATCTCGAATTGATCGAAGTCGAGGCGGGTCCGAATGAGGATATCCAACGCGCAATCGTCAAGAAGATGATCGCGTTGATCCGTCGCTACTATAAAGGCGACTTCGACTTTGAATCCCAACGCCTCGGCAGGGTCGTCTCATTGTCTGCGCGCATTGAAGACACAGCTGGGCTGGAAGACTTCCTGATGCGCGAATTCTTTAACGTACGCGGATAGCGCGCTTGATCCAATACACGGTGACGCGCCCAGTCAGCTGACCTGCATATGGTTATGATTGAGCGTCGCCGGGCTCGCATGCGGGTTGGCGCAGGCGACTGGGCCATCTGCAGCCGGCTTCGCCGCGGTACTGGCATGCAGGTCGCTCAATGGTGCAAGGCCCAGAAACAAGAGCGTCAACATCAGCAAGGCGATACCCAGGGCGTCGTCGAGATAGCTTTTCATGATGTGCATCCTTTTGGTCAGATTTCCGATTCGGCGTAGCAGGCCGGTTTGTCTGAGTGCATCCTGAACCTCGCAGGGTGGCTAGACGACCCCGATGCGATCAATCAACGCAAACCTGGGATGAACTGCCCATAAGCCCGATAAAACGTTGCACCAGGCGAGACAGATCATCCCTGTCGCTTGATCGGGTAGCACGACCCAAAAAGAAAAAGCCCCGACTAGTCGGGGCTTTTCGTCGTGTATCAGCTGCTAAATTCGTCATGTCACCGGAATCTGCGCCCGCATTGACACTGCAGGTTCACCTATCACGGCAGCGCTCGCAACCACGGTCTCGTGCGCCGCCGACATGGCATGATGCAGGCTGCGCAACGGCGAAAAGACCAAGTAGGTCTGCACAACGATCAAGATAGGCATAATTAGTAGATCATCTTTACTGCACCTCATCATCCCCCTCCTCCGTCCTATTCCAGGCATTCATACATCCGTATACCTGTGATTGCATTCTGAACGAATAGACTTGCCTATACGATCATCGTGCGACAAAGCGACATTAGCAAGGGGTAAAGTGCAGCAGAGGTCGATGAAATTCACCATTTGTCGCGGTGAATGCGACAAACGGCATCATTCGATGCCGATTACGGCGACTGCTTAACGGTCGACGCCCAACAAGCGACCATTGAATCGGAGATACCGGGCAAACGCATTGCCAATCCAGCGGCTGACCTTTGCATTGACAGCAAACCAGAGCACCCCACCCAGTACGAGCGCGAAGCCCACAGCCGCCATGGCAGAGGGGTTGCTGACATCGGTACCGAATACATCAACGCGGATAAACCGATGCAGCCCGAGCGACGGCACACTGGCCAGCATCAAGCCCAGACCTGCACAGAAGGTAGCAAACGCGCAGACAAACAGCGCCACGATCACACTCAGCAAGCCGAAGATCGGGCCGATCATCAGTAGATTCAGCAAGCCGACACCGGTAATCGAGAGCGCCATACCGGCCAGCGTACTGGGAGAGCGGTGGGTTTCCCAGGCCTGCACGCGCGCATCGACTCGTAGCTGCCGTGCAAGCTGCCGAGGTGCGCCCAGGGCCTTGGCAACGGCTAGCTCATCGCGCCCAGCCGCCTGCGCCTCCCGAAAGTACTCTTCGTAATCGGCAATGATGTCGTCCACATCGCGCTTGCTGAACCCAGCCAGCGCCTTGCGGAGGTTTTCAAGAAAATTCGCGCGACTCATGCCAGCACCTCGCCCCAGACGACCTGATGGATCGTCTCGGCAAGCGTCGGCCTACCCTGCCGCATATCGCCCAGCGCATCCCGTCCTTTGTATTCGATCCGGAAATATTTACGACGATGGTGATCGTCCGTCTCAACCAGGTATTCGCTGATCCAGCCTGCATGCATCATGCGCCGCAGCAAAGGGTAAAGCTGCCCTTCTGGCCAGTTGGCGCGTTGCACCAGCGTACTTGCGATTTCAAAGGCGAAACTATCCTGTCGCTCAAGCATTGCCAGCACGCACATATCGAGCATGCCAGGCTGCAAATCCAATTTCATTTTTCCCCCTCCTGCCCCAAGTACCGGGCACGGACATGAATGTACTGCATGGCGCGGAAATTGGCACGGGCGCGCGATGGCAACAGCGTGGTCTGTTGCAGGATGACGCAATCGTTGGCACCCTGCACGCCACTCGGCAAATTACCAAGCGCTTGCTTTGTCACTTTCAACACGCTAGCATCTGTACATCACTCGCCAGGAGTCTCTACGTGGAAACCTTTCGCCACCTGATCGAAGTCCGCTGGTCTGATTGCGACGCAAATCAGCATGTCCTGCACAGCACCTATGCCGAATTCTGTACCCATACGCGTATCGAATGGCTACGTGCCCATGGCTTTTCCTTCGAGCAATTCCAGGCAAGCGCCTTTGGCCCCGTCATGTTTCGCGAGTGGACGGAGTACTACAAGGAGCTGAAAATGAGTGAGCGGGTGACCGTCGAAGTCCGCTGCGCGGGCTTGAGCCATGATGGCAGCCGCTTCCGCATCCGGCACGATCTCTATAAGGAAGATGGCCGATTGGCCGCCGCCCACGAAGTCACCGGCGCCTGGTTCGATCTGAAGACCCGCAAGCTGATGGTACCGCCCCCAGAGCTCAGAGCCATCTTCGAAAACCTGATGAAATCAGACGATTTCGCCGAAATTCCGCTGAAGTCAGCTTAAGTTACCGCACGAGGTGCCATCGTCGGCATCGGCAGATCGGGTTGCTCAAGCACAATCTCGATCCGCTCTTTGCCCTTGCCGACGTTGCGCCGTCTGAGTGAAATATGGCCGACCTCGCGGGTACGGCGTAGATGTGTGCCGCCACAAGGCACCCTGGCAAACCCCTCGACCGCCCAATACCGCCGCTCCAGCGCGGTATCACTGAATGCGCTCTCAATCGCCGCGTCACGGTCGATCAGCGCATGGGCATCAGCCAGCAGCACCGGAAAAAGACCGGCAATATTCTCAGGCCACCCAAAGTCGATGCGCGCCTTATCGGCTGCGATATGCGCCCCCACCTTCCCTACGCCTGGGCAACGGGCATAGACCAATTCCAACACCAGCTCCGCAGCGAAATGCAGCCGCATCAGTTGGTAGCGACGCAGGGGGTCTATCACTACCTCAACCGCATCGCCGGCTTGTAAACCATGGTCGGCATGCAGTGTATAGATGATCTCCTGCCCCATCTTTCGCGCGCGCAGTACAGCATGCCCACCTATCGATCCCGCATCACTTTCCTGCCCGCCGGAAAGCGCGTAGAAAATGGTTGCCGCCAGCGTCACATCCGCGCCATCCACCGTCGTAATATGCGTCGCCAGCGTGGTTCGATAGGGTTCGGCCCAAAATACTTTTTCGGTCATGATTGTTCGCGCGATGCTTTACTTAAGCGACCAGGAAACGCCAGGCGAAATACACGGCCATACCGCCGCCGATGGCCGCCAGTAGCGGCAAGCGCCGCCAGGCCATGACACCGCTGGTGACGGCACCCAGCAGCCAGGCATTGCGCCAATCGAGCTGCCAATGCTCACCATCGGGCAGCAATACCATCGGGACCGTAATCGCCGTCAGCACCGCGACCGGCACATAGCGCAGCGCGCGTTTGACCCAATCGGGAAACGCCACCCGATCGCCGAGTACAAAGAAAGAATAACGCACGCTGAAGGTCACCAGCGCCATCCCCAGCACCACGCCAATCTCGTAGCCACTCATGCTGCAACCTCCCGCGCGGCAAACCGCTCCATGAGCATACCGGCCACCACACCTGCCAGCGCAGCCAGCATCAAGCCGAGCTTGTAGGGCAAATCGCGCCCCAAGAGCGCCACCGCAGCCGCCACCAGCGCTGCGACCACCATCGGCCGATCGCGCAGCATCGGTATCACGATACCGGTGAACGTCGCAGCCATTGCGAACTCCAGCCCAAGATGCTGTAGCGACGGAATACTCGCGCCCAACAGCACACCCAGCAGCGTCCATACAAACCAGTTGCTGTACATCGCGAGGCTGGAGCCCAGCTGGTACCACTGTTTATACGGCGAAGCATCCTGCTCGCCATACCGATACAAGACCACCGCATAGGTCTCGTCGGTCAGCCAGAACGCGAGCATCGCGCGCCAGCGCTGATTCAGTGCCGACACAAAAGGCAGCAAACTCGCCGAGTACAGGGCATGCCGCAGATTCACCACCAGCGTCGTCAGTATCACCACAAACAGACTGGCTTTGCCAGCGACGAGCGATAAGGCAATAAATTGCGAAGAGCCCGCAAAGACAATCAGCGACATGGCAAGCGCCCCGCCTGCCGATAGCCCTTTGGGCAAGGCCAGCGTGCCGAAGATCAGCCCAAATGGAGCGGCGCCCAAGAGCATGGGCAGCGAATCGCGTGCGCCGTGCCAGCATTCGGCGGCACGGCTAGGATGAGGGTGTTGATGCATATCGGTTCGGTTCCATAAAGCGCGTCTGCCCCTGCATCTTGATTACCTGCATCGACGCCGTCTTGAACGATCTTGCGGTTTCGTCAAGCTGCGCGCCGATACGCCCCGGGCGTCACGCCGAAGGTCCGTTTGAAAAGACGTGTCAGATGCGCCTGATCGGCAAAGCCCAGCTTGCCCGCGATATCGGCAATCGAGCAGGGTGAGCGCAAGAGTACCCGTGCGCGCGCCACGCGCAATTGCTGAAGATACGCATGCGGCGGCAGGCCGAATCGCTCGCGGAAAGCCCGATTCAAATGCCAGGCGCTTAGCCCCACCTCGGTTGCCAGCGCCGTCAAGCCGACTTGCTCAGTCATCCGGTCGAGCAAAATCTCGCGTGCACGCTCCAACGCGGTACCCACCTGCAGGGTACCGGCTTGCACGCGTACGCCGCGTGCATGGCGGGTAAACAAGCTGCCCATGGCGCCAAACCAGCGCGACTCACGCTCCAGCACACTGGCCGTACCCGTCATCGCGGCATGCAAGGCGCGCATCGACGCCACCAGTGCCGGGTCGTGGGTCACGGCTTCGGTGAAATACGGCGTGCCACCCGTCCAGCCATCCATCGACTCGGCCAGGGTACGCATCAGCTCAGGCGTGGGGTAGAACACCCGGTAGCTCCAGCCCTCTTCTGCCGCGCGACTCCCCGTATGCACTTCGCCTGGGTTGATGATCGCAACCGTGCCCGGCGTCGCCACATGCTCGGTCCCCCGGTAGCGAAAACGCTCCGCCCCTTGTTCAACGAGCGCAATCGCATAGCCGTCATGCACATGCGGCGTGAACTCATGCGCATAGAAATGCGCCGTTAGCAGCTCCAGCCCTTCGAATCGGGCGGGGCGATGGTACTGGGCATATTCGCGTGTCGGGTCGGGTTGCGTCATGCTGCAAGCATCCCATCTTGGCCGCACAACAACAAGCTCGTTTGATCTATGCTAGGGACGGCATCTCCAAGCGCGTGCATGATGCACCGAGTTCTCACCCCACCTTTTCACCGCTATGAATCGGTTTCTCTCCAGCATGTTGTCTCGCCTCGTTGCCCTCGTCGCCTTGCTCTGCAGCCTGGGCGCTCGGGGAGACGGGCCGCTCCGCATTGGGGCTGAGGATGACTGGTACCCCTACTCTGCGCAGCATGGCGGCAAGCCAGTGGGCATGGCGGCCGAACTGGTCGTCGCCGCCTATCGGGCAGAAGGCATCGAGGTCCAACTGATCTCGCTCCCATACGCACGCTGCATGCAGCTGGCCCTTGCCGATAAATTGATCGGCTGTTTCGACACCTTGCGCAACCCACAGCTTGAGCACAAGTATCGCTGGGCACGTACGCCGCTCGTCCACGCGCGGATCGACATCTACGCGCCGGCTTCGGCACCCAACATCCCCGTCAGCTACGATATGCTGCACGGTAAGCGGATCGCCGTCACCAATGGCTACGAATACGGCCAGCCGTTCGATGACGATAAGACAATGCTGCGCGATATCGGCGATTCCGACCTATTTGCGCTCAAGAAACTGGCATCCGGTCGGGTCGACTACGCACTGGTCTATGACCGCATCGTTGCGGCCGCACTAGAGGAACATCCCGAACTCAAAGGGACGTTCAAATCCGTTGGCACGCTGATCGAGCCAGATATTTACATCTCGTTTGCCCCGCACCTCGTCGGCGTCGACGATGCTATCCGCCAATTCGACGCCGGTATGGCCAAGATCAAGGCCAACGGCGAGCTTCAGAAGATCTACACCCGCTGGCACTGAATCGCCCATTCCTTGACGGCAGCACCTGACGGCGACTCGCCGCGATGGCATAATTGCGCCTTTTCCGGCTCTGCTACCCCATGCCGCATGATCCACGGCTGCGCTGGGCACACCCCGCCTTTCGCGCACCACGCCGACTGCAACCCTGGTTGACCGACCCAGGCTCGCTCACTGCGCGGCTCAAAGCGCGCTTCCCACAGTTCCAGGTCCGGCTGCTGCGGCAAGACTGGCGCCGCCCAAACATCGACGAGCTGCGCGCGCTGGGCATGACGCGCAACCAGATTGCCGTCTGCCGCGAAGTGGTCTTGATGAGCGGCGACACCCCCATGGTGTTTGCCCACTCGGTGATGCCACGTCATGCACTGTTCCATGGCTTTCGTGGCCTGCGCCACCAGGGCACCCGGCCACTTGGCGCCACGCTCTTCGCCAACCCCAAGGTTAAGCGCAGCCGGCTCGCTTTTCGTGGTATGGATCGCCGCCACCCGCTCTATACACGTGCGATCAAGGCCGTCGGCCCCCTGCCCGCCCGCCTGTGGGGTCGACGCTCCTGTTTCATGCTGGGCCATGCGCGCATTCTCGTTACCGAAGTCTTCCTACCCGCCGTCCTGGTACCGCACAAACAACCCTAAGCGGCCCAGTTTTGGCACAATCTCGGCCAAGCCCCCATTGCCCAACCCACCATGACCCTGATCCAGCTGCAAGACCGACTCAAACAGTATGAAAGACTGATGCGGCTCGATAAGCCCATCGGCACCCTGCTGCTGCTATGGCCCACCTTATGGGGCATATGGGTCGCCAGCTATGGGCACCCTGACTGGATCATGGTCTGGATCTTCTCACTTGGCACCTTGCTGATGCGCTCGGCGGGTTGCGTGGTAAATGACTACGCCGACCGCGATTTCGATGGCCATGTTGCACGCACCAAGCATCGGCCGCTCGCTGCGGGTACGGTTTCGGGCAAGGAAGCGTTGGTACTGGCTACCGTCCTGGCGCTCGCTTCGCTCTGCCTGATTCTGCCGCTCAATCGCCTGGTGCTGTGGATGTCGATTCCCGCAGTCGGCCTCGCAGCGAGCTACCCCTATACGAAACGTTTCTTCCCGATTCCGCAGGCCTACCTCGGTCTCGCCTTCAGCTTTGGTATTCCAATGGCTTTTGCCGCCATCCAGGGCCAGGTACCCGCCCTCGCCTGGTGGCTGGTGCTGGCCAATCTATTCTGGGTAGTGGCCTACGATACGGCCTACGCGATGGCCGACAAGCCCGATGATCTCAAGCTCGGCATCAAGACTTCAGCCATCACCTTCGGCCGCTTCGATGCCGAAGCCGTCATGGTCTGCCATGCATTCTTCCTGCTCGGCATGGGCCTGATCGGCTATAGCCTGCATCGGCAGTTCCTGTGGTACGTCGGCCTCGTCATTGCGGCCTTCCTGATGGCCCTGCAGTACCGTGCCATCCGCACGCGCGACCGGGATAAATGCTTCCGCGCCTTCCTCGACAACAACTATGTCGGTGCTGTGGTCTTTGGAGGCGTCCTGCTCGACTACACCTGGCGCATTCCGCTCGTCTAGGGCGCGAGCGGCAGGGTCACCACCAGGCGCGTACGATGATCGACGTCGCTGTCGTCGAAAGCGATGTCACCGCCCTGAAATTTCGCCAGCTTGCGGGCTGCGTACCCGCCCCCAAGGCGGCCATCCACTTTCTGGAAGAAGCGTTCTCGGATTGCTGAGGGCATCGGGGCCGCAACGTCGATCAATATCCTGGCCAGCCCCGTCCGCTCGACCCACAGCTCGATCCTGCTTTGCGGTGGCGCCAGCTCGCAAGCCTGCTGCAGCACACTGCATAGCAAAGAGCGGCATAGCGTCAGGTCGACCCAGGCTTCCAGGGCATCAGGCGTCTCAAGCCGATTGGCCGACACGGTGATCGACAAGGCCTTGCCTTCGGTAAAGGCTTGAAACTGTTCAACCAGCTCGTTCAAGAGCCGTACCACGGCAACACGCTCGCTCGACGACACCAAATCCTGCGCTTCAAGTTTGATCAATTCACTGGTCAGATCGACAAGCGCCAAGGTCTGGCTCGCGGCGTAATGCGCAGTCACCGCATCTCGATGTTGCTGGTCATTCAACCCCGTATCGCGGGCGAGCTGCTGCAATGCCGGCATCGCATCTTTCAATGGTCGCGTCAGGCTATCCGTCATCAGCCGGTCCATCTCCGTTCGCAGGGTCGCCAGCTCGCGCATGCGGTCGTAGTCGAGTTGCAGCTGCTTGCGGTGCTCTACATAGCGCATCAGGTTGCGCACGCGAATGCGCAGCAGAGCCGGGTCGATGGGTTTGAAGACATAGTCCACCGCCCCGAGGTCCAGCCCTTTTTCGCGCGATGCATTGTCGGTCAACGCAGTGACAAAAATGATGGGGGTGTGCTCCGAGGCATGGTGCTGCCGTAGCCGCCGTGCTACCTCAAAACCATCCATATCCGGCATCATCACGTCGAGCAGCACGAGGTCAGGCGGTGCATCCGACTGACAGATTGCAATCGCCTTTTCGCCGTTATGCGCGAGCTTAACCTTGAACTGGTCGCGGAACAGCCCCGCCACCAGTTGCAGATTATCTGGCGTATCGTCGACCACCAGGATGGTCGAGCGCTCTTCCGCCGTCGCCACCGCTGCATTTGCCGTCTCAGCACCGCGCAGCAAGACGCGCTCGATACGCTCCAACAGTCGCTTCGTGGTAAAGGGCTTTACCAGCAGATCGCCGATCCCAAGCCGAATTGCCCGCTCGGCGCTTTGCCGATCCAGCCCCTCCGACATCAACACAAAGGGAATCTCCGCCAGCTTCTCATCTAGCCGCATGGCTTCCAGCAAAGCCAAGCCGCCCATGCCGGGCATGCTGAGCTCGCTCACCACAAGCTGGATGGACTCTGTTTGCAGGATACGCAACGCCGCTTCGCCGCCATCGGCTTGACGTATCTGGCCGATCTCACTCGCCACCAACTGCCCAGCGAGCGCAGCCGCTAGCACGGCATCGCTTTCTACCAACAAAATCGTATGAGCGGCTAAAGGCATGGCTCAGCCCCTCGGTTTCACATCAACGTGCTCGACCGGGTAGTCCGTCGCCAAACGGACCGCTTCCGCCTCGGTCGCCTCGTCGCCATCCGCATAGCGCAGCGCGATGTCCCTGAATTCGCCGGCGATTTCCATGAATGCATCGACCATATCAGGGTCGAAATGCCGGCCCCGCCCTTCGCGGATGATCTCGACCGCTTTTTCATGCGGAAAAGCGGGCTTATAAACCCGCTTGGAAATCAGGGCGTCGTAGACGTCCGCCACCGCCATCAAGCGCGCTGAAAGCGGAATCCGTTCACCCGCCAAACCGTGTG
>Ga0213872_10001471_pt1 | contig 15290 bp, 14 predicted proteins | sample VelepicomBERX_R2_FD_160071 | JGI IMG/M metagenome (GOLD analysis project Ga0213872, IMG submission 160071) | Rhizosphere microbial communities from Vellozia epidendroides in rupestrian grasslands, the National Park of Serra do Cipo, Brazil - RX_R2 | ecosystem: Host-associated > Plants > Roots >...
CCATCGCCTTCGCCGAAACCGGCCACCTGTGCCTGGCCACCCTGCACGCCAACAGCGCCAACCAGGCGCTCGACCGCATCATCAACTTCTTCCCGGAAGAGCGCCGCCAGCAGCTGCTGATGGACCTCTCGCTCAACCTGAAGGGCATGATTTCGCAGCGCCTGATTCCACGCAAGGAGGCCAAGGGCCGCGCCGTGGCGATCGAGATCATGCTGAACTCCCCGCTGATCTCGGACCTGATCTTCAAGGGCGAGGTCCACGAGATCAAGGAGCTGATGAAGAAATCGCGCGAACTGGGCATGCAGACCTTTGACCAATCGCTGTTCGACCTGCACGAGGCCGACCTGATTACCTATGAGGACGCGCTGCGCAACGCCGACTCGGTCAACGACCTGCGCCTGCAAATCAAGCTGGAATCGAAGGCCGCGAAAAACCGCGACCTGTCGGCCGGCACCGAACATCTGGGACTCGTGTAATGACTTCTATCTTCGACATCCAAGCCGACAGTCTGTCCGGCCAATCCATCAACCTGGCCGACTACAAGGGCAAGGTTCTGCTGATCGTCAACACCGCCAGCAATTGCGGCTTCACCCCGCAGTACAAGGGCCTGGAGGCGGTCTACGAACAATTCAAGGCCAAGGGCGTGGAGGTGCTGGGCTTCCCCTGCAACCAGTTCGGCGCGCAGGAGCCGGGCAACGCCGGCGAGATCGGCGCCTTCTGCGAAAAGAACTATGGCGTCACCTTCCCCCTGTTCGCCAAGATCGACGTCAACGGCGACAACGCCCATCCACTGTTCAAAAAGCTCAAGAAGGACGCACCGGGCCTGCTGGGTACCGAAGCGATCAAGTGGAACTTCACCAAGTTCCTGGTGCGCAAAGACGGCACCGTGTTCGGCCGCTACGCCCCCGCCACCAAGCCGGAAGACCTGATCAAGGATATCGAGAAGCTGCTGGCGGAATAAGCCGGCGCACCGCCGCACGCGTGACAATCCGTGACTTTCTTTGCAAAACCGCCGTGCTAGAGTACGGCGAGTTTTCAGCAAAGGAATTCAATGAGCGAACAACCGCTGGCGGACCGCCGGCCTATCCGCACCCGCGGCGCCAGCTGGGCGCAGCAGATTGCCCACCTGCTGGCGGGCTGGAACATCACCCCCAATCAGATTTCCGTTCTCAGCGTCGTGTTTGCCGCCGCCGGCGCCTGGTGCATGTTGCGGCCGGGCTGGTGGCTGCTGGGTGCCGCGCTGTGCATCCAGCTGCGCCTCTTGTGCAATCTGTTCGACGGCATGGTCGCCGTGGAGCACGACCGCCAGACTCCGACTGGCGCCATCTATAACGAATTCCCCGACCGCGTCGCCGATTCCCTGCTGATCGTGGCCGCAGGCTATGCCGCTGGACAGCCCGCGCTGGGCTGGTTCGGCGCGCTGGCAGCGGCGCTGACGGCCTACATCCGCGTGTTCGGCGGCGCCTGCCAGCTGCCCCAGGACTTTCGCGGCCCCATGGCCAAGCCGCAGCGCATGGCCGTGCTGACCATGGCCTGCCTGCTGCAAGCGATGAGCAATGCACTGCCGTGGATGACCTTCGGCGTCGGCATCATCGCGGCCGGCTCGGTGCTGACCTGCGTCACGCGCACGCGCGCCTTGTCTGCCGCCCTGCACGCGCGGAACCCCGCCCCATGATGCGCCCTTCGTGGTGGCGCCGCTGGCAGCGCGACACCCTGCTGGGTTTTGTGCGCCTGCTGATTGGCGGTAAAGCCCTGTTCGATCGCCCGCCGTCCGGGCAGGCGCTGTACTACTCCAATCACGCCAGCCATCTCGACACCCTGACCTTGCTGGCCGCCTTGCCGCCTTCGGTACGCGACAGCACCCGCCCGGTCGCGGGCAGGGACTACTGGGACGCCACGCGGGTGCGCCGCTACATCGCCACCGAGGTTCTGAACGTGGTGCTGATCGACCGCGTGGCAGGCGGCGCGGACGCGCTCACGCCCTTGTCCACGGCGCTGGATGAAGGCTACTCGCTGATCGTTTTCCCGGAAGGGACGCGCGGCAAGGAGCACCTGCCCGGCCCCTTCAAGTCCGGCCTGTTTCACCTGAGTTCAGCGCGGCCGCAACTGGCGCTGGTGCCGGTCTATCTGGAGAACATGCATCGGGCCATGCCCAAGGGTGCACCGTTTCCCCTGCCGCTACTTTGCCGCGCGCATTTTGGCGCGGCGATCAACAATGACCGGCAGGAAGCCAAGGAAGCCTTTATCCAGCGCGCGCACCAGTGCCTGTGCGCCCTGGCCCAATTCTGAGGAATACGCCACATGACTCCCAGCTTTATCCTGTGCGGCTATCTGCTGTTGGCCATTCTGGTACTGGCCTCCGTGACGGGCTTTGTGCTCAACCTGCAGTACCAGGGCGCCAACGCCACCATCAACAATCTCAATGCGCGGGTCAAGGCGTGGTGGGTGATGGCCGCCATCATGTTTGCCGCCTTCCTGCTGGGCCGCGTCACCACGGTGGTGGTGTTCGCCTTCTCCTCCTTCATGGCCCTGCGCGAATTCCTGACCCTCAGCCCGAGCAAGGACAGCGACTACTGGCCCCTGTTCATCGCGCTGTTCATCGTCGTGCCGGTGCACTACTGGCTGCTGGGGATCCAGTGGTACGGGCTGTTCTCGATCTTCATCCCGGTGTATATGTTTGCCCTGATCTCGGCCGTGTCGGCGCTGTCGCAGGATACCGACGATTTCCTGGTGCGTAACGCGCGAGTGCTGTTTGCGCTGATGGTGTGCGTCTACGGCGTCAGCCACGCGCCGGCGCTGCTGATGCTCGACATCCCCGGCTTCACCGGCCATAACGTCCAGCTGCTGTTCTTCTTCACCTTCATCGTGCAGGTCAGCGACGTGCTGCAATACGTGTTCGGCAAGCTGCTGGGCAAGACCAAGCTGGCGCCGCGCCTGAGTCCCGCCAAAACCTGGGAAGGCTTTATCGGCGGCGGCCTGACTGCCACGCTGCTGGGCGGCGCGATGAGCTTCATCACGCCCTTCGGCTTCTGGCCGGCCACCTTGCTGGCCTTGCTGATCGTGGTGTGCGGCACCCTGGGCGGCCTGGTCATGTCGGCCGTCAAGCGCTCGCTGGGCGCCAAGGACTGGGGCAGCGCCATCTCCGGCCACGGCGGCTACATGGACCGGCTCGATTCGGTCAGCTTCGCCGCGCCCCTGTTCTTCCATGTGGTACGCTATTTCTGGACGCCCTGAAGAGTGCGGTGTTGTTGGCGGAATAAGACGTGACGACGCAGTCAATTGTAAAAGTCTGAAATCGTTATCAGAAAGTTCTTTGTTCGCTTGATTTTTCGGTAATAATGAACATTGCTTAATAATGGTTCTTATTCCTGACGAATCAGCCGCCTATGACGCTGTTTGGAAATTTTTTGTCGCCATGGCTGCGAATGGGGATGTACTCCCGCCTGTTCCTGCCGATAGCGGCCATCATCGTGGCCGTCTCCGGCGTGCGCTATACGCTGCTGATCGATAGCGAGACCGCCAGCGCGGAGGCGCGCTACCGCGAGCGCGCACAGGAACTCAACGTCTACCTGGCGCGCGCCCTGGAACCGGCCCTGGCCGAAGCCAACCGCAGCGCCCTCACCACCGTCCTGAATAGCGCCCTGCTGCTGGATCCCGATCTGGCGGTGGCGCAGCTGCATTCGCAAAACATCACGCTGGAGGTACGCCGTGCGCCGCGCCAGCAGCCCGGCGACACAGCGCCGCAATGGCTGGTCGAATGGCGTCCTATCGCCGCACTGCGCCTGACCCATGAAGTCCCCGCCGGCACCGCGCGTGAAGCGGACGACGCCGAACTGACGCTGTCCTTCGATCCCGCCCTGCCGCTGGCCCATGTGTGGCAGGCGGTGCGCCAGCAGGCCGTCCTCTCGGCCATCAACATCACCATCATCTACGTGCTGCTGGGTCTCATCATCTGGGCCAACAAGCGCATGCTGGCGCGCCTGAACGACGCCACCGCGCGCTTCCAGCGCGGCGAGCATGGCGTGCGCATGAAGGTCTGGGGCACCACCGAGGCGCGCGCCGTCGCCAACACCTTCAACAACATGGCCGAGCAAGTGCAATCGCTGGTACGCGACCAGCGTTTGCGCCAGTCACGCCTGAATGAACAGCTGGCGCAGACGCTGTATGCACGCGAGCAGCTGCAGGCGCAGAAGGACCGCATTGAAGTGACGCTGGCCTCGATCGGCGACGGCGTCATCACCACCGACCTGGCGGGCAAGGTGGAAAGTCTCAACGCCGCCGCCACCCAGCTCACCGGTTGGAATGAGGGCGATGCCCGCGGCAAGGACTTGCACCGCACCTTTGTCCTGGCGAATAACTTCGGCCAGCATTCGCTGCTGAAGGCGATGTCCAGCATCTACGCGGGCGGCGGCGTGGTCAAGATCGGCAACCAGAGCCTGCGCAACCTGTCCGGCCAGACCATCGCGGTGGAATATACGGCGGCGCCGATCCGCGCCGACAACGGCCAGGTGCAAGGCTCGGTACTGGTGTTCCGCGACGTCAGCGAGAAGCGCCAGTTGATCCAGCAGATGTCCTGGCAAAGCCAGCACGACGTGCTGACCGGCCTGCCCAACCGCACCGCGCTGGCGCTGCGCTTCGAGCAGGAGATCGCCCGCGCCCGCGAGGATGAAACCCTGCTGGCGGTATGCCTGTTCGACCTCGATCACTTCCAGCAGGTCAACCAGAGCATGGGCCAGGCGGCGGGCGACGAGATCCTCAAGCAGGCCGCCAGCCGCCTGCACGATTTTGCCGGCCACCGTCACTACGCGGCGCGCCTGGGCGGCGACGAATTCGTCCTGCTGCTGCCGGGACTGAGCGACCGCGCCGCCATCGAGCAGACCATGAGCCGCCTGATGGAAGCGCTGGCGCGCGACTATGTGTGCGACGGCGAGGCGGTGCAGATGTCGGCCAGCGTGGGCGTGGCGCTCTACGGCGGCAACGACGTCAGCGCTGACAATCTGCTGCGCCACGCCGACCAGGCCCTGTACCAGGCCAAGATCACGGGACGCAACCGCTATCACTTCTTCGACGCCGACCTGGACGAGCAGGTGCGCACCCACCACAACCGCCGCAGCGAAGTGCGCTCGGCCCTGCGCGCGGGCGAGCTGCGGCTGTACTACCAGCCCAAGCTGGACATGCGCAAAGGCCGCGTGATCGGCATGGAAGCGCTGCTGCGCTGGCAGCATCCGGATCGCGGCATCGTCGGCCCAGCCGAGTTCCTGCCGACGGTCGAACATAGCGATGTGATCGTGGATATCGGCGAGTGGGTGCTGCGCGAGGCCCTGCGCCAGCTGTCGGCCTGGCGCAATGCGCATCCGGACTGGGTGGTGAGCGTGAACATCGCCGCGCGCCACTTCCAGCGGCCGGACTTTGTCGAACGCCTGACCGCCATCCTGGCCGAATTCCCCTGCGTACCGCCGCAGATGCTGGAGCTGGAGATCCTGGAATCGTCGGCGCTGAGCGATATCGGCCATGTGCGCGGCATCATGCTGTCCTGCCAGGCGCTGGGCATCCGCTTTGCGCTGGATGATTTCGGCACCGGCTATTCGTCCATGTCCTACCTCAAGCGCCTGCCTGCCGACGTGCTGAAGATCGACCAGAGCTTCGTGCGCAATATGCTGGTGGACCGCGACGACCTGCATCTGGTGTGCGCGGTGATTGGGCTGGCGCGCTCCTTCGGCCGCGAGGTGATTGCGGAAGGCGTGGAGTCGGTGGCGCACGGCGCGCTGCTGATGCGCCTGGGCTGCGATCTGGTGCAGGGCTACGGCATCGCGCGGCCGATGCCGGCGCATGAGGTCATGAACTGGATCGGCAATTTCGACGCAGCCCCGGCCTGGCAGGCTGCCGCGCTGCTGCCGCCGATCCAGAGCCTGCACGGCGACAGCGGCGAGATCGAGGGCCAGTTGGCCCTGTTCGCGCAGGGGTAATCGTCAGACGCTAAGCACTCAGCGCCGCGTCGATCAGCTCAATCCAGTGCCGCACCGGCGTGCGGGTGCCCGATTGCAGGTGCGCCTGGCAGCCGACATTGGCCGTGACGATGGTCTGCGGTCCGGTGGCTTCCAGCTTGGCCAGCTTGCGGTCGCGCAGTTGCAGCGACAGCTCCGGCTGCAGCAGCGAGTAGGTGCCCGCCGAGCCGCAGCACAGATGGCTGTCCGCGCACAGCTGCACATCCACACCCGCTGCGCGTAATACGCCTTCCACTTTGCCCCGGATCTGCTGGCCGTGCTGCAGCGTGCACGGGGGATGGAAGGTGATGCGCTCCTTGATCCTTCCCCCCATCAGATCGACCAGCTCTCGCTCGAACTCCGGCAGCACTTCGCTCAGGTCGCGCGTGAGGGCGGAGATACGCGCGGCCTTTTCCGCATAGGCCGGGTCGCGCGCCAGCAGATGGCCGTACTCCTTCACGGTCACGCCGCATCCGGAGGCCGTCATAACGATGGTTTCCACCGGCGAGCCGCTGCTACCGCTGACATAGGGCCACCAGGCGTCGATATTGCGGCGCATGTCGTCCAGACCAGCATCGTGGTCATTGAGATGGTAGCGTACGGCGCCGCAGCAGCCGGCCTTGGGGGCGGACAGCAGCTGTACGCCCAGCGCATCCAGCACGCGCGCAGTGGCGGCGTTGATGTTGGGCGCCATGCCCGGCTGAGCACAGCCTTCCAGCACCAGCATGCGGCGCGCGTGCGTGCGCGTGGGGCGCTCGCCGGGGCTGCGCAGCTTGGGGATCTTGTTCCGCAGACCGCGCGACAGCAAAGGCCGCAGCACCTGCCCGGTGCGCAGCGCGGGCGTGAACACCCAACTGCGCGGCAGGCCGGCTTTGAGGACGGCGCGCTTCAGCCGCTCGCCCAGCGGACGTTCTACGCGCTGCTCGACCACCTTGCGGCCGATGTCGGCCAGGCGGCCGTATTTGACGCCGGAGGGACAAGTCGATTCGCAGTTGCGGCAGGTCAGGCAGCGGTCCAGATGCAGCTGGGTGCTTTGCGTGACGGGCGCGCCTTCCAGCACCTGCTTGATCAGGTAAATGCGGCCACGCGGGCCATCCAGCTCATCGCCCAGCAGCTGGTAAGTCGGGCAGGTAGCGGTGCAGAAGCCGCAGTGGACGCAGGCGCGCAGGATGGCGTCCGCCTCGTCGCCGTCGGGTGTGTTCTTGATGAAGTCTGCGAGATTGGTTTGCATCGTTGATCAGTACATGCGGCCAGGGTTGAAGATCCCCGCAGGGTCGAATGATGCCTTGAGGCGTTCATGCACCTTGGCCAGCGCGGGTTGCAAAGGATGGAATACACCGACGCTCTTGTCGCCACCACGGTACAGCGTCGCGTGCCCGTCCGCCGCAGCAGTCGTACGGCGAATGCCTGCCGCCAGATCCGCCTGCGCCGCGTCCACGACCACGCCGCCCTCGCCGCCGAGCCTTAGCCAGCGCTGCGCCCCGCCCCACTCGATCATCTGCTCGCCCTTCAGTATCAGCGCGCTGGCCGCCGGGGGCACCAACAGGCGCCACAGCGTACCGCCGCTGAAGTGCTCATGCGTCTGATCCCGCAAGCTGGCCCAGAATGCAGCCGCCTCCACATCATCCACCTGCTCGCCGCCCAGCTGGCGCAGCGCCGCCACCACCGCCGCGTCGGCCCCGGACAGGCGCACAGTGAGCACACCGCGATACCAGCAACTGGCCGAAATCGGCAAAGGCTGCCCGCCCCATTCATTCAAACGCCGCAGCGCCGTAAGCTCGTCCACGGCAAAGCGAAGTGTCGCCTCCCGCACAGGCATTGGTAGCACCTTGAGCGACACTTCCAGAATCAGCCCGAGCGTCCCCAGCGAACCTGCCAGCAGGCGCGAAACGTCATACCCCGCCACGTTCTTCATCACCTGCCCGCCAAAGCGCAGCGCCTCGCCCTGCCCGTCCATCATCACCGCGCCCAGCACGAAATCGCGCGCCGCTCCGGCACTGGCGCGGCGCGGGCCGGAAAGCGCGCTGGCCACCACACCACCGATGGTCGATCCAGCGCCGAAGCGCGGCGGCTCAAACGCCAGCATCTGACGCTGCTCCGCCAGCAATGATTCCACCTCCGCCAGCGGCGTACCACAGCGCGCAGTGATCACCAGCTCTGTCGGCTCGTAGGAGATCACGCCGGTATAAGCGCGCGTATCGAGTATCTCGCCCGCCAGCGACTGGCCATACCAGTTCTTGGTCCCGCCGCCCCGGAAGCGTAAAGGTGTAAGGTCCGCCGTGGCGGTGCGGATGCGTTGCTGGAATTGCTGTGCAATCTCGTGCATAGGTTTAAAAGCGGGGTAGATGAGCAAACGGCAGCAGGCCGGCCGACACCCGCATCTTGCCCATTTCGGCGCAGCGGTTCAGGGTCGGAATCGCCTTGTCCGGATTGAGCAAACGGGCCGGGTCGAAGGCGCGCTTGACGGCGAAGAAGGCTTCCAGCTCGGCCGGTGAAAACTGGCCGCACATGGCACCGATCTTCTCGATGCCCACGCCATGTTCGCCGGTGATGGTGCCGCCCACTTCCACGCATAGCGCCAGTATCTCCGCGCCAAAATCCTCGGCGCGCTTAAAGCTGTCCGGGTCATTCGCATCGAACATGATGAGCGGATGCAGATTGCCATCGCCCGCATGGAACACGTTGGCGCAGCGCAGATCGTACTTCTTCTCCATCGCCGCGATGGCCGACAGCACCTCGCCCAGGCGCTTGCGCGGAATGGTGCCGTCCATGCAGTAGTAGTCCGGCGAGATGCGGCCCACGGCCGGGAAGGCGTTCTTTCTGCCGGACCAGAAGCGCAGCCGCTCCGCCTCCGACTGCGACACCGCCAGCGCATTGGCGCCGGCCTTTTCCAGCACCGCCGACATGCGCGCGATTTCCTCTTCCACTTCTTCGGCCGTGCCGTCCGCTTCGCACAGCAGGATGGCGGCAGCTTCCGTGTCATAGCCCGCTTTGACAAAGGGCTCCGCCACCAAGGTGCAGGTGCGGTCCATCATCTCCAGTCCGGCCGGGATGATGCCCGCAGCGATCAGGTTGGCCACCGCATTGCAGCCATCCACCACCTTGCTGAAGGAAGCCATGATCACGCGCGCCACGGCAGGCTTGGGCACCAGCTTGACCGTCACCTCGGTGACCACGCCCAGCATGCCCTCAGAGCCGATGAAGACTGACAGCAGATCCAGCCCCGCCGCATCGAGCGCGCCGCTGCCCAGTTCCACCACGTCGCCGTCGATTGTCACCATGCGCACGCGCAGCACGTTATGCACGGTCAGGCCGTATTTCAGGCAGTGCACGCCGCCCGAGTTCTCCGCCACGTTGCCGCCGATGGTGCAGGCGATCTGCGAAGACGGATCGGGCGCGTAGTACAAGCCGTATTGCGCCGCCGCTTCCGAGATGGCCAGGTTGCGCACACCCGGCTGCACTACCGCCGTGCGCGAGTAGGCGTCGACCCGCACGATCTGGTTCAAGCGCGCGGTGGACAGCACCACGCCATCAGCGATCGGCATCGCGCCGCCGGACAGCCCCGTTCCCGCGCCGCGCGGCACGATGGGTACATTCAGCTCGCGGCAAACGCGCACCGCAGCGATCACTTGTGCCTCGCTATCGGGCAGCACCACCACCATGGGCAGCTGTCGATAGGCCGACAGCCCGTCGCATTCATAGGGCCGCGTATCCTCCACTTCGGACAGCACCGCCCGCGCCGGCAGCACGGCGCGCAAAGCCGCCGCCACCTCAGCGCGGCGCTGGTTTATCCCGGCAATCGGGGAGTCTGCAACAGCTGTGTTCATACGACGGCACCTTGCAACACAATCGAACCCTGATTGTAAGCATTTCCGCTATCAATTTGGCAAAATCGCTTCGCGCAGCGGCGGCTTTGTCGTATTCTTCCAGCTTCACTTTTCGAGATTCACATGGAATACAATTTTGATAAGGCCTGGCTTCTGGCCCTGGAACAGCGCTTTGGCATGGAATGCACCCGTATCGGCGATATCAAGATCCCCGGGAAAGCGCGCATGCTGGTCTATTATTTCGCCGACTTCCCCACCAAGGGCATGCTGACCGCCGTCACCGGCGGCCTGTCCAACGCCAGCCATCCGAACTGGATTCACGGGAAGCCGGAGCTGATGATCTCCCTGCAGACCGAAGACCATGGCTGGGGCAGCGGCATCGCCTACTTCGCGCAATCCTTCTACAACGACGCGGCCTTTCAATACGGCTCCAGCTACAAGCTCGATCAGCCGATGTCCGGCGACAGCGCCATGAACGCCTGCTTTATCTACGCACCGTCCTTCATGAACGCGGAGCAGATCAAGTTCGAGCTGCCCGACCGCACCATCTTCATCGCCGGCTGCTACCCGATGTATGACGATGAAGTGCCACTGTACGAAAAAATGGGCACCCAGGAGTTCTGGAACTCGCCCGGCTTTGACGCCTACAACCCGCGCCGTGGGCGCATTGCACCGGCCCAGCCGGCGACTGAATAAGGAATCATCATGGGTAACCGACTTTCCAAGATCGCCACCCGCACCGGCGACAACGGCACCACCGGCCTGGGCGACGGCAGCCGCACCGACAAGGACAGTGTGCGGATTCACTCCATCGGCGAAGTGGATGAACTGAATTCACATATCGGCCTCCTGCTGTGCGAAACCATGCCGGATGATCTGCGCGAAGAACTGGTGTCGATCCAGCACGACCTGTTCGACCTGGGCGGCGAATTGTGCATCCCCGGCTATCAGATGATCACCGAAGCCCACGTGGAGCGCCTGGACGGCCTGCTGGCCAAGTACAACGCCACCTTGCCTGCGCTGACGGAGTTCATCCTGCCGGCCGGTTCGCGCGCCGCCTCGCAGGCGCACGTGTGCCGCACGGTGTGCCGCCGGGCAGAACGTAGCATCGTCACGCTGGGTAAGACTGAGAGCATCCACGACCATCCGCGCCAGTACGTCAACCGCCTGTCGGATCTGATGTTTGTATTGTCGCGCGTGCTGAACCGCTTTGCCGGCGGCAGCGACGTGCTGTGGCAGCACGAGCGCAAGCGCGGCTAATCCCGGTTAGTCACCACCGGCATCAAACAGCCGCGCCATCCCCTTGGCCATGCTGAGGCGGGTGGCGGCGGCGGGATAGCCGTCCGACAGCAGCGTGGCCTGCTCGGTGGCGCCCAGCTTGCGGTAGAAACGCACCATGGCCGCCGCCGGCCAGCCCGCGCGATGCGCCAGAATCATCCCCAGTTGATCGGCTTCCGACTCCTGCAGATTGGACAGGCTGGATAGCCGCATCTGCAGCGACAGGTCCGTATCCAGCCGCTCTAGCAGCACATCCACCGGCACCAGCGGCCGGTTCAGGGCCAGCGCCTCCGACAGGGTTTCGCGGTGATGCTCCGCCACCGCGTGCGCCACTTCATGGCCCAGCAACGTGGCCAGCTCGCCGTCGTCCAGCGCCAGCTGGCGTACAAAGGCCGAACCGACCAGAATCTTCCCGCCCGCCATGCAGATGGCGTCGACGTCGGTATCGCTGGTGGTATGGAATTCCCACTGCCACTGCGCCGCTTCCGGCTTGAGCGCGATGGCGACGCGGATCAGGCCCGCGCCGATGGCACGCAGGCGCGCCAGCAGAACGCGGTCGTCATCCAGTTTGCCCTGCGCCGCCAGTTCGACGGTACGGTCGATGTAGCGCTCTTCCACGGAGGCGCGGACTTCCTCCGCGCTGACGCTCATCTCCTGGGTACGTCCGGACTCCGGTACCTGCGCCTGTACTTGCGCGCACACCAGCAAGGCCAATCCGCACCACCACGACGCGCCGCCCATCACGCCCTCCGCCGATATAAGCAGATAAACTGTTTATATCAATATAGGCCGTAAAATTCTGGCGCGCAAGGATAGTGGCGTAAACGACAAACGCCGCCCGGCTCGCACCGGACGGCGTTTTCAATCACTACGCTGAATATCAGCCGTTGTTGACGACCAGGCGCGGCTCTTCGCCGCCCAGGCGCTGGCGGATCGAGGCGGCAATGCCCGCACCGTCCAGGCCCACGCTGACCAGCAACTTGGCCGGATCGCCATGGTCGATGAACTTGTCCGGCAGGCCAAGCATCTGCAGCGGCTTGGCGATGCCTTCGGCGGCCAGTGCTTCTGCCACGGCAGCGCCAGCGCCGCCCATGATGCAGCCCTCTTCCACCGTCACCAGCAGATCGTGTTCGGCGGCCAGCTGCTTGACCAGCTCCACGTGCAGCGGTTTGACGAAGCGCATATTGGCCACGGTGGCGTCCAGCTGCTCAGCGGCGGCCAGCGAAGGCGCCACCATCGAACCGAAGGCCAGGATGGCGACCTTCTGGCCCTTGCGGCGGATCTCGCCCTTGCCGATTTCAATGGAGGTCAGCGCTGGCTCTATGGCCGCACCAACGCCCGCACCGCGTGGATAGCGCACCGCAGCCGGACCGTTGTAATGGTAGGCAGTGGTCAGCATCTTGCGGCATTCGTTTTCGTCCGACGGCGCAGCCACCACCATGTTCGGGATGCAGCGCAGGTAGGCCAGGTCGTAGTTACCGGCGTGGGTCGCCCCATCGGCGCCCACCAGACCGGCGCGGTCCAGCGCAAAGGTCACGTCCAGGTTCTGCAGCGCCACGTCGTGAATCAGCTGGTCGTAGCCACGCTGCAGGAAGGTCGAGTAGATCGCCACCACTGGCTTGAGGCCTTCGCAAGCCAGGCCAGCGCCAAAGGTCACGGCGTGCTGCTCGGCGATGCCGACGTCGAAGTAGCGGTCCGGGTATTCCTTATCGAAGCGCACCATGCCCGAGCCTTCGCGCATGGCGGGTGTGATGCCGACCAGCTTCTTGTCGGCGGCGGCCATATCGCACAGCCAGTTGCCGAAAATTTCCGTGTAGGTGATCTTGGACGGCGTGGTAGACGGCTTGATGCCCTCTTCCGGATTGAATTTCGGCGTGCCGTGGTACAGGACCGGCTCGGCCTCGGCCAGCTTGTAGCCCTGGCCCTTTTTAGTCACCACGTGCAGGAACTGCGGCCCCTTGAGATGCTTGATGTTCTGCAGGGTCGGGATCAGCGATTCCAGGTCATGGCCGTCGATCGGGCCGATGTAGTTGAACCCGAATTCCTCGAACATGGTGGCCGGAACCACCATGCCTTTCGCATGTTCTTCCAGGCGCTTGGCCAGCTCCAGCACCGGCGCAGGCAGCACCTGCTTGCCGACGTTCTTGGCGGCCGCGTAGAACTGGCCGGACATCAAGCGCGCCAGATAGCGGTTCAGCGCACCGACCGGCGGCGAAATCGACATGTCGTTGTCGTTCAGGATCACCAGCAGATTCAGGTCTTCCTGCACGCCCGCGTTGTTCAGCGCTTCAAACGCCATACCGGCGGTCATAGAGCCGTCGCCAATCACAGCGATGGCGTGGCGGTTCTCGCCCTTGATCTTGGCCGCCTGTGCCATGCCCAGCGCAGCCGAGATCGAGGTCGACGAGTGCGCCGTGCCGAAGGTGTCGTATTCGCTTTCGTCGCGCTTGGGGAAGCCCGAGATGCCGTTCAGCTGGCGCAGCGTGTGCATGCGGTTGCGGCGGCCGGTCAGGATCTTGTGCGAATAGGTCTGGTGGCCCACGTCCCATACGATGCGGTCGTGCGGGGTGTTGAACACGTAGTGCAGCGCCACCGTCAGTTCCACCGTGCCCAGGTTGGACGACAGGTGGCCGCCCGTCTTCGACACGGAGTCGAGCAGGAAGGCGCGCAGTTCATTGGCCAGCGGGGTCAGTTGGGTGCGCGCCAGTTTGCGCACGTCCGCCGGGGAGTCGATATTTTCTAGCAGGTTCATTTAAGCCTTCCGCTGCACGATCAAATCCGCGAGTTCGCGTAACCGCAGAGCTTTTTCTCCGAATGGTTCGAGCGCCTTGTGCGCATCGAGCCGTAGTTGTTGCGCCAGTGCGCGCGACGGTTCCAGGCCGAGGATGGAAACATAGGTCGGCTTGTTGTCCGCCGCATCCTTGCCTGCCGTCTTGCCCAGCGTGGCCGAATCGGCCGTCGCATCGAGCACGTCGTCCACCACCTGGAATGCCAGGCCGATGGCGCGCGAATAGGTGTGCAGGGCCGCCGTTTCCGCTTCCGTCAGTTCCTTGCCGGCGGTGGCGCCCAGCAGCACCGAGGCGCGCAGCAGCGCGCCAGTCTTCAGCTGATGCATCTGCTCCAGCTGTTCCAGCGTCAGGCTCTGGCCCACGCTGTCCAAATCGATCGCCTGGCCGCCGCACATGCCAGCCGAACCGGAAGCATGCGCCAGCAGGCGCAGCATGCTGACCAGACGCGCGGCAGGGATGGCATCACCAGCTTCCGACAACACCAGGAAGGCCTGCGACTGCAGCGCATCGCCCACCAGCAGCGCGGTCGCTTCGTCGTAGGCCACGTGCACGGTCGGTTTGCCGCGGCGCAGTTCATCGTCGTCCATGCAGGGCATGTCGTCGTGCACCAGCGAGTAGGCGTGGATCATTTCCACCGCCGCCGCAGCGCGCGACAGCACGCCGCTATCCGCACCGAACAGCGCGCCGGCCGCATACACCAGCAGCGGGCGCACACGCTTGCCGCCGCCCAGCAGCGCATAGCGCATCGCTTCGTGCAGCTTGGTGGGCACCACATTGGCAGAGGGCAGATAGGAAGACAGGTCGGCTTCCGAAGCCGCCTGCACGGTTTTCATCCAGTCGTCAAAGCCGCTCATTGTGCTGCCTCGTCGGCGTCAGCGAAGGGTTTCAGCATATCGCCTTCCAGTACCTTGACCTGCGACTCCACCTTGTCCAGCTGGGACGCGCAGAACTTGATCAGCTCCGAGCCGCGCGCATAGGCGGCCACCGACGCTTCCAGCGGCAGTTGGCCAGCTTCCATTTGCGCGACCAGCTGCGCCAGTTCGGCCATCGCGTCTTCAAACGACTCTGGCAAGGCAGTTAATTTCTTCGGCATAGAGACTCAGTTTTTCCAGGCAAATGCTGCGCCGCAGCGCAAGAATCCAGTGTAGCCCGTTATTTTAGATCAAACCATCTGATCGGGGCGAACTAAAGCGGCTTGACAATTATCTAAATTATATTAATAGATCAAAAAACGTGCTTAAAACTCGGCCACTTAGGGTGTAAACACGGTATAATCGCCGGTTCTGTCCTAAATACCATTTTCAACACTTTTGAATTCAGGTCTTTACGGATTCTGTCTCTTCTTGGTTTGATCTTTAATTAAGGGGGGTTTGGATGTCCGATCTGGGTACCCACGCCAAGCTGGCGCGTTC
>Ga0213872_10001472_pt1 | contig 15276 bp, 9 predicted proteins | sample VelepicomBERX_R2_FD_160071 | JGI IMG/M metagenome (GOLD analysis project Ga0213872, IMG submission 160071) | Rhizosphere microbial communities from Vellozia epidendroides in rupestrian grasslands, the National Park of Serra do Cipo, Brazil - RX_R2 | ecosystem: Host-associated > Plants > Roots >...
GTCCATTTCTGATTCGGATGGTTCGTGCGCTTACACGGAGTGACTCGATCAGCGAAGACATCGTACAGCAGACAATGTTAAACGCATTTGTTCACGGCGATCAGTTTCGCTTGGAGTCGAGCCTGAAGACGTGGTTGGCGGCGATCGCAGTCAATGAGATTCGTCAGCTTCACCGATGTAAGTGGTGGTCGCGCTCGGTTCCGCTAATGCCTGAAAACGTGGAAGCTGATCGATCTCCCCTGTTGGAGTCTCCGAATGCCAGTTATGAGGCAAGGGAACGCGACGCGCTTCTTCGTCAAGCCGTATCGCGGCTTCCAGAAGCCTATCGCCGAGTAATAGAGTTATGCGACTTGCAGTGCCTTCCCTTAAAGGAAGCTGCGTCGCGATTGGGCCTGACGTTGTCGGCGGTCAAGAGCCGACGCCGGCGAGCGCGACTGAAGTTGTGGCCGCTCCTGAACGCCTTGAAATCCTAAATTGGCCCTCTTGCGCGAACTGTAAACCCTTCAATCGCTGAGCTGGCGCCGCGCGCTGCTTGGGCGGTAGCACTTGAAGCCGGGAACGTAAGTCTGTCGAACGTGCACTTGTTCAATGCGGCTTCTCTACGCACCTGAGGACGGAACGCCGCCCATTTTATGTTGTGTTTCGCTATGCGCAAAGAACTCCGCCTGGGAGTAGCGCATCCGAAATCGATTAAACTGTCGCTCGCATAACGCCAACGATCTCATAAAAAAAGCGTCACGCCAGGAAGACTCCCACGCTGACCAGCGGTCGGCCGAAATGTCACGAGCGTGGACCGCGCACTGATCGCCAACTCTGGCAATGATGAAAACTGTTGTATCGACAATGTCGCACTGTATTGAAGAGTCCACGAACGTTATTTTAAGCCCGTAGCAGCCGTCCACACTGGGCGGTGTGGGGCAATACTGATCTATTCTTCGTGAGGTCCCGATGCGATCCATGCGCAACAAATCGAGCGCCGAGGATTCTTTTCTATGAGACTGCTCACTTTCCCTGAGACAGATTATTCCGAAGCCACTAACACCACTCGGAGCTCCCTGATCGTGATTTGACAATGTGGGGTATGGCCGCATAAAGGATTGATACAGCAAACATCGATATTTCACATGAGACGAAAAAAAGGCAAGCCGCTCTCAGATGGATGTCCAATCGATGACAGGGTGTTCAAGTGCTGACCACGAGTCAAGCCGTCCCCATCGAAGCAAAATCTCGCTTGCATGACGATGCGATAAATAAGCCTGCTTCTGAAGCTTTGCTTTTGGCTTTTTGGCCGTTTTCGTGCTTGCTAAGGCAGTACAGATAGAGCGTGACGGTCAAGGTTTCACACGTCTACACGATTAAGAACACGTATTGAGCAGCAACCGCGAGGTCAGCAGATCGGCTGCTCAGTTGGGCGGCGCCATGGAAAGGAGATCATCGGCATGCGTGAAGCAGATAAATATGACGTTCTCGCGCTTGGTAGCGGTGCCAGCGGCAAATTGGTGGCGTGGAGCATGGCCAAAGAGGGAAAATCGGACGGCGGTTGCCGAACGGAAGCTCATTGGTGGATCATGTGCGAATGTAGCGTGCTGGCCGATCACAGCACGTTACTTCGGGCCGCGGCACTCTGGGGCTAGTTCAAGTCGAGTTTCGAAGAGATGAAGCGACGGCGCCGAGAGCAAATGCAGCGAAAGGATTAGCCAGAACTGGGCGCGAAAGTGAAACCCGTCCGGCATTGAGCCAATCCGCCAGAGGGCGCCAACTCCCGAGCATGCCCTCAACAATATGTCCACCGAATATCCACGTGCTCGTATGTCGACACAATCAACGGGCATAAACCGCGCTGCTTTCCCTCGCAATATTAGGCGGCCGGTTTTCAGAGATCACATTTTATCTCTCGTCTTTGGTAGATGGCGCACCTGACTGCGATCACTCGTCGTGCTTGAGCCTCAACATATCACAAAAGCAAACGTTGGGTTGGTATATAGGCGAACTATTTCAGAGAGAATCCATCGCGCGCGGCTGCGGCAGGTTAATGCCTGATGATCTGCGCGAGCGAATAGTTCTCGTGAAGGTACTCGACAGGTAATCATCTTCCGGGACCTTGCCGGTACGAACCTCCGTGACATCTGTATCCCGTATGTTTTTAGCGGCGTCGATGGTTTGCTTCGAAGAAGTGCTCATCGCGCAAGGAGTTTGTTATGCTCTCCGAGCCGCTTCAGCGGTGTCGGATCTTATGGCCTCTCGATTGCAAAACTCAAATGCATGGCACAAGAAGCGTATGGTGGTCGTGAATGGATCCGACTTCAACCCATTCTGGAGGCACGCATCGCAGAGTTGCAACAACTCATTGCAGAGTTGCAACAACTGATTGGTCGCCGTGATGGTCTTGCAGTTGAGCCACAGGCGGATCAGCTTGATGAGCTTCAGCAGGCATCGCGACGGAACCTCGATGGTTCCCACATCGATCGGCAGTCTCAACAACTACGTGAGACCCGCGCTGCTCTTCGACGAGTAGCGGAAGGGGTCTTCGGAGTATGCGAGCAGTGCGGCGAGAATACCCATTCGAATCGCCTCGCTGCAATACCCTGGACTGCTCTTTGCATTGGATGTCAAGAAGAGGTAGACCGCGATCGCCAGGAACAAGGCCTTTCCATTTTTAACCTTTTGGAAGACCCTGAATAAAAGGCTATTTAGACTTCTAAATGGTTGAAACAATCGCGAGCGGCTCTAACCCCTATGGGTAGGAGCAATGCGTGAGTGGAGCCTCAACGAGGTATTCCAAAGAAGACAATGGAAACAAGTTCTAGTTCCCGATCGGCGTACCAGATGTCGACCGTATCGGGCAACACTCTGGCTTCTACCATCTCCCCGATGAGCCGGCTATGCACCGAATAATAATAGTTCCGATGCACTGTCACCAGACTTCCCGGGCTGACACGCACCCGTCCTCGCCGCACTGTATCCAATCGTTGCTGCGGCAAAGATCGCAGCTTCGCCACTTCCTTCAAAAAGCACTCCCACCGTCCGGTGTTCATTCGCGCGAACAGTTCGGTGAGAAACAGACTGATAAGCCGCGCGCGTCGGAAAGTCCCGGCTACCGTGCAGCATGAGAGCCTGATCGACCCTTGCTCGAGGCGATAATGCCGCTGTTCAACATCGCCGTTCTCATTCGCCTGACTCCCTTGCGCCTTTTGCCCGTGAATCGAGTAATGCCGCAACAGACTTCGTACGCTCGTATAAACTCCTTCTCGTCGCATAAGCTGCGAACGCACGCACTCCGCTTTCGTCGTACCTATGAAACCCGTGAGAAGATATCGCGCCACTACGGTAGCGATTCGCTCCTTCTCTCGAACCAAGACTAATGAGACCTCTGGCGTCAGAACTTGTGCATGCAGTGACAGAAAGAAAACGGAACCCGCTCTTTCTTTCGATCTCATGCGATCATCAAAAAACTACTCTCCTGGGCGTTGCTAGACGAACAAGAATCATCGCTATTCTTAGCCGCTTCCTTCGAAATTCTGAGCTTTCGCATTTTGTTGATCAGAGTTGTCCTGTTCAGTCCGAGTCTGGCGGCAGCCCCATTCTTCCCGCCGACCACCCAGTTGGTTTTGCGGAGGGTTGCTATGATGTGCGCCCTATCTGCATCCGCCAGCGTGCGCACGCAACCTTCCGGCATCTCTTGATTCGTGAGCTCCGCGAGGGGAGCTCGTAACTCCACACCCTTGGTCAAGATAACCGAGCGCTCAATAAAATTCTGCAATTCCCGGATATTGCCCGGCCAGTCGTATGTTTCAAGAGCCCTCATCACATCGTCAGGGACGCGTTCGATGGACTTACGCTGGCGCTCGGCAAATATCCGAACAAAGTGACCTACGAGCAGCGGGATATCGCCTTCTCGCTCGCGGAGTGGCGGGAGCGTGATCGGAAAAACTTTCAATCGATAATATAGATCGGCGCGAAACCTGCGTTGCTTGACCATCGTCCAGAGATCTTGATTAGTTGCGGTCAGGATTCGCGCGTCGACTCGAGTGCTTTGCGAACTCCCGAGTCGTTCGAATTGCCGCTCTTGAAGCGCACGCAAGAGCTTGGGCTGAAGCTCAATCGGCAATTCGGCAATTTCGTCGAGAAAGAGCGTACCTCGATCAGCGGCTTGAAAGCGTCCCATTCTTGAAGCAACCGCTCCAGTGAAAGCGCCTCGCTCATACCCGAAAAGTTCGCTCTCTAGCAGCGCGGCAGGAATCGCCGCACAGTTGATCGCCACGAACCGGTGCTGCCGGCGGTGGCTGAAGTCGTGAATCGCTTGTGCGATTACTTCCTTGCCTGTGCCCGTTTCGCCTCGTATGAGGACGGCGCAATCCGCGGACGCTACCGTTTTTACTTCTTCAAGTACCGCCCGAAACTTCGGGCTGGATCCTATCAAATCCGAAATAAGCAATTGTTTACTCCCTGCCTGAACCGTTCTGGGCACTTGCACGCCGATCTGATCTCACTAGCGATTTCCCCGTTTGAACAGTTCCAGTAATCTCGCCTACGCCTTTTTGGGTTGGTGCTTTGCGTCAAGGTGAATGTTTTGTGACCAAGTGCTGGGCGTGATCGAAGTTTCGGGCTCTCTTTCCAGCGCTGTTTAGCATTCGTATAAACATCTTCGAAATTCTCGCTTGCCCATCCCCAGAGGTCCGACAGCTCCGGACTAGCTTAAGCCCTCTCTCGATCAACCCATTCACGTACATAAGCCGGACAGTTCCTGAGTTCGATCCCGCTGGTTTCGCTGAGGGCAAGAAAGGTCACGGCGTCGCGATCGACGAGAGTCACCTCTTTGAGATCAATGACGACTCCGGTCTTTTCGCGTCCGAGCAATTCCCTAAGCGTGTCCACATTCTCTGCGCGAATCCGGCCGCTCACCCGCAAGACCACCAAGTCTCCTGCACTGACAAGTCGGTCGATTCTGCAGCTCATTGTGTAGCTTTCTGCGTTGCACTCATTCGCGTACGGCTTACGCCGCGACGCTATCTGCTCTCCATTCTTCCGATCCATTTGCCTCCCGGAAGAACGTGAGGAAAGGTGACTCGTCACTATGGGTCACGCGGATGCAATCGCAACTGTGAATCTGGCCCGTCGCCATCAAATTGGATAGCGGTTGTACGAGCAGACGTTCGATCGCGCGCTTCAAGGGGCGTGCACCATATCTGAAATCAGTGCCCTCAGTCAGCAAGAACTCGCGGGCACTGTTCGCAACATTAATAAAGAAAGGCCTGCTGACGCCAGAACTCTGGATGCGCTGCTGCACGAATTCGAGCTCAATATCAACGATTCTGTTTAGTTCCGCATTGCCTAGCGCCTTGAATACCACAATCCTGTCTAGACGATTGAGAAATTCCGGCGTAAACTTCCGACGGGCTGCCTCTAAGCCGGTGCGCGAAAGCCGAGCTTTCAGTTTTGGAGCGCCATTGTCGTGATCCGCCGAGGGAACCTGGAAGCCCAGCTTCGGATTGACCAGGGAACTCATCTCAGCCGCACCGATGTTGCTTGTCATGAAAATCAGGGCTCCCGAAAAATCCACTTTGCGGTTATCGCCCAGCGTCAGCGTGGCTTTATCCAGGATTCCGAGGAGCAGATTCCAGAGCGCATCACTCGCCTTCTCGATTTCATCGAACAGCAAGAAACTCAGCTTTACAGTGTCCGTATGGTGCTGATTGAGGGCTTCCTGAGTCAGCAGCGGATGGGTTTCACGATGCCCGAGATATCCCGGGGGCGAACCGATCAATTTCGCGATCTCATGACTGTGCTGAAATTCGGCGCAGTCGATCTTAATGACAGCGCGTGGATTGCCGACGAGCGCCTCCGCGGTGGCTTCTACCGTGCGTGTCTTCCCGGAACCAGTAGGACCCAGGAACAAGAAGTTTCCGATCGGTCGGCCAACCGGCGAGAGCCCAGCGAGGTAAGTCTGATAAGTTCTGACGATGTGATGAATTGCTTCTTCCTGTCCAATGATGAGCTGGCGAAGTTTTTTCTCCAGATTCTCGGCCTGCGTTCCCGTCTTGGTGGGGTCTAGCAATGCAACTTTCGGCATTTCGATCCTCTTCCCGGCAGCGGCCATGTCGTGCTGTATCTGTCGCCGCCGTACGACTTTGGAAGAGCAAATCACACGCCAACGGTAATCTTTTGAAAACAAAAGAAAACATGACAGGGGGCGTCGCCAGGGCTACGCGAATTTCGCGAATTTCGCGAAACCTGAAGATTTTCGCGAGCAAGCTTTGTTGGAATCTTCGCCTTGCACTAGCGCACGGGCCGATTTGGTGGCGTTGTGCTCGTTCCGTGAGAACCGCGGCCTCATCCTTAGCAGAATTTGAAGTCGCTCTTGCGAATCTTGAGTGCTTTGATCCTGGATTCGAGCGTGGATGGTGGAATTCGAAGCTTGGTCGCCGCCCCGGACGGCCCGGAGACCCTACCTCTGCTCGCCGTCAGCGCCGCCTCGATCATTTCTCGCTCGCTGGGCGGCTCGCCCTCGGAAGGCTGCGACGCCGGCACCCCAGATGCCGGTTGAGACGATTCTTTGGAAAGCCAGGATTCGTCAACTGAGAAAACATCGCCGGAGCTCAGAATCACGGACCTTTCAATTATGTTCTGCAACTCGCGGATGTTGCCGGGCCAGTTGTAGGACTTGAAGACTTCGAGCGTCTTCTTATCAATTGACCGGATATTCTTACGTGCCCGGCTCGCGTAGCGCTGAACGAAATATTCGATCAGCATCAGGATGTCATCTTTACGCTCTCTGAGGGGTGGCACTTCAATAGGAAATACATTGAGCCGATAGAAAAGGTCCTGGCGGAAGGTCCCACTGGCTATAGCGGCTTTCAGATCACGATTGGTCGCAGCGATAACGCGAACGTCGACATGAATGGACTGCACTCCGCCGACTCGCTCGAATTCCCGTTCCTGCAGCACTCTCAAGAGCGCGATTTGCGTGTCCGGCGGGAGTTCGCCCACTTCATCTAAGAAAATCGTTCCGCCGTCGGCGAGTTCGAAACGGCCCAGCCGTTGTTGGGCGGCTCCTGTGAACGCTCCCTTCTCATGTCCGAATAACTCCGAAGCAATCAGCGACGGCGAAAGGGCGGCACAGTTCACGCTGACGAAGGCGCGCCCAGACCTTCGCGACCTCTTGTGAACAGCGCGTGCGATGAGTTCCTTGCCGGTACCGGTCTCTCCGGTGACGAAAACCGTGGACTCAGTCGGAGCGACTTTGGCAATCCGGGAAAGAACAGCCTGCAGCGCCTTTGAAGTACCGACAATTTCTTCGAACATCGAGACCCGGTCGACCTCGTCCCTCAGCGCGAGATTTTCTCGATAGAGCTGGTCCTTTAAGTTCTTGATCTCTTCGAACGCCTTTTCCAGGGCTTTCTCTGCCTGCTTGCGCTCGGTGATATCGCGAATAAACGCACTGAAGGTCCACTCCTGGCCCAGTTTCAGGGGCGTGACGGCAAACTCTATGGGGAACTCCTGGCCATCCCGGCGGAGCGCTGTCATTTCGATCCGCCGGTTCAGCACCGTGCCCTCGCCGGTTGCCAAAAAATGGCGCAACCCGCCTTCGTGAGCCTCGCGATGTTGCGTGGGAATGATAGTGTCGGACATGCGGCGGCCGACGGCATCCTCGCGAGGCCAACCGAAGATCACTTCGGCCTGGGTGTTCCATCCGGTGGTCACGCCGTCCGCATCCATGGTAACGACGGCGTCCAGAGCTTCATCCAGCATCAGCCGGGTCCGCTCCTCATTTTTCAACACCTTTTCTTCGGCGCGTTTTTGTTCGCTCAAATCAAGCACGAAAGCGACACCCTCGACTCCACCTTCTTCGAACAGAGCAGCGCCGGCCAGCACGGGCACGCGGCTGCCGTCTTTCCGGAAGAGTTCCTTTTCGAACGGCTGTACCATTTCGGTTGCCTTTAGGTCTGCCACGGCGCGTTCATCGCGGTCGCGCCATTCGGGTGGTGTTAGATCCGTCCAAAGCACGCGACCCGAAGCGAAATCTTCACGGTCGTATTGCACCATTTTCAGAAACGCTTCATTCGTAGCGATGATCGTGCCGTCGAGATTCCCGACAACAATCCCCATAATGTTAGCGTCGACGAGGCGCCGGATCTTCGATTCACGATTTTCAAGGTCGCGATAGAGTCGCGTATTCTCGAGGGAGGTCGCCGCTTGTGACGCAAGCACCTTCAGCACATTGATCCGGTCGGGAGTGAAAACGTGCGAGGTCAGATTGTTTTCAAGGTAGAGAACACCGGTCAGTTTCCCTTGGTTAATCAACGGCAAACAGAGAATGGAACGGACGCGATGTTGTACGACGTAAGGATCGGGGGAAAACGGGCTCCGGGAAAAGGCATCGTCGAGAATCACGTTCTCGCGAGTGCGCATGACGTACCGAACGATAGACTCCGGTACCGCGTTGGGATCTATAAAGGCGTCTCGCAGATGCACGGTGACATCTTCTCCGGTGGTCGTTGCTTCAGCCTCGACGCGCCCTTCAACACCTCGGGGGACAATCAGGAGACCTCGTTCTGCGCCTGCGTGCTCGATCGCCATCCGCATGAGCCTGTCGATCAGTTTTTCCAGAACCATCTCGCTTGAGACTGCTTGCGAGACCTTGATCACGGTGGCTAGATCCAGGACTTCGAGGGGCGCCAGGATCGTGCTCGTAGGACCTGGCGTTAGCTCTTCCTTTTTGAGTTGGGGATATAACTGCCCGAGTTGCCTGACTTTGCCATCAGCTCCCCAACGGACATAGCCGTACCAGGCTTCCCGCAAATACGCATCGGCGAAAGCATCGAAACCTCGTGCGGCATAGAAGCGCGCGGCTACCTCGTAGGCGACTGCCTCGTAGTGGGCAAAGCCGTTTGTGTGCGCAGACTGAATGGCCTGGTTGTACAAGCACATGGCCTCGAACTCGCGGCCTTGTATTCGTGCGATCTCTCCACCTACCAGTGCCGCGCAGACTTCGAAGTTTGCCGGGCAATGCTCGGCGCATATTTTGAGTTCTTTGTGGTGAGCTGTCAGAGCTTCGAAGTGCTTCGTTTTCTCATCGGAGAATGCGGAGTCCCAGGATGCCGCGTAGGAAAGCGCACTATAGAACCGGAACGCTGCGGGTTCCAAGAGCGTTGGCGTCGCCCAAAGCAGCCGCATCGTCTTCAATGAGGCATCGACGGCCGAAGCATAATCTCCCGCAAGGAAGCGGGCTTCCGTCTTTAATGCCCAATATCCGAACTCGGCAGAAGCCAGGCGCGGGTTACCTGCCAGATGCTGCTCAAATCCCGATTCATCAAACTCATCATCGTTGAAACAGCCGAATCTCTCGGTCAACCCACGGAGCGTCCGGACGAGTTGGAGTTGTGAGGTGATGAAATCCACAACGAGGCCGAAGCGCGCGCTCCGGGCAAACTCGAGACCCTTCTCGGCTTCCGCTTGAACTTCGATGAGCCGATCTCCCACAGCGAAGAAATTAGTGAGTAACTGCTCCAGGCTATAAGCCGCAAAAGTAAGATCACCCATTCGGTGAGCGACATCAAAGGCGCGACGGACCAAGTCACGGCCTTTCAGCACATGTTTAACCCATGGGATGACCAGATTTCCGAAAGACATATACGTGCGAGCTTGATAGCGGCTTAAGCCAAACCTTTCCATCAATTCATAGCCGAGCTGACCGAATCGAAAGCCGTCTTTGTAGTTACCGAAGCGCGGGCCGGCTATGGTCGCAAACCAAACATAGGCGAAGCAGGATGCATCACTGTTGCCGTGCTCCAGGCTCAGATTCACCATCCGGCAAATGACGAGTAAGCACAACTTCTGGTCGAAGATCACCGCGGGTGTCACAATTTCGGTCAAAACCTCCAGGACATCGAGGATGTCAGGATTCGTCATCAGTGGAAGGTCCGATAATTTCTCGATTTGCCGGTCTCCCAGCAGTGACCAGATTCGATGGTATTCGCAGAGTACTTCGTCATTAGTTGGGTGCAGCGGCCAAACAGTGCCGCCGCGGCGCAGAAATTCAAGACATATTTCCACGCCGCGATCGCTCCGATCCAGCGCAGTGTATAGGGTGAGGCGGAGACGTGTTACAAGAGCGATATCGTGGGCGCTCTTGGCACGTTCAGCAAGCATCGAAAGCCGGTTTTCGGCCGCTTCCAATTCTGCGGTTAGCAATTCGCATTCGGCCGTAAGATTTTCGATTGAGAAAATGAGCTCATAATTATCGTCCCAACTCGCTTCTGTCAACATGGCGCGACCAGCGGCGAGATACTTCAGCGCGGACGCAAACGCTGTGGAGTTCTTTGCGCGCCTGCCCGCAATTAAATCAAAGCCTGTGACTCGCTCACGCTCGTCACCTGACTCGATCAGGTGAGCGGCGCGATTGAGCTGATTGGCGATCTCGAAGATTCTTTCGTTCCGCTTCTCTGGAGGAGTTTCCGTTGCGAGCAGCCTGCCGATTCGGAGATGAACCTCGGCGCGCAATTCTTCTGGGATTAAAGAATAACTTGCTTCCTGCACACGGTCGTGCAGAAATCTGTATGAACTTTCCGCGCGAAAGACAAGACCCCTGCGGACTGCTTCCCAAAGCTGCGCGTGCATTTCCTCGGGGGAGGCCTGTGAGATCGGTTGCAGTATTGCGAACTCCGCGCTGTTGCCCAGGCAGGCAAGCTGCTGTAATGCCTTCTGCGTTTCAACAGGGAGGCGGCTCAATTTCCCCACTATGAGGTCCACCACGTTATCGGTGTAGCCCTTGGCGTGAATGCGATTCAGGTCCCAGGACCACTGCCCTTCGTCATGATCGAAAGTGAGTAGACCCTCATCCAAAAGCGCGGAAATGAATTGAATCGCGAAAAATGGATTCCCACCCGTCTTCTCGTGGATCAGACACGCCAAAGGGGTCGCCCGCTTCGATTCGCAGTGAACAGAATCCGCAATTAACTGCGTCAAATCTTCACTGGCCAGCGGCGCAAGGACGATCTCCTGCACTCTTCCACCACCCTGACGAATCGCTTCGAGCTTGCGCATGAGCGGATGGGCCGAACTGACTTCGTTATCCCGGTAGGCACCGATCAACATCAAGTGCTTCACATCCTGCCGGATCAGCAGATCTTCGAGTAAATCAAGGGTCGCTACGTCGAGCCATTGCAAATCATCGAGAAACAGAGCCAGCGGATGTTCCGGCCGCGCGAATACGTTTATGAACCGGCGGAAAACCAAATGAAAACGGGCGTGCACATCGTGTGGCGCAACTTCGGGGACTGGCGGCTGTTCTCCTATAATGAGCTTCAACTCGGGAACCAGATCCACAATGAGTTGCCCGGTCGAATCCAGTGCCTCACGAATGGCCTCGCGCCATTTGCTCAGCTCTGACTCACTCTTCGTCAATAGCGTACGGATAATGCCCTGAAAGGCTTGCGCCAGGGTAGCGTAAGGAATGTCGCGCTTGTACTGGTCGAACTTGCCTGATGCAAAAAGACCCCGCGGCGGAACGAGTGGCTTATGGAGTTCGTTCACGACTGACGACTTGCCGATACCGGAGTAGCCCGAGACAAGAACCAGCTCCATCCTGCCGCTAGCCACCACTCGATCGAAAGAGGTAAGCAGGGTATCGACCTCAGATTCTCGCCCGTACAATTTCTCGGGAATCAGCAGCCGGTCTGGAGTGTCGTGTTCGCCAGGCGGGAACTCGTCAATATGGCCCTGAGCGTCCCATTCGGCAAGACATCGCCGAAGATCACTCTCCGCACCGGTCGCTGTCTGGTACCGGTCCTCAGCGGTTTTGGCAAGCAGCTTCATGATGATTGCCGAAACCGGGCCCGGTATATCTTTCAACCGCTCGCTAGGCGGCGTCGGCTGCCTTGCGATGTGGCAGTGGACCCATCCCATCGGATCGGAAGCCGAAAAGGGCAGGTCACCGGTCAGCATTTGGTAAAGCGTGATACCGAGGGCATAGAGGTCACTCCGGGAATCGATCGAGCGATTCATTCGTCCAGTCTGCTCGGGTGCCATATAGGGGAGTGTTCCGGCAATGAATTCTGGAGATTCCGGCGACTGGCGTTCGCGGGGAATGCGCGAGGCGATACCAAAGCCCGTGAGCCAGACCTCGCCGGTTGCGGAGTTAACGAGAACATTGGACGGCTTGACGTCCTTGTGGATTAGTCCGCGCTTGTGTAACTCGCTGAGTGCGGATGCGAGACCGATGGCCACGCGTAGAAACTGGGTCAACTCGAGCGGGTGCCCCAGAAAACTCTCGAGAACCTCGCCGCCCGGATCCTCAAGCAGGAGCGTCGGTCGCCCCTGATGATGCACCAGCGCCAGGGGCCGCGCAGCCCAGGCGGGCTCCAGCGCATCCCGAAGTGCATAGGCGTGCTCAAGCCACCTCACGCTGGCCGGCGCGGGATGTTCCAAGACGGGTGTTACCACAAGGAGCGGGGACTGGTCACCCTCCCGTCGGCCTCGAGACAACACGAATTCCCCATCCTGCCCCAGTTCCTGCAGCGCATCTCGCGACAGCTCGATCAGAGCAAGACCTCCTGCCGATGTATCCATTGTCCGGCAACTGCGGCGATGACTGACGCCATGCGCACGCACTCATCGTGGATGCCGCGCAGTTCGCAGGCGGAATGGCTCTCGATTAGAACTTGGCTGTAGCCGATAAGGAAATGTGTCTGCCCCTTTTCTTTCGCGCCTGCAAGGATGGGATCGCCAACACGTGCTCGCTTGCTTATTCCCGGCTGGCGCTCCGCATCGATCCGACCAATGTTGTCCGTATAAAGTTAATCATCAGATCCCATCCCCTAACGCGACCATTTGGCGGGCGAGTGTCAATTACAATGACGCTCCAAGTTGGTGAGCACACGGTCTGGCTTGTTCAGTTGTGTGCCGTTGATGCAAACAGGCAATAAACGCCGAAAGCGATCGCGCAGATGGCGCAAAGAATCGTTCCGATATTGATCCGCGATTCCACTTGTAATCCTCTATCTGGGATGAGCACTCGAATCTCCACACTCCGGAGCAGGTCGGGAATGTGCATAGAAGCGACGTCTGACCGGAACGAGCCGTTGTCAAGACATACCGTCCGATGTTCATCTCCCGGCCTTCGGCAATGCTCATGGGCCGCGCGATGTTCCAGACGGCCGCGAAGTAGCGAGAGCCCGGGCAGTCAATGCCCCTCCGTCCTGGAGCGCTGAAGCGTATCAATTGCTGTCTGAAGAAACCTCTCAATTTTGTCTGTTCGATGCCCAACAATTGCGCGCACACGGGACGTGGATAACCGAGGAGGAGACGCAAAACGAAGCAGGTGCGCGGAAATCTTTCGATCTGCATCAAGGGCCAGAGGCCGGAATGGAGCATAGAGCGGTAAAGCAGGGCTACTGCTGGTTTTTGAGTTGCACGCGTTGTGATGCTCCGCGCGACGACGGTATGTTGCCAGGCGGCGAGATCTCCTTGTCGAGGTGGTCTCGTGACTTCAAGCTCATCGATGCTGTTGCGCAGAGCGACTTCCGCGGCACAGGCATCGGCCGATAAAAGCAGCGCAAGCTGAAACATTCTGTCGGCGTTTAGCTCAAGAAAATCCATCCATTCTTGTTCGGAGCCGTTCGTTTCTAGTTGCGCCTGCGATCGCTCTCCGTTCGGGGATCAATGCTGTCCAAAACAGGACAGGGTGGTGCCGAACGCTGGTGGAACCAAAGGGGTTCGAGAGTCGAGAATGAGATTTTCGGATGTGGGTCTACGGATCGTTTGCTGCGGCCTGTCCAAATTATGCCAGCCCGAGAGTAAGTTGGTGGGAATTGGGCAATAGGGGCGGCGTTCCAAACGGGTTGTCTAGCCATGTTTGTAAATCGCGATAGGTAAACAAGTTTAGCCGTAAGCATCGAAGCCTGGTTCGACAACGACCATTTCGCTTTCGAGAGATGATGCAGCCATTTCAGCAATAGCATCGCAATGAGGGCTGTCCAAATCTGGATGCGCAAGGCGTTCTCACTGGTGCCCACGAAGCTCTTTAGCTTGAGGTTCTGCTTGAGAGCTTTGAAGAACAACTGTCGGGTAAAGGACTGGCGCGGTGATGAGGGGTCTCACTCCGTCTCCAATCCCTCCCCATAAGAACTGCTCATGAGGTCTTCCCTCAAGCAGCTCACCCAGTGAGTTTCGTCCAAAGGGTTATGAGTTGCGCCTTCAAACGGCCACTTTCACTTCACCTCTCCAACGCCTGGTAGCGGCTGGATCGTCCAGTCCCAATACAGCCCCAGGACGTCGTAGAGGTATTCGTTACTCCATCGCCGCCAGCCGACGCTCGACTTTCGCCGCCGTTTCCGCCGCGCTAGCAGAGTGCGGACTTTCATCTCAACATAGTCGCGAACCTCGCTAAAGGCACGACTGGCATTGCCTACCCGAAAGTAGTTACCGATCCGGCGAGCGCAGCGTTGATCTGCTTCACTACCGCTGGTATCGGGGTTGCACCCCCATGAGCGATGATGTCGCGTACCTTTGCTTTGACTGCTTGACGAGCCTTCTTCTTCGGAGCCATCAGGATGAAGTAACCGGTTCCCTTGCGCTTGCGGACACGGCGCAGGTCGAACCCCAGGAATCCGAACGCTTCCGCCTTCAGCAGATTCACCACCTTGGTTTTCTCCCGGTTCAGTTCAACACCGATCAGTGCAAACTGTTCCTGGAGCCGTTGAAGAGCCCGGTCGGCCCAACCCCGTTTGGTGTGGTGGCCGCTGATGGTAATGACGATATCGTCGGCGAACCGGTGATAGTTCACTGCCTCGTAATCCCCTGCTGCCGTTTTGCGACGGATCGCGTCGAAGAACCAATCCACCTCGTTCAGATAGATATTCGCGGCCGGCGGGCTGAACGGTCCCCCTTGCGGGACACCAACAGTTCCGCCAACTTTGATGATCTGCTTTACCAGGTGCAGGACCTGCGGGTCCTGGATTCGCTTCGCAATTTTGTCTAACAGTACCGAATGCCGGATCGTGTCGAAATAGCGGGACAGATCCACATCGATTACCGTGGACATGCGTCGCATCACACTGCGCCTGACTTCCGCCAACGCGCGGTGTGGTGACCGCTTGGGTCGAAATCCGTAGGAGTTAGGGCAAAAGTCCGCCTCGAAGATGGCTTCCAGGATGAGCTTCAATGCACCCTGCACCACGCGGTCACGGATGCAAGGCACGGTCAGCGCAAACTGCACTCGACCGCAACTCGCATTTAGGATGGGCGGAGATTCGTCATCCGTTCCATCCGCTTCGAGGC
>Ga0213872_10001473_pt1 | contig 15262 bp, 11 predicted proteins | sample VelepicomBERX_R2_FD_160071 | JGI IMG/M metagenome (GOLD analysis project Ga0213872, IMG submission 160071) | Rhizosphere microbial communities from Vellozia epidendroides in rupestrian grasslands, the National Park of Serra do Cipo, Brazil - RX_R2 | ecosystem: Host-associated > Plants > Roots >...
GCGGGACGCCGTTCGTCCTGCCGGCGGAGCAGAAAGTCTCCGCCCGCACCTGGATGGCCGTGGCGGCAGGCATGTTGGGCGCCTTTATGGCGGTGCTCGACATCCAGATCACCAACTCCTCGCTGAAAGACATCCTGGGTACGTTGTCCGCCACCCAGGAAGAAGGCTCCTGGGTCGCCACCGCCTACCTGGTGGCCGAGATCATCGTGATCCCGATGACCGGCCTGTTTACCCGCGTGTTCGGCGCACGCCGCTACATGATCGGCTCCACCGCGCTGTTCCTGCTGTTCTCGACCCTGTGCGGCTTCGCCTGGAACCTGCCCAGCATGATCGTGTTCCGCATGATGCAGGGCTTTACCGGCGGCTCGCTGATTCCGATGGCGATGACCCTGGTAATGACGCTGCTGCCGCCCTCCAAGCGCGCCACCGGCCTGGCCATCTTCGGCCTGACCGCGACGCTGGCGCCTTCGCTGGGCCCGACCTTCGGCGGCTACCTGAGCGAGCTGTATGGCTGGCCTTCGATCTTCTACATCAACTGGGGCCCCGGCCTGCTGCTGATCGCCGGTATCGCCGCTGGCCTGGACAAGGAAAAGATCCAGCTGAATCTGCTGGCGACCGCCGACTGGCTGGGCATCTTCTTCATGGCGCTGGGCCTGGGCTCGCTGACCATTTTCCTGGAAGAGGGCAATACCAAGGACTGGTTTGAATCGGCCTTCATCGTCACCTTTGCCGCGCTGGCCATCATCGGCCTGCTGGGCTGGATGGTGACTTACACGCTGCGCTCCCAGCCTTTCGTCAACCTGGGCCTGTACGGCCAGCGTAACTTCCTGGCGGCCACCGCGCTGTCGATGGCGATGGGTATGGGCCTGTACGGTTCCTCCTTCCTGCTGCCGCTGTACCTGGGCCAGATTCCCGGCTACTCGCCGATGCAGATCGGTGAAGTGATCATGTGGGCCGGCCTGCCGCAGCTGTTCATCATGCCGTTCGTGGCCAAGCTGTCGCAGAAGATCGACAACCGCATCCTGTGCACCTTCGGCCTGCTGCTGTTCGGCGGCTCCTGCCTGATGAACGCCTACATGGACGCCACCACCGGCTACGACCAGCTGCTGGTCTCGCAGATCGTGCGCGCCCTGGGCCAGCCATTCGTGATGCTGACGCTGTCGAACTTCGCCATGAACGGCATCAAGCCGCAGGACATGCCATCGGCATCGAGCCTGATCAATATGACCCGTAACCTGGGCGGTTCGATCGGTATCGCACTGCTGGCTACTGCGCTGACCGCACGCGAGCACTTCCATTCGCAGCGCCTGGGCGAATCGATCACCGGCTTTGCCAGCGCCACCCAGGAACGCCTGGATGCGCTGACCCAGTCCTTCATGAGCAAAGGCTTCGACGCCACCACCGCCGCCGATATGGCGCTGAAAGCGGTGGACGGCATCGTGCGCCGCGAGTCCTATGTGATGGCCTATAACGACGGCTTCTTCCTGGTGGCAGCGGTACTGATCGGCTGCATCGGCGTGCTGTGGTTCTCCGACAAGGTCAAAGCTCCCGCCGGCGGTGGCGGCGGCGGTGCCCACTAAAAAATATCAAAGCGGCTGCCTTGGCCGCCTGCTTTAAAAACGATTTATACAATTTTCGAGGTAGATCATGAATCTGCAATCCGTATTCAAGCGCGCAGCACTGGCAGCATCCGTCGCGATGGCCCTGAGCGCCTGCGCCACCGTTGGTCCTGATTTCTCCGCGCCGAAGAACGTGGCCGACGCCAGCTTCCGCCACGCGCCGCAAGGCAATGCCGACGCGGCCCACCTGCCGGCCCAATGGTGGACCGTGTTCAACGACGACACCCTGAACCGCCTGGAGGAATCGGCCCTGCGCGACAACCCCAGCGTGAAGGCCGCCGCGCAGCGCCTGCTGCAGGCGCAGGCACAGTCCGACGTGACCCGTTCCAATGAGTCGGTCAACGTCAGCGTCAGCGGTTCCGGCGCCAACATCCGCAACTCGGCCGAGACCTCGCAGGCGCTGGCGCTGGGCGGCCGCACCATCAAGGGCAACCAGTACACCCTGGGTGCTTCGATGTCGTACGAGATCGACCTGCTGGGCCGCGTGCGCCGCGCCGTGGAAGCCTCCGACGCGCAAGCGCTGGCGGCGGAAGCGGACCGCGACGGCGTGCTGCTGGTGCTGTCCTCGCAACTGGCCACCACCTACTGGCAGCTGCGCGGCCTGGATGCGGAACTCGCCATCCTGAACGGCGCGCTGGACACCCGCCGCGAAACGGAAGAACTGGTGACGGCCCGCTTCGACGCCGGCCTGTCGAATGAGCTGGACGTCTCGCGCGCCCGCATCGAACGCGCCAATGCGCAAGCCGACCTGCATGAAGTGCAGCGCCAGCGTAATCTGCTGGAACACTCGCTGGCCACCCTGGTCGGCCAGTCGCCGTCGGCCATGCGCCTGCCGGTCGCCGCGCAAGCCGCCGTGCTGCCGCAGCCGCCAGCGATTCCGGTCGGCCTGCCGGCCAGCCTGCTGTCGCAGCGTCCTGACCTGGCGGGCAGCGTCGCGGCCCTGCGTTCGGCCAATGCGCAGATCGGCGTGGCGGAAGGCGCGTTCTATCCATCGTTCTCGCTGACCAGCAATTTCGGCTTCGCTTCTGAAAGTCTGCGCAATCTGAGCAAGGGCGATGCGCGCCAGTTCAGCTTTGGTCCGCTGGGCTTCTCGCTGCCGATCTTTGATGGTGGCCGCAACAAGGCCAACCTGGCCGTGGCCAAGGCGCGCTACGAAGAAGCCGCTGCCAACCACGAAGGCAAACTGCTGAGCGCCCTGCGCGAAGTGGAAGATGCGCTGTCCGATGCCGAGCAGCGCCAGTTGCAGGGCCAGGCGCAAGCCGCCTCGCAGGTGGCGGCCTCGCGCGCCTACCTGGTGGCGCGTGCGCGCTACGAGCGCGGCGTCTCGACCTATCTGGACGTGACCGACGCCCAGCGCAGTTCCCTGGCCGCCGACCGCGCCGCCGTGCAGATCACCACCCAGCGCCTGCTGGCCACGGTGGCGGTGGCGCGCGCACTGGGCGCCGGCTGGCAGCCTTCGCCGGCGCTGGCCGCTGTCGGCCAGACTGTCGCACAAAAGTAATTCCGGCGCCACATCGCCTCCCCAACGTGGAAGAGGCCAGCGGCACCGCGCCGCTGGTCCGAAGCGTAGTGATTATTGGTGAGATTTCACGCGTCGGTTTTGTGCTGAACAAAAGCCTTATTGCTCCCCCTTCTATGCGTTTCTCGTAACGCTTCGCGTAGTCTTTCCCGCGCTGACAGCGAAGCGTTGCCTTCCCGCCTCAACTGGTGGGACATCTAGCTTGCACTAAAGAATTTTAAGGGGCATGATGATTTCCTCTTAGCACCGCCTTCCGCTTCTTCCGTTGACGACGCTCTTTCGGGGAAAATTATGTTTGCAAACATGCGCGTGGCGACCCGTCTGGGTCTGGGTTTTGGGGCTGTTGTCGTATTGTTGTTAGTGCTCTCGGTGGTCAGCATTTCGCGACTGGCGGCCATCAACAACAGCATGCGGGTGATTATGGAAGACCGCTATCCCAAGGTCGTGCTGGCCAATGAGACCATCAAACTGACCATCGACAATGGCCGCCAGCTGCGCAGCATGCTGTTGGCGACCAGTGATACCGAGCGCGATAAATTCCGTGCCAACGTCGAAGCCAACCGGCCCAAGATTGCCGACGCGCTGTCCCGCATGGACAAGCTGATCAGCACTGAAAAAGGGCGCCAGCTGTTCAAGGACATTATGGAAAAGGGCGCGGTGCTGGCGCCCAAGTATGACGAGCTGTACGGCTTGACACGCAGCGATCCTAAACGCGCCGCCGACTATCTGCGCAATGATTTTGCTGCCGCCAATAACGCCTACTGGGCCTCGCTCGAAACGCTGGGGAAATTCCAAAGCGAGCTGATGGACGAAAGCGACAAGGAGGCCAACGAAACTTACCTGGCGACGCGCCAGGTGGTGATTGTGCTGTCGAGCGCGGCGGTATTGGTCGCGATTGTGATTGCCACCATCATTACACGTGACCTGATCAAGCGCCTGGGCGGCGAACCCACCTATGCGGCAGAGTTGATGCAGCGTATCAGCAACGGCGATTTGAGCGGGGAGGTCGATACCAAGCCCAATGACCACGGCAGCATGCTGTTTGCCGTGAAGACCATGATCGGCAAGCTGCGCCAGGTGATCGACGGCCAGCGCCAAGTGGTGGAGGCGGCCAACCGCGGCAACTTCGATCTGCGCGTCGACCTCAACGGCCTGCAGGGTTTCCAGCGCGAGATGGGCGAAGGGCTCAACCAGTTGACCGCCACCACGGGCGCCAGCATCAACGATGTGGTGCGGGTAATGGGCGCCATGTCTGACGGCGACCTGACCCAGAATATCGAGAAGGAATATCACGGTGAGTTCGCCAAGCTGAAGGACTACACCAACAACACCATCACCAAGCTGTCACAGGTGGTGAGCGAAGTGAACAGCAACGCCGTGACCCTGGCGGCAGCATCGGAAGAAGTCAGCGCCACCGCGCAGTCGCTGGCGCAGGCTGCCAGCGAACAGGCTTCCGGTGTGGAGGAAACCTCGGCGGCGGTGGAGCAGATGACCGCCTCGGTGTCGCAAAATACCGAGAACGCCAAGGTCACCGACGCCATGGCCAGCAAGGCTTCCGGCGAAGCGACCGATGGCGGCGACGCCGTCAAGTCCACCGTCTCGGCGATGAAGCAGATTGCCGCCAAGGTGCTGATCATCGACGACATTGCCTACCAGACCAATCTGCTGGCGCTGAACGCCGCCATTGAGGCAGCGCGTGCGGGCGAGCATGGCAAGGGCTTTGCTGTGGTGGCGGCGGAAGTGCGCAAGCTGGCGGAACGCAGCCAGGTGGCGGCGCAGGAAATCGGCCAGGTGGCCAGCACCAGCGTGGGCCTGGCCGAACGCGCGGGCCAGATGCTGGACGCAATGGTCCCCAGCATCAAGAAGACTTCCGACCTGGTGCAGGAAATCACGGCCGCTTCGGAAGAGCAGTCTTCCGGCCTGAGCCAGATTAACGCCGCCATCACGCAGCTGAGCCAGACCACCCAGCAGAACGCGGCCGGTTCGGAGGAACTGGCGTCCACCGCCGAGCAGATGAGCAGCCAGGCGGAAGAACTGCAGATGGCGATGGGCTTCTTCAAAGTCGCGGGCATGGCCAGCCGCGCCACGGTCAGCGATATCCGTTCGCGCGCACCTGGGCGCCGCAGCGGTGGCAACGAGGCACGCTATGCCGCATCGCCGGACGAGGCCAACTTCGTGCGCTACTAGGAAGCTTGCATAAGTTGCTGTTTCGGCTACACTCCGGTGCATCATCATGACCGGAGTGTTTATGTTGAATCCTCGTCTTTTCGCCGCCGGCCTGCTGCTGGTGGGTGTCCTTTCCGCCTATGCCGCGGAGCCGCTGAGCATCCATTCCAATCCCGATCTGATTGCCGCCAAGGCGCTGGGCCTGCGCAAAGGCACGGCCGTTGCGGGCGTGTGGCGCGATGGCGCTGCGGCCTACGGCCACGCCGAGCACGATGCGGTGGCGCCGCCGCAGCCGCTGTATGAAATCGGCTCGATCTCCAAGGTCTTCACCGGCCTCCTGCTGGCGCAGGCCGTCGAGCGCGGCGACCTGGCGCTGGATGACAATCTGGGTCAGCTGCTGAAAGGAGAGGTGGCGCTGCATCCAGACGTCGCCGCCATCACCTTGCGCCAGCTGGTGACGCACAGCTCCTGCCTGCCGCGCATGCCCGCCAACTTCAAGGATCTCAGCCTGCGTAATCCTTACGGCGAATACAGCCGCGCCGATTTGTGGGTCGCGTTGGCGGAGACCAGGCTGCCGCATGCCGCGCCATGTCCGGGCGAGTACAGCAATCTTGGTTTCGCCGTGGTGGGCGAGCTGCTGTCGCGCCGCTATGGCAAGCCATGGGAACAGCTGGTCAGCGAGAACATCACCGGCCCGCTCGGCATGCACGACACCCAGCAGCACCTGGGCAACAAGAGCGCGCGCCTGGCGGCGGCCTATCGTGGCAGCGAGGCGGCGGTGCACTGGGACTTCCAGGCCTTTGCCGGGGCCGGTTCGCTGACGTCCAGCGCGGCCGATATGCTCACCTTCAGCCGCGCCATCCTGGCCGGCGGGAATAGCCCCCTTGGCGCGGCCGTACCGCGCATGCTGCAGCCGCTGGGCACCATCGACGGCAGCGAGATTGGCTACGGCATCATGATGCGCGGCGAAGGTGCACGGCGCATCTACACGCATGGCGGCGCCACCGGCGGCTACCGTGCCGACTGGATCGTGATGCCGGACGTGCAGCAGGCCATGGTGGTCATGGCCAGTAACGGCGAAGCGCCGGTGGAGCTGGCGGGCGGCGATCTGCTGCTGCAGCGCTTCAAGATTGCCACCGGCAAGCTGACTGCCGATAAGCTGCCCCTGGTGTCGCTGCCCGACTATGCTGGCGAGTACCGCGTCGACGCGCGCATTCATTTCGTCTTCGTGGCGCAGGGACAGGCGCTGGAAGGCCGCATCACCGGCCAGCCATTCAATCCGCTGACGCCCGCCGAGCCGGACGTCTTCACCTTCCCCGAGGTGGGCGCGGAATTCACGTTCACGCGCGAGAACGGCAAGGTGACCGGCGTGACGCTGCATCAGCGCGGCATGGAACTCAAGGGGCGCCGCACCGATGCGCAGGCGCCCGTCCTGGCGCATGACCCGGCGCTGACGCAGGAGGCCATCGGTGGCGACTATGTGGTCGACAATCCACTGTCGCCGCCAATGCGCTTCGAGGTCATGGCCAGAAGCGGGCAGCTGCTGATTCACCTGAACGAGCAGCCGCTGCTGCCGGTGTTTCCGGTGGCGGGCAAGGCCGACCGCTATGCCTCCGACGTGGTCGCGGCGGAATTCCAGTTCGAGCGCGACAGCAGCGGCAGGCCGTCGGCGCTGGTGCTGCACCAGAATGGCAAGGAGCTTCGCGCGCTGCGCCGGGCCGACGCACCGCTGAAGATGGACGGCGTGACGGTCTACCTGCGCGGCAGCATGAACGACTGGGGCCTGCGCGATAAGATGCAGCAGCTGTCGCCCGGCGTGTATAGCGCGACCGTCAAGCTGGAGAAGGGTGATTATGAATTCAAGGTCGCCAGCGAAGACTGGAAGACCGTGGACCTGGGCGGCAGCGGCAAGCCGGTGGCGGCGGGCATGCCCGCCGCGCTGGCCCTGCGTGGCGACAATATGAAGCTGAGCGTGAGCGCACCCGCCAGCTACCAGTTCAAGCTGGACGTCTCGCAGCCGCAGCCCAGCCTTTCCATCTCGCCGCAATAATTTAAAATACGCCGTCATCCATTACAACATCCACGAGACATGAAAGACGCCATGAGAAAAACTTTCCTGCTGCCCATGGTTCTGGCCATTGCCGGTACCGTATCCGCTGCACCCGCGACCCAATCCGAACTGGCCAAGATGACCAAGCGCTTTGCGCCGGTTGAACTGAAAGCCGATGCATCCCAGCTGTCCGCCGGCGACAAGAAAGCCATCGTCAAGCTGATCGAAGCGGCCAAGATCGTCGACACGCTGCAGCTGCGCCAGCGCTGGTCCGGCAACGAGGCGCTGTGGGCCGCTCTGCAAAAGGACAACAGCCCGCTGGGCAAGGCGCGTCAGGAAGCGTTCTGGCTGAACAAGGGGCCGTGGTCGATCGTCGACGGCGCACATTCTTTCCTGCCGGCCGAAGTGGCAGGCATCGCTGTACCTGCCGAGCAGCCCAAGGCCGCCAACTTCTACCCGGACGGCGCCAGCAAGGAAGCGCTGGAGCAGTGGATGAAAGGTTTATCTGCGCCAGAGCGAGAGCAGGCGCAATGGTTCTTCACCACCATCCGCAAGGGCGCCGATGGCCAGTTCAAGGTGGTCAAGTATTCGGAAGAGTACAAGCCGGAGCTGGAGAAGCTGGCCGCGCTGCTGAAGGAAGCGGCTGACGCCACCGATAACGCTTCGCTAAAAAAATTCCTCAGCCTGCGTGCCGATGCCTTCCTCAGCAACGACTACCGTCCTTCCGATTTCGCCTGGATGGACCTGGACTCGCCGGTCGATGTCACCATCGGCCCTTACGAAACCTATAACGATGAAGTGTTTGGCTACAAGGCGGCGTTCGAAGCTTATGTGAACATCCGCGACCAGAAGGAAACCCAGAAGCTGAACTTCTTCGCCCAGCACATGCAGGAGCTGGAAGACAATCTGCCGCTGGACGCGCAGTACCGCAATCCAAAAGTGGGCGGCCTGGCGCCAATGGTGGTGGTGAACGAAGTGTATGGCGCTGGCGACGGCAATATGAGCGTGCAGACCGCGGCCTACAATCTGCCCAACGATGAAGTGGTGATCAGCCAGCGCGGCTCCAAGCGCATCATGCTGAAGAACGTGCAGCAGGCGAAATTCAAGTCGACCCTGACGCCGATCTCCAAGCTGGTGCTGAAGCCGGCGGACCAGAAGGATCTCGATTTCGATTCCTTCTTCACCCACATCCTGGCGCACGAGATCATGCACGGCCTGGGCCCGCACGCGACCAAGATCAATGGCCAGGATTCGACCCCGCGCCAGGATCTGAAGGACACCTACTCGACCATCGAAGAAGCCAAGGCTGATGTCACCGGCCTGTTCGCGCTGCGCTACATGATGGACAAGGGCCAGCTGGGCGGCGTGCTGGGGCAGGGCGAGGCGGCCGAGCGCAAGCTGTACACCACCTATCTGGCGTCCGGCTTCCGCACCCTGCATTTCGGCCTGACCGATTCGCACGCGCGCGGCATGGCGATCCAGATGAACTACCTGCTGGACAAGGGCGGCTTCATCTCGCACGGCGACGGCACCTTTGCCGTCGACCTGAAGAAGATCAAGCATGCGGTGGCGGACCTGGACCGCGAATTCCTCACCATCGAAGCGACCGGCGACTATGCCCGCGCGCAGCGGATGATGAAGCAGTACGTGGTGATCCGTCCGGATGTGCAGAAGGCGCTGGACAAGATGAAGTCGGTGCCGAACGATATCCGTCCGGTATTCAGCACCGCGAATGCACTGCTCAAGTAACAAGCATTCCTGTTTATCTACGTAGAAATAAACCTTCCCCAAGGCAAATTTCTTTCCGGGCGGCATGGTACAGTGGTTTCATGAACCGTGCCGTCCTCATTCCCCTTTTGCTGAGTTCGTCTCTCGCCTCCGCAGCCCAGCTGACGGAGCTGGAGACGCGCTGGCTGACGGCGGGCATGCCGGTGCTGAACTATGCGCGCCACGAACTCAAGCTGCCGCTGGATATCATCGTGCAGCCGCAGGCCAGGGCGGGCGACGTGCCGCTGGCGCTGGGCTTTGAGGGCGGGCGCTGCAAGCTGGTGCTGTCCATGCGCGGCAATCCCAGCGCGGAAAGCGTGCTGGAAGCGCTGCCGTCCGGCCAGCGCGAGCTGATGATCGAAGCCATGACGGCGCACGAAGTAGGGCATTGCTGGCGCTATGTGCAGGGCGCCTGGCATGCGCTGCCGGCCGGCTTCGTCGAACGCGCGCATGAGGCGCAGGACGGTGCCGCGCTTGACGATATGGCGCAGTCGCTGCGCGAGACCCGCCGCGAGGAAGGCTATGCCGATCTGGTGGCGCTGGCGTGGACCAGGCAGCGCCATCCCGGCCAGTACGGCCAGGTGCTGGATTGGCTGCGGCAGGTGCGCAAGCCGCTGGCGGAAGAAGGCCAGGCCGGCTCCCACGACACGCGCGCGTGGCTGCAATTGGCGCCTGCCGCTACGGCGTTTGCGTCCGATGGCAATGTGTTCGAACAGGCCGCCACCCTGTGGCGCGAAGGCTTGCAGGGCGCCGACTAAATCCAGCTTGTGTACGTTCCCGCACAGAGGCAAGGTGGCGGCGGGCGTTTAATGTCCCCGTCATCCACCACCAAAAGGGACACATCATGAACAAGCTACTTTTCCTTGTCTTGGCCACTGCCGCCAGCGCCAGCTTTGCCGCCACCGATACGGCGTCCTACAAGCAGATGACCGCCAAAGCCGCCAGCGATTACAAAGTGGCCAAGGCCGCCTGCGATAACCAGTCCGGCAATGCAAAGGATGTCTGCGTGGCGCAAGCCAAAGCCACCCGCGCCCATGCTGAAGCGGATGCGGCTACGCAGTACAAGAACGATACCAAGTCGCTGGAAAAAGCCCGCGTTTCCGTGGCGGACGCCGACTACGATGTGGCCAAGGCCAAGTGCAAATCGCTGTCGGGTAGCGACAAGGACACCTGCATGACCACGGCCAAGTCGGACCACAGCCTGGCCATCAATGACGCCCGCGCCGACGCCGGCAAGGACGGCACCATGAGCGGCCGCGCCAGCGAAGCCGTGGCGGATTCGGTGATCACCACCAAGGTCAAGGCCGACCTGATCCGCGAGCCGGACCTGAAATCGCTCGACGTCCACGTCGAAACCCAGAATGGCACCGTGATGCTGAGCGGCTTCGTGCCCTCGCAAGCGGAAGCCGACAAGGCCATCCAGGTGGCGCGCAACGTCAAGGGCGTGTCCAAGGTGGAGAACGGCCTGCAGATCCAGCCGAAACAGTAAGCTTTATCTTTTTGCAAAACCGCCGGTGTCCGCAAGGCCCGGCGGTTTTTTGCGTCTGCACAAAAAACACCTTGTATTGATGATGCTCATCATATATATTGCGATCATCATTTAATTTATGTCGAGGTGCTTTCATGTTTGCGCAAGCCTTTGCCAACTCCCTGCGGCAACGCGGCCTTCACTATTCCTGGGTGATCGTCGCGCTGACTTTTTTCACGGCCCTGATTTCGTCCGCCGCGCTGGGCTTGCCCGGCGCGCTGCTGCAACCCCTGAGCAAGGAATTCGGCTGGGACGTGGAACAGATTTCTTCCGCGCTGGCAGTGCGCTTTGTGCTGTTCGGTTTGATGGGCCCGTTCGCGGCCATCCTGATGGAGCGCTTTGGCCTGCGCAAGGTCGTCATGACGGCGCTGACCCTGGTGGCCGGCGGCCTGGTGCTGGCGACGCAAATGACCGCCCTGTGGCAGCTGGTGCTGTTCTGGGGCGTCCTCCTGGGCCTGGGGGCGGGCATGACGGCGCTGGTGCTGAGCGCCATCGTCTCCAACCGCTGGTTTGAAACCCATCGCGGCCTGGTGGTGGGCATCCTGACCGCCAGCTCGGCCACCGGCCAGCTGATCTTCCTGCCTATCGGCGCCTGGCTGAGCGAGCACTACGGCTGGCGCATGGCGGTGTTGCCGGTGTTCTTTGCCGCCGTTGTGGTGGTGGTGCTGGTGTCCATGCTGATGCGTAACCGTCCCAACGAACTGGGCCTGGTGCCATATGGCTCCGCGCCCGGCACTCCGGTCGCGCCTGCCACTGCGCCGATGGCGGTCAACTTCAGCACGCCGTTCCAGATCCTGCGCGGCGCGGCCAGCAACCGTGTGTTCTGGATTCTTGCGCTGACTTTCTTCATCTGCGGCCTGAGCACCAACGGCCTGATCCAGACCCACTTCATTTCGCTGTGCGGCGACGCCGGCCTGGCTGCCGTGCCTGCCGCTTCCGTGCTGGCCATGATGGGCGCCTTCGATCTGGTCGGCACCATCCTGTCGGGCTGGCTGTCGGACCGCTATGACAACCGCAAGCTGCTGTTCTGGTACTACGGTCTGCGCGGCCTGTCGCTGCTGTGGCTGCCGTATTCGGAATTCACCCTGTATGGCCTGTCGTTGTTCGCCATGTTCTACGGCCTGGACTGGATCGCCACCGTGCCGCCGACCGTGCGCCTGGCTGGCGCCACCTTCGGCAAGGAAAAAGCAGGCATGGTGTTCGGCTGGATCTTTGCTGCGCACCAGCTGGGTGCCGCCGCCGCCGCGTTCGGCGCGGGTCGCGTACGCACCCTGATGATGACCTATAACCCGGCCGTGTTTGCCGCCGGTGCCGCCTGTCTGGTTGGGGCGGGCATCATCATGCTGATGAAGCGCCCGGCAGCGGTAGCTGCGGCGGCGCCGCCTGTGAAAGCAGCTGCTTAAGCTGCCCAGGATCAGCAACAAGGCCGCGTCCAGGCGCGGCCTTTTTTTTGAGGTCAACCGATCGATACCAGCAGCATTCTGGCGGGCTGGGTGCTGCCGTCAGCCATCTGCTGCGCGGGCACGGCAATCAGCACATAGCCGCTGGCCGCGTCGCCTTCGCCTAGTTCCACGTGCATTTTCAGCGCGCGGTCCTGCGAGACAAAGGTATTGCTGGCGGTGGCCATCAGCTTGTGCGGATGGTCATGGTCCAGCGAGGCATACACCGTGCTGCCACGGTTGTAGACCACCAGGGCCTGGCCGTTGGACAGGTCGTAGGCGCGCAGGTAGGGAGCGAATTCATCCGGCCACATCTTGCGCGCGGTGGCGGGCAGCTCGATCTGTTTTTCCACTGCCGGGACCGGCACGGTGGGGACATCCTGGGCGGCGCAGGCGAGGGTGGTCAGGCTCAGAGCCGCAAGCAAGGCAAGCTTTTTCATGATGGTGTTCCTGGCGAGAGTACTAAACCGCACGGGCCAGAGGCGCCGCACGTCCGTAGTTTTGTTATGACTGCCAAAAACACATGGGTGGGATGCGCTGTGAGGGCGCATGAGGCCGATTTTGTTCGGCTTTCATTGGGATATTTAAGCAGCTATTCGGAACAGTGCAAGGAGATTTTTTACTCATCCCACTTTTTCAGCAGCTGATCCAGCTCGCCGCTGCGGGCCATCTGCTCCAGCGCCGCGCGCACGCGCTCGGCCACGGCGGGGTCGAGCTGGCGTGACAGCGCCATGTACAGCGGCGCCTTCAGCATTACCGTCGGCAGGATGCGCACCTTGTTCAGCGCGCCGCCCCGCTCCAGTACGCCGTGCAGACCGGGCGTGCGGTGCAGGAAAAAGCGGCCCCGTCCCGCCATCAGCTTTTGCAGATTCATCGAGGTACTGGCGGCGCTGGCATCGATCTGAATGCCGCCTAGTTGTTCCAGGATCTGGTTGGAGGCGAAGCCCCGGTTCGCCAGCACCACGGCCTGCGGTCCCAGTTTGCGCACATCGTCCCAGCTGTTGATGACAGCGGCATCGTCGGTGCGCGCCATCAGCATGTAGTTGATGTTGAACAGGGGCGGCTCGATGAAACGGTATTGTGGCTCGCGGTCGGGCAGGTGCTGCATGGCGCAGACGGCGTCCTGCTGGCCGACGCTGGCTTCGTGATAGACCCGCACCAGCGGCATCCAGTGCTGGTGGCCTTCAAAGTGCAGCCCAGGATCGATGCGCTCGATGGCGTGCATGATGTCAATGCACAGGCCGATGACGCCGCCCTGTGGGCCGGGCATGAACTTGGGTTCGGTGCCTTCCTGGGCCGCCACCCGCAGCACGGTGACAGGCGCCGCCAGCGCGCCGCACGCCAGCAGGGCGCCGCACAATGCTGTCAGCCATCTGCTACACCGTCCCAGCAACATTTCGCCCCCGCAATTTGATGAACTGGTTCAACCATTATAAGTTCGGCGGCATTTTGTTGGGAGGTAAGGTGTCGAGGCTTATGATATTTGATGCTAATCTAAGCGTCTCGAAGGACTCCATGCGATTGTCGCAAGATCGCACGGAGGGTCCGACCATGAAGCTAGTAGATTTTGACAGCAGTCAATATGCCAAGCGCCTGCGCGAAGCCGGTTTAGCGCAGCCTATAGCAGATATCGAGGCGGAAGCGATGGGAGAGATGGGACGTTACTTGGCGGCGCTATCGGCCGAAGCCGAAAAGCGGGACGTTATGGCTGAAGCTGCCCGCAAGGAAACGGACGCCAAGATCGACACGGCTACCGCAGGACTGAACGCCAGGATAGACACGGCAACTGCCGAACTGAACGCCAAGATCGACACGGCTGCAGCCGGACTGAACTCCAAGATCGACAGGGTCTCGATTGAACTGAACGCCAAGATCGACAAGGTCGCGCTGGAACTGAATGCCAAGATCGACGAGGTCGCGACTGCGCTGAATGCCAAGATCGACAGGGTCGCGATCGAGCTGAATGCCAGGATTGTTTGTCTGGGTGCCGAACTGAGAGCGCAAATGTCGGCCAATCAGGGCGCGTTGATACGCTGGGTAGTCACCGTCGGCATATTGCAATCCGCCCTGATTACCGCACTAGTGCTCAAGCTGGTGCACTGAATGCGGTAACTTCCTTTATTGCGCAGCCTGCTCATTCAGCAGCTTGGGAACGCCTTCGGTAACGGCGCGGCGCAGCAGGGTGTCGAGGTAGTCGGTTTTCTGCTTGGGCGTCAGCGCATCCCAGGTGCGCACAGCGCGTTCCGCATCGGCCGCATAGGTCACCACTTGCGATTCCCGGCGATTGACTTCGGCCACCACCTGCATGGTGCTGGTATCGATCAGGCGCAGCTTGACGTAGGCATAAGGCATCAGCACCCCTTGCGAGGACTCATTGTTCTTGCCGCCATAGCTGGTCACGTGGACGTTGTTGTTCATGTAGAAGCCCAGGCCTTCAACCTTGCCGCTGCCTTCGCTCTCCCCGAAGAATTTGATCTCCGGTGTGGCGCGGTATTTGGTGATCAGGATCAGGTGGCTGACCGGGTGATCTTTCCACAGCGTCTTCAGATAATCGCGGTTGGCCTGCTGTTGTTCCGGATGTTCGAACATGGCGTTCTGCGCCTGGTGCAGTTCCGCGTCGGTGGTCAGCATCAGGAAAGGCGCGGCGTCCGGCTGCACCGTCTTGATGGCGGCGCTGGCGGCACGGATGGCGGCTTCATCGAAGGTCGTGCTATTGGCCGGCAGCGGGTAGACCTGGTAGTCAGTGGCGTCGAGCTTGGTGCCGGTGCCGTTGACCCAGGTAGCGACGGTGATGCTGTCGCCGGCCAGCGACAGGATGGCGAAGCTGCGGGAATCGGCGGCCAGGGTCGGCAGGGCTGCCAGCAGGGAAAGAGACAACAGAAGTTTTTTCATGTGAAGGATGATGCTTGGCGTTGATGGTTTTGTCATTGTAGTAATGGGCGCCGGCATTGTACTGACTGGCACTGGCGTGAAAACTCTCTGATTGTCACGGCAGCGGAAAAAGCAGGGGATGTGCGCACGCAGAACAGGCGCGCAAAAGCAAAAACGCCAACCGTGTGGTTGGCGTTTTTGACGGAATTCGGTGGTAGGCCGTGCGGGATTCGAACCTGCGACCAACGGATTAAAAGTCCGCTGCTCTACCAGCTGAGCTAACGACCCCCGAAAGAGGCCACA
>Ga0213872_10001475_pt1 | contig 15253 bp, 13 predicted proteins | sample VelepicomBERX_R2_FD_160071 | JGI IMG/M metagenome (GOLD analysis project Ga0213872, IMG submission 160071) | Rhizosphere microbial communities from Vellozia epidendroides in rupestrian grasslands, the National Park of Serra do Cipo, Brazil - RX_R2 | ecosystem: Host-associated > Plants > Roots >...
GCTCGTTGATACCGCTCCATGGAATGAAGTCGCGAGCTACTATCGCAAATTCTTGTTTCAGACCGGACTTAAATCAGAGAATGAGAAACGAGCAGGCTTTGATCCGCGGACGGTACAGCGTGTGGTTGAACAAGAGGATGGTCAACTTTCTGTGACGGAGTCGTTGCGCTGCCGAGTTCGGTACTTTAGCGCAGGAGCTATCCTTGGCAGCAAAGCATTTGTTGAACATAACTTTGAGCGCTGGAAAGAACGCTTTAAATTCAAGCGGCAGCGCAGTCCTTATCGGATCGAGACGTTTCAGTCTGTCGAACTTTGGGCATTTCACAATCCCCGCGTTCAACCAACGGGTTGAAATCGCAACAGCGGTCAACCGGCCCATTCGGGTTATTTGGTTTTGTCCCTTGGTTCCTGGCGCTCACCAAAAGGGTCTTCCGATTGTTGATCCGGAGAGCTTGTTCCGGGTACTTCTGATTCATTTGGCCGAGGACTGCTAGTCAAGGAACCGGCGCTGCGAATCCAACGAGCTCAAATTGGGGTCAGCTCGAATTGGGGACTGTCCTAAGTCCCTAAAAAGGGTCTGTCCCTTTCCAAGAGTCGTCCCTTTGCAGGAATTTTCACACCTCACTATACGGTGTCTGTCCCCTGGATTGCTGTCCGGATCTCCGATTGCTGTCCGGATCTCCTAATGTCGGACGGGGGATTTAGAGGCGTTTCAACGAGCTATGAAGGGTCGGCTGCTAAAACAGGGTGTTGCTAAAACAGGGTCTGTCCCTTGATTGAGAGGTCACGATTTGGTAGCGGGGAGCGATTAGGGCAAGGTTTCTTTGCCGTCTTGCGTTTTTTGAGTTCGTTGAGACATGAGTGTATCGAATTCGATAAACGTGGGGATCGTCGGCTTGGGATGGCCCGGAGAACGTCACGCAGAAGCGCTCAATGCATCGCCGCTTGGTGTGGTGTACGCGGCCTGTGACCTGAATGCGGAGCGCCTAAAAGCTTTTGCCGATGCGTTCGGTCCGAAGCGAACTTTTGCGAATTTTGATGAGATGCTACTCGATTCGGAATTGGACGCGATTGTGATCGGTTTGCCGAACGCTTTGCACTATCCGTTCTCGCTGAAAGCGCTGCAAGCCGGCAAGCATGTGCTTTGCGAGAAGCCTCCGACAATGAACGCCGGACAAATGCGCACGCTTCACGAGGAGGCCCGCAATCGGGGTCTGATCTACTACTTTGGGCGTCAAATGCGTTTTTCCCCAGGCATGCAAGCAGCAAAGAGAGTAATTGTCGAACGTCGACTAGGAGAAATCTACTTCGCGGAGACGATGTGGGTCCGGTCTCGGGGTACGCCGACAGGCTTGGACGGTTGGTTCACAGACAGGTCGAAAGCAGGGGGAGGTGCAATGATCGACCTGGGAGTACATGCGATCGACGCGGCATGGTATCTGATGGGTACGCCACAACCGCGGGCGGTTTCCGCTCAGACCTATCAGAAGTTTCCGCAACTCGTTGAAAGCAAAGTTTTCGACGTCGAGGATAATGCTTACGGTATGATCCGCTTTGAAAGCGGTGCGACGCTGCTATTCAAAGTGTGTTGGTCGGCGAATCTGACGGATGATATTCCCCTAAGTCCGAAAAGAGGTCGTTCGCTGCTTTCAACGACTGTCTATGGACCCAAAGGATCGCTGAGGGTTACTGATGTATTCAATATTGATCGGAGCACCTGTCCCTCGGCCGTTGCCTTATTTGAGGATAAAGGGGGCGAACTGGTTAGAAGTGAACTACCCGCACAGGACTTGCGTGGTGACCCTCTGCGAGCACATGAGTTTGCCGAACAGGACAAGAATTTCCTGCGTTGTATTCGAGGAGAAGAATCTGCCGTGAACAGTTCCAGTCAAGCCGTTCAGCTTATGGAGGTGCTCGACGCGATTTACCGCTCGAGCCAGCTAGGTAAAGAAGTACTGATCTCCTAAGAGAAATGGGTGCTCCCGGTCTAGCGACGCCATCGTTTTCTCGGCAGTTAACCACGGAAAAGATCCGTGACATGAAGCGATCGCCAAGCATCAAATTTTTATCACAACCTTACGAAATCCCATAGGAACCTGAACCAAAGGTAGATCATCCCGCGCCAGGTGTAGCGCACTTTCTGTTCGTCGACCGGCACTAAGAGTCCGGCCCGAACGTTATGAGTGATCTGGGCGGTCAGGTCCTCTTGCAACAGCGCCTGGATTTGTTGGGGGTCAAGCTTTAGAATAGTATCAACGGTGACCTCGTTTCTTGATAGCAGCAAGCGATGTGCGCCACACATTGCGTGGAATGACAGGGTTGGCCGAACGCGTTGGATGTGGGTTTTGGGCGAGAACTTTAGCGCGTAGGCGAACGGATAGTTCCATGTGGTGAAAACCTGGCCGTCTAGCGAACGCGTCATGAGGCTCATGTAATAAAAGGCGATGTTTCCCTGATCAATAAGGCAAACCGCAGCTTGGGTCTGATCGCTTGGTCGGTGGAATAGCCGGAGAAACTGGCGTTGCGCATCCCAGTCGCATCCGAGGTCGGTAATCTGTTCAAAGCCTACCTGCTCGATCTCCTCCGTGAGATCGTCCAAGTTCGGGAACAAGTCGCGTCCGGGCGGGCTCTTGTGCTCAAGCTCGCGCTCCACAGGCATGCGTAGGGCTCGGATTTTGGTGAGAATCTCGAGCCAGGGGAGAAAGATCCAAAGGGAAGCAACGGCGATGCCAACAATCCAACTCCCGGATGGCGAATATCCAACCAAATATGAGGCGATGAGGACGCAAAGGACGCTTAGGCGCTGAGGAACCGGGTGGTTGAAAGACCGAAAAGCCATCCCTAAAACGGCAATTCCTAAGACTAATAGAACGGAGGAGAGCATGCTGAGGCTAGGTCGATTACGGCAGGATGTTATGCTGCTTTAGAAAATCTTCAAGCTCATCGGGTCCGAAATCGGCCAGGAGCAAATTTTCAAAAACAAGCGTTGGCGTGTAGGACTGGCCAGAAATTCGCCTAAGTTCCTGGAAAGCCTCAGGTTCCCTGCGAACGTCCAATCGTTGATACTTGTATCCGCGTTCATCCAGGTACGCTTCCGCCAGCCGGCACCAGGGGCAGCCGATCTTGACGTAAAGTATCATTGAAGGGGAACTCATTGCATCGTAATCGCTGTGGCGACGAAATACAGGATCAGAAACCCTGTTTTAGCAAGTGAATCGGCGTCTAGTCGCTCTGTGGTATCATCCGCAGTGTGCAAGAACGGCGACTCAGCATCCAGGAGCGTGAGGCTGGGAACGCCAGCTTCCGAGAACGGCACATGATCCGCGAGTAGCGATCGATTGGCCGGCTCAAGTTTTATACTGAGGACACCCGCCGCCCCCTTCAGCGCAGCGGCCAATTTTTTGTCGCTGTTTGGCGCAAAATTGAGGTTTCTACTTCCAACGTTGCCCAGTAGGATCGCGGCCTGGAGATCGCCAGCATGCTGATCAATCCGCAGCATCTGAGAGTAGAAACGGCTTCCGAACAAACCGTCATTGAGGTTGAGCTCTTTAAAAGGTGCATCGCCATCCAGGAAAAGGAGCTCTACATGGCTGGCCAACCGCGGATCTAAAGCCAGGACCCGTGCGAGCTCTAGCAAGACAGCGATGTTAGCCGCGCCATCTGAGGCGCCGACGTCTCGAAATTCCTGCGTTCCTGAGGTATCGAAGTGTGCTCCGATGATAATCCTTTTAGGCGAAGCTGGGATGCGGGCTAATCTTGCGATAAGATTACAAAACTCGGCATCTTTGCCGTCTGGCGCATGAGCCTTAAATCGCTGCTCAGCCGTCTGCCAGCCGAGCTTGGTTAAGCGATCGACCAGATGTTGGCGAACCAACTTGTTCGCGTTGCTGCCAGATGGCCGGGGGCCGAATTCAGCGAGGGTCTTCGCTTCAGCCAAGGCTTGAGTACCGTTAAAATCGGTCCAGATTTTTTCTCGATGGGGTGGCAGCTCACTTAGGGTAGAAGAGGGCGGCTGTCGATCCATCGGTGTATTTTGGGAATCAGCGGAACCCGGGGCGTTGCCTGGCTTGCAACTCGAAACGAAAAAAAAGAGGCTGAGCAGCCAAACGATTCCGAACACCGAACGAGCACGTGCGTAGCCGTTCCTGTGTTTGCCGACCCCGGCGCTTCTCACTGAGCCGAGACTCCTAAAAGTGAAAGGATGCGTTCGAGATCGTCGTTACCGTAGTATTGGATCTCAATCCTTCCCTTTTTCTCGCCATGGTGAATGGCGACATGTGTCGCAAGCCTTTCGCGCAAGCGGGTCTCCAAATGACCAACTGCGTGATGGATTCCCGCTGAGCCCTCCTGGCTTGGTCGCAGTCCGGTTTTGCCACTTTTGGTCAACCCTTGACGGGCCAGCTGAGAGGCGACGAGTCTTTCGGTCGTCCGCACGGTAGCAGATTGCCGAATTGCGAGCTCGGCAACGATCAGGTGTTCATCTGGATTTTGCAGCGTGAGCAAAACCTTCGCGTGCCCCACGGTGAGGCGTCCTTGAGCGAGGTAGCTTTGCACCTGAGAATGCAGATCGAGCAAGCGCAAGGAGTTTGCGACGACTGACCGGCTTTTGCCGACACGTTGTGCAATGTCTTCCTGGCGGAGAGAAAACTCTTCAACGAGACGCTTGTAGGCATGAGCCTCTTCGATAGGATTCAGGTCCTCCCGTTGCAAATTTTCAATTAACGCCAACTCGAGCACGACCCGATCCGAAGCTTGGCGTACGATTACGGGTGCCTCTTTTAAGCCGAGCTGGTTGGCGGCCCTCCAACGTCGTTCTCCTGCGATGAGCTCACATTTGCCCTCGACCTTTCTAACGATCAGCGGTTGGATTATTCCGTGTTCGCGGATGGATTCAACAAGTTCCTGAAGTTGGTCTGATCGAAAAGTCTTTCGGGGCTGCAATGGGCTCGGCACGATTTCGGACAGTGCGACCCGTTCGACGCGTTCCCACGGTTCCACCGCGTGGGCCGGCTTGTTCGCACTAATCAACGCACCGAGACCTTTGCCGAGAACAACCTTTGCCATAGGAAATTTGAAGCTACCGGACGGGGCGAGCGAAAGCAACGGAGAAGAAACGCGGGGGAACGCCGAACTTGAAGAGGAGCTTCAAGGGCATTTGCAAACTTCGAGCGACCGTGCTTGGGAAGGGTGCGTGAATCTGTGGCAAGACCCCAAGGCTCGATTAATTCTGATTGCCAACTTTCTGCTTGTCCTTGGAAGTGGCATCACTTGGATCGCCGTGCCGTGGTTACTCATACACAAGGCGAATGGGGAGACCTTGTACGGCCTGTCGAATGCGGCCCTCACAATGCTGATCTTCCTGCTTGTGCCACATCTCGGAAAGGCCATCGATCGAAATTCTCGAAAGAAGGTCCTCATATGCTACTTTGTGTTCGGGATCAGCACGAATTTATTTATCATCGCGATGATCCTCTTGCAGGGCCGCGTGGAGGCGTGGCACTTGATCACGAGTATCAGCCTGGGATCTTTCGGTGCAAGCGTCTATTACCCGGCCCAGTTTGCGTTCAATCAGGAGGTCCTGGCTCGGGAACAATACAGTGCAATAAGTGGCGCTATCGAAGTGCAATGGCAGGCAGGCGCGATGATCGCAGGAGGGCTAGCGTCATTCCTGATCAATAGAGTCCCGCTGACGATGATTCTGCTGATCGATACCTGTACCTTCGCGGCCGGTCTCGCAGTGATTGCGATGGTGCCATACCGCAGAAATCCGAACCTGGAAGCAAATATTCGTTCTGCCTGGAAAATGATGTTTGAAGGCCTCACTTACCTCCGAATTCGGCCGAGACTATCATTTGTCCTATTTGGAAGTTTTTTACCATTCCTTGGTATCATGATTCTTAACTACGTTACACCGGTGTTTGTGAAGGATACATTGCGGGCTGGGCCGGAAGTTTATGGGTTTAGTGAGGTATTTTATTCGCTTGGTGCGGTGCTCGCCGGCCTGACGATACCGCGAGTGACGGGCAAGATCGGCCTCCTGCCTACCTTGCTACTCACGGTTGGATGTTTTACCGCTGCAGTCGCAGCGAATCCTTTGTTCCCGGGGGTCGTGGTGCTAATGGTTTCGCTTGCCTTACAAGGGTGGGGTAACGCAGGGTCGCGGGTCGCTCGAAGTACTCTCGCGCTCGAGACAGTCCCGAATGAACTCATGGGACGAGTGAACTTGTTCTACAGCGCCCTTGAACGCCTTTTGAGATCCATTTTCCTAGCTATAGTCACTCAGCAGGTAGCGTCTACCGGAGCGAAATCGGGTTACTGGACGGTCGCTGGCATAGGAGCGTTTGCGTGGGCCACGATTCTTTGTAGCCGCCGATTCAGGCATCGCAAGGTGGCACCGCCGTTCGCGATAGAGAGGGCAACATGAAGTTCGAGAAGCTGCGTTTCATTCACGAGAACGAACCGAAGACAGCGGCGGAGAACATGGCAATCGACGAAGCGCTGCTGTCGGCGGCGGACTGCCCAGTTTTCAGGTCTTACAGCTGGGTTCGCCGTTCCGTTTCCTTTGGCTATTTCATTCCTTGGAAGGTGGTGGTTTCGCAGCACGCCGGGTGGGATCTTGTCCGCCGCTGGACCGGTGGCGGAATAGTGGAACACGGTGAAGACTTTACGTATTCGCTAGTTTTTCCGCCTGAAAGCGGCCTCCCGACGACTGGGGAGCTTTATCGGACTGTCCATTTGGCGATTGAAAATCTTCTCAAAAGAGACGGCCGCGCGGTTGAGATGGCGCTCATTCCTGATCCCGTGCGGTCAGAAGCATGTTTTGAAAAGGCGGTTGAGTTCGACTTGAAGCTACAGGGTCAGAAGATCGCAGGGGCTGCGATTCGCCGTAATCGAAAAGGTTTGTTACTCCAAGGTAGTATTCAGCGTCTAAAAGTACCGGAATATTTTGGTGCAATGCTGGTCAACGCCTTGGGGGAGCAGGTTGAAATTTATGATCTCTCGGACGCGCTGATGGAAAAAGCAGTGCGCATCGCGAAAGAAAAATACGGTGCTGCAGAATGGAATTGTCGACTTTAGGATTACCTGTCATGAACGAGGCCTTTCTTTCCAATCGGCTCTTCGAAGGGCTGTCGCCAGAGGTGCTCCGTTCCGTTGATATCCACGAGATAGAATTTGAACCTGGTGACTTAATTTTTGACGAAGGCACGACCGGTTCAACGCTAATGCTCGTGGGACACGGCCGGGTGCAAATTTCGAAGACCGGACGGCAGGGGCTGCAAGAGACGCTGGCTACGATTGAGCCGAACGATTTTTTTGGAGAGTTAGCGGTAATCGATCGCGGGCCTCGTTCGGCGCGTGCGATAGCATTGGAGCGCGTGCTGCTGGGCGAGGTTGATGACAAGACTTTCACCCGGCTGATGCACAGTGCGCCTGGCACGCTCCCGTTAACGTTCACGAGGGTGGTGGTCGAGCGCCTGCGCTTTACGAATTCGAGGTATATTGAGCAGCTTCTGCAAAGCGAGCGGCTGACAATCCTTGGGTCAATGGTCAGTTCAATAATCCACGACCTGAAGAACCCTATGGCGGCGATTTTGTCTTCGGTCGAGTACCTAGAAAAGACGGGGCCATCCGAATCTGTCCGGCAGTTAGCTGAGATCATTCATTCGTCGGTGGTCCGGATGGTTGAAATGAGCGAAGAGCTTCTCGGTTTTGCCCGGGGTGAGGTGACCCTGCGACCCCGTTCGACTTCGGTGGGGCGGTTGCTGGAACTGCTGGAGGAGGAGATCCTAAAGCAAATCCGAAGTAGTCAGATACGGCTCGTTGTCCGGATTGATGAGGCCGGGCCGCTGACGTTGGACGAGGCGAGCCTGACGCGTTGTCTTACGAATATCATTAAAAATGCGAAGGAGGCGCTTGGGGAGCAAGGAATGATCACGATCCAGATTCGTGACGTTGGATCGCAGTTACACATTTCAATTTCCGATGATGGCCCGGGCATTCCTGAATTGATCAAGGGCCGAATTTTCGAGCCGTTCGTGACTTATGGTAAGAAACACGGAACCGGGCTCGGTATGGCGATCGCGAAGTCGACAGTCGATGCCCACGGCGGCCGGATCTGGCTTGATAGCGAGTCCGGCAAAGGCACAACTTTTCATATGGTGCTACCCAAACATGTCGAGCCGGTATTCGCGCTGAGCTCACATTAGGAAGGTCGGTAGGGCGAGGACTTCGGCGAGCTCAGTCGAGCCGCTCCCGACTCCGCCCCTGTTCCCCCTTGCTACGTCCTACGTCGGGCTAGCAGGGGAGGAGTCGGGAGTCTCGCCCTACCCGGGAGCGCGTCCCTACCGCCTGGCCTTGAGATAAAGCGCGCGATTGCCAAGATCGATGATGGCATGGTGATCCCAAAGGATCTCGGCTCCAATGATTCCGCCCAAGGGACGGGTAAATTCACTCTGGCTGAGATTCAGATCCGCGAACCCGACAAAGGAATTGCTTAAGTCGTGATTTCCGAGGCGGAAACTGTGAAGCAAACCGCTGGTGACGATGGGATTGTTAAAATGATGAACTCCCACCAATGTCGTCCTTTCGGTATAGAATGGAATCCGCTCTTTTTGCCGAATCGAGGCGAGGACCAGAGTGGTGGATGCCCCGGTGTCGATGAGGAAGCTGTATTCGCCCGTACCGATTGTGCCGAGCGCCTCAACATGATTCTCCGGCGTAATCTTGATGGGAATGTAGGTGAACCCCATTTGCTCATAGGCGCTCCGATGAACGGGTAAGGGACCACCATTGCGATTTAAGAATATTTGCTTCGTGCGGCAATTAATCAGGGCGCCATATTTCTTGAGTATCGGTAGCCCCAGAATGCCGTCGTTGCCGAAGGATTGCGACACCCGGCGCATGCGTTCATGCTCAAGTGCGTCAAGTCGAAGAACCGCCATGGGTTCTTCCCCGAAATCGAAGCCTTCGGAGACTATTTTCTGAGCAATGACGACTTCCCGTTCGCGGCCTTCCACTTTGACCGAGGACGGAATTTTAGCGGCGATCTCGGGTGGTTGAAGTCGTTGAAGAGATGTCCTTCTGGCTCCCGCGGGCGGTTGAAGAGATGCCCTTCTGGCTGCCGTCTCGGTAATGGTTGAAATTGGAGCTCCGGTATCGACCAGCCACCAAGATTGCTTCTGAAGATTGATGGATATCGGCACGAAGAGGTGATTTTGGTCGCCACGAATTGCTTGGATCACAACAACAGAGGATGCGCTGCTCGACACCATGCCGAGCGCCAAGCAGGACAGAAAAGCGCACCCTACGCGGGATAGAAGCATTGCGAACGCCCGGGAGGTCCGGCGTTAGAAAGTTCTATTAGAACAGAAAGCGGAGATTTAAAAGGAGATTTTATCCGCCGGCGATAGCGGGCACGATACTGACTTCATCGCCCGATTTAACCGGGGTTTCAGATTCGTTCAGAAAACGGATATCCTCGTCATTCAGGAACACATTCACGAACCTGCGGATATGATCTTGCTCGTCACAGATGCGCTCTTTCAGACCGGGGTAATTGTGCTCGAGACTATTGATAACCTCACGAATAGTTGAGCCCTGAGCTTCAACAACCTCCTGGTCGTTGGTGAGTTTCCTTAACGGGGTGGGGATTCGAACTGGGATTGTCATAAAATTTAACTCGCCTGAAGTGCGTGCTCTACGAGGGCCTCGAATTCTTTCAGATTTGGCCGGATGAGTTTGGCTTTACCGATCTGGTCGACGATAGCCTCCTGAGTCTTCAGGCCGTGTCCAGTGATACAGAGGACGATACTCTCATTTCGCGGTATGCTTCCGCTTTCGATGAGCTTTTTTGCGCAGGCGACGGTGACGCCTCCGGCGGTCTCGGCAAAAATTCCCTCGGTTTCAGCCAGGAGTTTGATTGCCTCAACAATCTCCTGGTCTGTGCAGTCTTCGGCGGTGCCACCGGTTTCCTTCATCGTTCGGATGGCGTAATAGCCGTCAGCAGGCGTCCCGATCGACAAAGATTTCGCGATAGTGTGCGGTTTGGGAACCGGCCGCACGACCTCGGTATTATTCTTGACAGCCGTACTGATTGGGGAACACCCGGCGGCTTGCGCTCCATAAATGCTAAACGGCCCCGGGTCAGCAAGTCCGAGTTTCGAAAATTCGTTAAAAGCCTTGTAAATCTTTGTTAAGAGGGAGCCGCTCGCCATACAGACCACGGTGTGTCGAGGCAGACGCCAGCCGAGTTGCTCGATGATCTCAAATCCCATGGTTTTTGAGCCCTCGGCGTAGTAGGGCCGAAGATTTACGTTTACAAATCCCCAGTGATATTTTCCGGCAACTTCTGAGCACAGCCGATTAACCTGGTCGTAGGCACCGTGGATGCCGATCACGTTTGTTCCAAAAACCAGAGAGCCGAGAATTTTACTTGGCTCGAGATCCGCCGGTATGAGCACGAAGCTTCGGAGGCCGGCGGAAGCTGCGTTGGCTGCCACCGAGTTTGCCAGATTTCCGGTGGAGGCGCAGGCGACGGTATCGATTCCAAGTTCTTTGGCCCGGCTAAGGGCGACGGAGACGACACGATCCTTAAAAGAAAGAGTAGGATAGTTCACCGTGTCGTTCTTGATGTAGAGTTCTTCGACGCCCAGGCGTTGCGCTAACCGGCGAGCCGGAATTAACGGAGTGAAGCCAACCTGGAGCCCAACGGTCGGTTCATGCTCGATCGGAAGGAGTTCGCGATATCGCCACATTGATCGTGGGCGGGTGAGGATTTTTTCGCGGGTCAAGGTTTCGCTGACCGCTTCATAGTCGTACGCTGCTTCAAGGGGACCGAAATCGAATTCGCAGACGTGGACTGCTTCCTTTGGGTAGCGTCGGCCACACTCCCGACATCGAAGGTGCGAAAACAACGGGCGTTTATCCATAAATCAAGGCGGGTTATAGTATTCGTCAATCCCACCAAGAGTCGCGAGAGTTACAAGATCTACGCTCTCTCCATCTTCGCCTGAAATCTCTTTCAGACCTGGAATTGGCACCTGGTCGTTTCGTATTTTTCGAAACCGGTTGCCGTGGCATCGTTGGGCCAGTCCCTCCGCCACTCTTGATGGAATAATTGCGAATGGTAGGGGATAGCGGCCGGCGGGTCAACCGATTTTTGCTGTAGGGGTTCTTCTGTATAGGAGCAGTGATGGGTCTCCAAACTTTCGATCGGTACAACTAAAGACCAGATTGCCGCTGGCCAACAAGCCCACGGCATGTCATCGTAGCGACTGTTTCCAAAAACAAATGCCCGCAAAGTTTCGCGTCAATCCCCCGGGGGGAGAGCCATTCGAACGAGAAGTCAACAACACTGCCACGATCGGTCGGACACCGGACAATACCATTGCATTGCCGGGTAGCCACGTGTCGCGCCAGCACGCGATTGTACGGTGTCACAACGGCTACCAGTATCAGATCATGGATTTGGGGAGTCGGAATGGCACATTTGTGAATGATCAGCGGGTGGTAATGCCGGTTACGCTTGAGCCGGGCGCTCGAGTTAGAATCGCCAACTACGAGCTTGTCTTCGATCAGAGTCCGGACGATGAGCCGGGAGGAAACGTAGACGCAACGCTCGCTGCAGTAAGTTTGGAAGGGCACCAGGCGGTGTTGTCGGTGGCAATTCTCGTTTGCGACATCCGCGGGTTCAGTTCGATGGCGGAAAAACTGAATGAACGCGAACTTGCCCAGATTATCGGGAATTGGTTTCGCGACATTGGGAATGCGGTCCAATCGGCTGGCGGAATCATCGATAAATATATCGGTGACGCACTGCTCGCGTATTGGCCAGCCCGGGATCAGTTAGGGACCGAATGCGCGGTTTGCCTGGACGTTGCGCTGACCATTCTCCAGTTGGCAGCTAATCGAATGTGGCCTGGGACGGAAACACCCTTTCGAGTCGGAATAGCGGTCCATTTCGGTCGCGTTACGAGCAGCAATATTGGCCAAGTGGCAATGAGAGACGCGACGATTATTGGTGATACCGTGAACACGGCATTCCGCCTCGAGGGGCTAATGAAGGAACTGAACCAAAACCTTGTCCTGTCACAGGACTTTGTGACGGTGCTACCGCCAGGGTACGATTTCGTGGAGTTTGGCGAGTTCCAGCTGAAAGGGAAGAGCCAAGTGGTACGTGTTTATGGGTTTCCAGATCACGGGGGAACCACCTCGACACCATCTTTAGTGGCCGGGGGCTAGAGAAAGAAATTCGTGAGCTTCTGAAGCGTCATCGGATTGCTTTCGATGACAGAGACGTTTGGGATTGAAACCCAGACAATTACGGTCGGCCTTTCAGCCCCTCCAAATTCCGGAATGACTGCCTTACGAGGGCACGTGAGGGAGGGTGTTTGTATCCAGGGCTAACGCACCTGGCTATTCTGTGGTCCCCCCTTCTGGGGTCGGCTGCCCTCCGTATCTTTTTCTTGGCGCCGTTCGGGATGTCGAAGCAAACAAGGGACGGAGGACCAATTTTGAATTGGTCAATTAGGGACTTGGTCAATTAGGGACAGGCCCCAATCGCAGGTGGGCCCCAATCGCAGGTGGGCCCCAATCGCAGGTGGCCCCAATCGCAGTTCAATCAATTAGGGACAGGCCCCAATTCCGTGCGGGCCCCAATTCCGTGCGTGGAACGAGCGTGCCGCACTGGGACCTTTAACGATGTCACGCGCCGCGACGCGCCGCGGCCCGGGCAGAGCCTCGCCCTACCGCGGCTGTGGGCGTTGACTGCTCGAATTGGTCAATCAGGGACAGGTCCCAATCGCGGGTTCCGTGCGAGCGCGGGACGAGCATGCCGCGTTGGCCTTTGACGATGTCACGCGCCGCGTCGCGCCGCGGCTCGGGCGGAGCCTCGCCCTCCTACCGCGTCAATTAGGGACAGGTCCCGATCACAGGTTCCCTCCGAGGCGCGCAACGAGGCTATTCGTGTTCCTTCCTTCCAAGTAGCCAATACGATCCGGTAAACCCGGCGATTATCCATAGCGTGAGCGAAAGGTAGGCGACCCAGAGAGGGCGTGTTTCGGTGTAGACCGTTCCCGTTTTGATTCGCTCGCCGGTTCGCGAACGATACCAGTCGTTCAAGTTGAAATAGGCTGTGGAATATTTAAGCGTGAGGTCTCCGGTGATCTTCCTGTCGACGAAAAAACTGACGTCAGCGATTCGCTCGGAGGCGAAGCTGGGCATGATCTGGCTGAGCATCAGGACTGGCGGTGACATGTCCTTGGCGGGAACAGTAAAACCAGAAAATAGTATTTGCGGGATCAATAGGAGGGGCACCAACATAACGGCCTGCATCGAGGTTCTGGCGAAAGCGGAGACTGTCAAACCGATGCCGGTAGCGGCAAAGGACAGGAGAATTAGACCAAAAACCTGCCAGTGAGCGGCCCCATGGATTCCGAGATGCCCTATGGCGATCGTCGCATAAAGGAGAAGCGACTGGATCGCCGTGAGGCCCCCCATCCAAAGGAATTTGCTTAGGAGATAACTCGAGCGGCTTAACCCCACCAGCCGTTCTCGTCGATAAATCGGCAATTCCCGGACAATTTCCTGTGCCGAATTGCTGCACCCGAACCAAAGTGTTGCGATATAGGCAAAAAATTGGTCGAGCTGAGGGTCGCTGGCCACCCACGCGACCAATGCTCCGATGATAATTGGCTGGGCAAGAAGGATCATCAGATTTTTGATGTCTGCCCGGAAGATAGCGAGCTGCCGCGCCAAAAGGATGGGTAGCGAAAACGCCCTCTTTTTCTTTGCCAGGGGCACAGGGGCTGGTCGTTCGTGTTCCGGTTCGCTGGGGAGGGCCGGCTCGAAGGGGGGTAGATTCTTTGGGTCAATCGCCTGCAGAGCGTCGTAGAGAGCAGAGAGCCGAGCGACGCCGAATCTTGAGCGCGCCTCATCGGGGGGGCCTTGAAAGACCACTCGTCCTTCTGAGATAATGGCGATTTGGTCCATCAGATAGACATTTTCCATCACATGCGTGGTGCACACGACCGTACAACCGGTATCTGCGAGACGGCGTAGCAACTCCATGAGCTTGAATTCGGCGAGGGGATCGAGTCCCGAGGTCGGTTCGTCCAGAAACAGAAGGGGCGGACGACTCAGCAGCTCGACGCCAACACTCACCCTCTTTCGTTGGCCACCGGAAAGTCGGCCGGTCTTCAGATTCACCCGATCGGACAGACCGAGACTGGCAATCGTGTGATCCACTAGCTTGACAATTTCCATGCGAGGCGTTCCGGCGGGTAGCCGAAGACGAGCTGCGAAGGTGAGCGCTTCAGTGACAGTGAGATCAGAGTGAACGATATCGTCTTGAGGAACGTACCCGAACAAAGAGCGGAGCTGACCAAGGTTTTTGTACAAGTCAGTTTGGTCGAATAAGACCTTGCCGCTCTCGGCTGGACGAAGCCCACTCAAGGCGTTTAAGAGAGTAGTTTTTCCGGCACCGCTGGGTCCGAGAATGCCAATAAACTGGCCTGGTTCCGCGACGAAGCCCGCTCGATTCAAGATTGGTCCGGTATCCCCTTGCTTGGTTAGAGCGATGGCAATGATCCGGCCGACGGAAAGGCGGCGCACACGGATGAGCTGTTTGCCGTCATAGATAAAGAAAAAAGGTCCCAGCTGGATCTGGTCACCGATTACGAGATCGTGTTCGTCAAACCGTCTGCCGTTAACGAACGATCCGGATTTACTGTGCAGATCGAGCAAGCGATAGCCTTTTGGCCCCGACTCGATCATGGCGTGGCGCCGTGATACGACCGGATCGCTGAGGAGCACATCGACTTCGCCGGCCCGCCCAAAGATGAGATCGGAGCCGAGCGAAATGGTCTCCGCCGGCGTTCCTTTGTACAAGACCGAACCAATGGGGTTTACCAACTCGGAAGTCGCCGACGATTCTTCGGTGGTGACGCCGAAGACCAAAAGGACAGGACCCACCTGTATCTGGTCGCCCGGTTTCAGTGCTGTACGACCTGAAATACGGCTTCCGTTGACGGCGGTGCCGCGCTGGCTGCCAAGATCTTCGACAAACCAGCTCTCGCGGTCCCAAAGGATTCGACAATGTCGTCGTGAGACTTCCGGATGGCTTAAGATCAAATCAACCTCAGCCGCTCGGCCTACGATGACATTTTCACCGGGAAGTATCTCCGAGCGTGGTGGGAGACCGGCAAGAATGGAGATCTGTGTTTCCAAGGTTTTTGGTAGCTAATCGAACAGTGCG